>Ga0315556_1000183_pt1 | contig 36976 bp, 26 predicted proteins | sample SalMarSW160310MG_FD_202112 | JGI IMG/M metagenome (GOLD analysis project Ga0315556, IMG submission 202112) | Salt marsh sediment microbial communities from the Plum Island Ecosystem LTER, Massachusetts, United States - Salt Marsh Sediment SW1603-10 ...
CGGTCGTCGATCTCGGCACACGACGGGCCGGCCTGGAGGTGCACGAGGAACTCGCGGTTGCCCTCGGGTCCCCGGATCGGGGACGCGATCACCGCGCGCGTCCCGAGGCCCACCGACGCAGCGGTGGCCACCACTTCCCCCAGCACCCGGCGGTGGACGGCGCGATCGCGCACGACCCCGCCACGGGCATCGGCCCGACCGGCCTCGAACTGCGGCTTGACCAGGGCGATGATGGGGCCCCGGCCGTCGCGCAGCACGGACCTCACGGGGCCGAGCACGAGCGCGAGCGAGATGAACGAGACATCGATCACCGCCAGGTCTGCCGGCTCGGGCAGGGTCGAGGCATCAAGGGTCCGCGCATTCAGGCGTTCCATCGACACCACCCGCGGGTCGCGCTGCAGCCGGTGCGCCAGCTGCCCGCGCCCGACGTCGACCGCATAGACGCGCGCGGCGCCACGGGTCAGCAGAACCTCGGTGAAACCGCCGGTGGAAGCGCCGACGTCCAGACCCACCAGCCCCGCCGGATCCACCCCGAACGCATCGAGCGCCGCGAGCAGCTTGTGGGCACCGCGGCTCACCCATTCGCGTCCCACTGCGACCGCGACCGGCACCTCGCGGGCCACCAGGTCACCGGCCTTGAGGTCCCCTCGCGCGGCGTCACCATCCCCCACGCGGACCTGGCCGGCGAGCACGAGCGCCTGGGCCCGGCTGCGTGTATCGGCCAGCCCCCGGTCCACGAGGAGCTGGTCGAGACGCAGGCGTCGCGGGTGGCTGGTCGGCATGGCGCTATCGTGGCACACGTCGCTTCACCCGGATCAATCCGCAGCACAGGCTGCGGGTGCCCCTCGACCGTTGGTCAGCGAGACTCGCTTCGGACGGCCGGTGCCTCGGTCCCCAGCTGTGCGATCGCCTCGTCCACCTGGGCGGTCAGGCCGGGCACGTCGATCCGGGTCAGGCGCCGCAGGTCCGCCACCGAGCCGTGGTCGACAAACCGGTCCCCCGGGATCCCGATCAGCCGGACGGGAACGGCACGGTATGCAGGATCGGCGAGACGCGCCTCCTCGAACGCCTCGAGCACGGCGCTCCCGAAGCCACCGCTGACCACGCTCTCCTCGAAGGTGACCACCAGCCGCTTGCCGCGCGCGTGCTCCAGGATCAGCTGGCGATCCAGCGGTTTCGCGAACCGGGCATTGATGACGCCAACCGACCAGCCGCGCGAGCCCAGGGCATCGGCGACCTCCACGGCGCGGCGTGTGATCGGCCCGAAGCTGACGAACAGCAGGTCCTTCCCTTCGCGGAGCACCTCGCCACGGCCGATCGGCAGCGTCTGGGGCTCTACCTCGGGCACACCGAACCCGGCATCGCGCGGGTAGTGGAGCGCGAACGGGTGATCGTGTCCCAGGCCCGTCCGCAGCAGCGACCGCAGCTCCTGCTCGTCCTTCGGGCTGGCGATGACCAGGTTGGGCAGCATCCGCTGAGCGGGAATCGTGAACATGCCCTGGTGGCTGGTGCCGTCCTCACCCACCAGGCCGGCCCGGTCGACCGCGAGCAGCACCGGGGCGTCGTTCTGGCACACGTCGTGAACGGTCTGGTCGAACGCACGCTGCAGGAACGTGGAGTACAGCGCGACCACCGGCCGCATGCCGCCGAGGGCGAGGCCGGTGGCCAGGGTCACCGCGTGCTGCTCGGCGATCCCGACATCGATGAACCGGTCGGGATACGCAGCCTGGAACCTCGCGAGGCCCGTCCCGGTTGGCATGCCCGCGGTGATCGCCACGATCCGCCGGTCCGTGGACGCGAGGTCGACCAGCTCCTGCGCGAAGAACGCCGTGTAGTTCGGCGTTCGCTCCGGCCTGGGCACGGGCGCCGTGGGCGGCTCCGCCTCGCCGTCGCTGGCGTGCACGGGTGTCCGCCGATCGGCCATGACTGACGCCGAGGGCGGAGCCCCCTCGTCAGGTCCGCGGCCGAGCGTGATCGCCGACCCCCCGGCGGCCGCCGAGGCCATGCTCTCGCCATTGATCGGCAGCCGGCCCGGCAGCTGATCGTGGCCATCGGTGTCGGGAACCCGGATGGGCGGCAGCGCGGCGCCATGGAACGACACCTGATCGGTCTCGGCCGGCCGGTAGCCCTTTCCCTTGTGGGTGCGCACGTGCACGATCACCGGACCGTCGAGTGCCAGCGCCCGGCGGAACGTCTCCTCGAGCAGGCGCAGGTTGTGGCCCGGCATCACGCCGATGTAGGTGATGCCCAGGTCCTCGAACAGCTGCCCGGGCTGTGCGAACGAGACGACCGACTGGCGGAACCGGCGTGACAGCTCCAGCATCCTCGCGCCCACGAACGGGATCTGCTCCGTCGCGCTGTCCCAGGCCGTCTTACCCTGGCGCCAGGCCACCGACAGCTTGATCTCGGAGAGGTACTTGGACAGCGCGCCGACGGACGGGCTGATCGACATCTCGTTGTCGTTGAGCACGATCAGCAGCTGGCTCTGGCGGTGGCCAATGTCGTTGAGGGCCTCGAGCGACAGGCCCGACAGCAGCGCGGCATCGCCCACGACCACGGCAATTCGCTCCAGCGAATGGCGCAGGTCCCGGGCCGTTGCCAGCCCCTCGGCAATCGACAGGCCCGTGCCCGCATGGCCGCCGTCGAACACGTCATGGGGTGACTCGGACCGGCGCGGGAAGCCACCGACGCCGTCGATCTGGCGCAGCGTGTGGAAGCGCTCGAGGCGCCCCGTGAGCAGCTTGTGCGCGTAGGCCTGGTGCCCCGTGTCCCAGACGATCCGGTCCCGGGGCGACTCGAGCAAGCGGTGCAGGGCGAGCGTGATCTCGACCACGCCCAGGGACGAGCCGAGATGGCCACCGGTCACCGCCACGGTGCGGATGATCGTCTCGCGGATCTCGGACGCCAGCTGCTCGAGCTCAGGCTCCGACAGTCCGCGGAGATCGGCGGGTCCCTGCAGGCGATCGAGGATCGGCACGATGCTCGGACTCCCCTGGATTGGCATGATTATTGGATACCTGATGGTAGCACGATCATCAGGCGTCGCCCGGCTCGTCGCTGGCGTCCTCCGGACGCACATCCACCGTGGCCATGGCGCCGCCCGGCTGAGTCATCAGCTGCTGGACCCGGAGCTCGGCCTGGGCCAGGAGCCGCTCGCACCGGCGCTGGAGGGCGACCGCCCGCTCGTACTGCGTGATCGTCACCTCGAGCGACTGCCCGCCCGCCTCGAGCGCGCCCACGACCCGCTGCAGCTCGGCGAACGCCTCATCGAACGCCAGCGCCTCCACGTCGTTGGGGAGCGGCGCCCGGTCGGTGTCCGTCAACGGTGGTCCTCCTGGCTGGCCGCCGGTTCGCCGACCCGGTGCTCGGCCGGCAGACGACGATCATAGCGACGAAGCGGCCGGCGGCCCCTGGCGGCTCGCTCGAGCTCGCTCGTCACGGTCGCCCCGGCGACCGCGGGCGGCCCGGTCACGGCCGCCCTGGCTCCTCGGACGAGCGTGGCCCCTCGCTCGTTGCGCCCAGCGTCCCATGCCACAGCGTGACGTCGACCGATGTCCCGGCGGGCGCGTCCGACGGATCACGCAGGATCGCGCCGTCAACGGTCCGTCGCGCGATCGCGTAGCCACGTCGCAGGGTGGCTTCGGGCGCCAGCGCCACCAGCGAGGCGGTCGACGCCGCCAGACCTGTGCGAGCACCGCTCAGCCGCGCCTCCACGACCGGGGCCATCCGGGCGCCCAAGCGCTCCTGGCCGGCGTTCGCCGCGGCCAGCCGGTCCGTCACCGCACGTGCGGCCCGATCGAGCAGCAGGCCCGCGCGCTCGCGCGAAGCGGCGAGCTGGGCGCGCGGCTCCAGGCGATCCAGCAGCCGGCGTTCGCTGACCAGACCGCGGCCCGCCGCGCCGACCCTGGCCGCGACCGCGGTGCCTCCACGGCTGCCGAGCCCCGCGATGAGGGACGCGATCTCGACCCGGTCCGGCACGACGAGCTCTGCCGCCGCCGACGGCGTGGGGGCCCGCATGTCGGCCACGAAATCGGCCAGCGTGACGTCGGTCTCGTGCCCGACGCCGCAGACCACCGGCAGCGGATGGGCGGCGATCGCGCGCACCACGCGCTCATCGTTGAACGACCACAGATCCTCGAGCGAGCCGCCGCCTCGAGCGAGGATGGTGAGCTCGGGGGGAGCGGTGTCCCCTGCCCCGCCGTCGAGGGAGGCGACCCACCGTTCGAGCCGGCGGAAGGCGGCCACGATGCTGGCGGGCGCGCCCTCGCCCTGGACCTGGCACGCGACGAGCACCACGCGCGTGAGCGGCCAGCGGCGCGCGATCACGTTGCACACGTCGCGCCAGACCGCCCCCGACGGCGAGGTGACGACGGCGATCGCGCGGGGTCGAGCGGGCAGGGCTCGCTTGCGGGCCGCCTCGAACAGCCCCTCGGCAGCCAGCCTCGCCTTCAGCTGCTCGAAGCGAATGGCCAGATCGCCGAAGCCCCACGGCTGGAGCGAGTCCACGTACAGCTGGAGCGCGCCCTGAGGCTCGAACACGTCTACTCGCCCGTGGGCCACGACCTGAAGCCCCGTCTGGGGCTGGAACGGCGAGCGTGCCCGGTCATCCCGGAACCAGACGCACTGGAGCTGGGCCCGCGCGTCCTTGAGCGTGAAGTAGGCGTGACCCGCGGCCGACACGGTCACCCGGCCGACCTCGCCTTCGACCCACAGGTCCCGGAGGCCGTCATCAGCTCGGACACGCTCGCGGATCGCGCGGCTGACCTCGGACACAGAGCGAACCCTGAGGCCCAACGTACCGGGCGGCACTGGCTGGCGGCCACCAGCTGTGCCCGCCTCGCGGACTGCGTCGCCCTCGTGGACCGCGCCGCCTTCCTTCGTCGAGCCGCTCTCGTCGACCGCGTCCCAGCCCGGGAGCCTGGGATCGAGCGGGCCGCGACGGGACATCAGCCGGCGCCGGGCTGCCGGGCGTCGATCACCGGGCGGCTCGCCATCACCTAGAGGCGGGTCTGGTACTCGCCCGTGCGGGTGTCGATGCGCAGCGTGTCGCCGGCGTTGACGAACAGCGGCACCGTGACCACGAGACCGGACTCCATGGTCGCGCTCTTGCGCGCGCCCGCCGCCGTATCGCCGGCGTAACCGGGCTCCGTCTCGGCGACCAGCAGGTCTACCGTCACCGGCAGCTCGACGCCCAGCGTCTCGCCCTGGTAGCTGGTCCGGTCGAGCGTCATCCCGTCCTTGAGGAAGCCGACGGCGTCCTCGAGCTCATCCGCACGGAGGACGAACTGCTCGTACGACTCGGTCTCCATGAAATGGAAGTCGTCACCGTCGCGATACAGGAACTGGACCGGACGGCGATCCAGCTGGGCGCGCGGCCAGCGGTCGCCAGCCTGGAACGACTTCTCGACCGTGCTGCCCTTCTTGACGTTGCGCAGCTTGATCCGGACCTGGGCCGAGCCGCGGCCCATCTTGATGTGGTGGTAGTCGAGGATCTGCCACAGGTCGCCGTCAAGCTCGATGACGACACCCTTGTGCAGCTCGCCGGTGCTGATCATGGGCGTGCTCCGCTGTTCGCATGGCGCGGTGGTGTTCGCATGGCGCGGTCGCGAGGTGTGCGGACTCCCGCGCATACTCGAGTGGGTGTTCCGGATGCTACCAGAGGCGACTGGACCGGCCGGTTGCGGCCTCGACCCCGTCCCGGCCCCTTGCGCTGCGCGCACCGGGTTTCCTGCCCGCCCGGCGGCTACTGCGCTGCGGTCCGGCCGGCAGACCTGGTCAGGTACCCACCAGGCGGAAGGGCGAGGTCGGCGGGTCACGGCCTGGTGCGGGTCGCGGTCGCGCCAACCACGAACGTTCGCGGCGCTGGTCAGGCCGGCAACACCAGCACGTCGCGGGGGAACGACGTCAGGCGCTCGACGAGCCCGCGGGCCGCGTCGACATGCACTAGGTCCTCGATGCGGACGCCCGTCTCGCCCTCCAGGTAGACGCCGGGCTCGACCGAGAACACGGTGGGGCTCGGCAGCGGATCCGTCGAGGCCCTCCGGGCCAGGCTCGGCTCCTCATGCGTGGCGAGGCCGATGCCGTGCCCTGTGCCATGCCCAAAGTGGGCCCCGTGCCCGGCCGCCTCGATCACATCCCGCGCGGCCGCGTCCGCGGCAGCCCCCGAGATGATCGGCTGCGCATCGCTCCCGGCCGCCTCGACCGAGGATGTGATGGTGTCGATCGATGCCTGCTGGGCCCGAGCCACGAGCCGGTACAGGTCGAGGTCGCGGGCGGAGGGCTCGCCCACGAACAGCGTTCGGGTCATGTCGCTCCGGTAGCCTTCGACCTGCGCCCCGAAGTCGAACAGCAGGACGGCTCCCGCGAGCACCGGGCGCTCGCCCGGCGACCCGTGCGGCAGGGCGGCCTCGGGCCCGGCGAGGCAGGCGACGTCGAACGCGAGCGCCTCGGCGCCGCCGGTGCGGATCAGCCACTCCAGGCGCATCGCCAGGTCCCGCTCGGTCACGCCCGGCTTGATCTCCGGCAGGAGGGCGGCCAGCGCGCGGTCGGCCACCGCGCACGCGGCGGCGATCCGCTCGATCTCACCCGGGGTCTTCACCGCCCGCATCGGCTCGACCCAGCCCTCGATCGGGACCAACTCGACGTCCGGCGCCGCCTCCCGGAGGCGCTGCCAGAGCGCATGCGGGACGGCCGCGACCTCGACGGCCACCCGGTGGGCGCCGAGCCGGGCGAGCAGGGCCGGCCAGGCGCGGGGCAGCTCGTACCCGATCTCCTCGACCGACGCCTCCGGTGCCTCACGCCGCGCCTGGAGCGTGTACCGCGAGTCGGTGACCAGGATCACGTCGGCGTCTCCGACCAGGAACTGCCCGGAATGACCCGCGACCTTCTCCTCGCCGTCGGCCAGCGCAAAGCCCGTGAGCCAGCGCATGTGCTCGGGCCGGACGCCGAAGTAGGCGTCGACGCTCTCGGTCCTCAGCCGGTCGCGAAGCCGGGCCAGGCGGAGCGGCCGGGCCGCCCGATCCTCGTCGGCCCAGCGACGCCGGGTGGCGATGCCCGGCGGTGGCGCGAAATCGGCGGAGACGGGCAGGCCCCCGGCCACGACGGAGGGCCGGCTCACGTCAGTTGCCGCCGTACTTGGCGACGTTCTTGTCGTGCTGGGCCTTCGTCTTGGCGAACGCGCTCTGGCCGGTCCCGTCGCCCTTGGCGATGAAGAACAGGTAGCCGGCCTTGGTGTCCGGTGCGAGCGCGGCATCGATCGATGGCAGCGAGGGCGAGCAGATCGGCCCCGGCGGCAGACCCTTGCTGGTGTAGGTGTTGTACCCGGCGAGCGCGTCCGGGAGCGCTGCCGGCAGCTGCTCCTTGAGCGTGTCCCAGAACACGTACGTCGGCCACTTCGCGAAGTCCAGCTGGTCCAGCTGGAGCGTGTCGTTGACGTAGAAGATCGTCGGGTCTGACTCGAGCAGGCCGGTCTTCCACTGCTTCGGGTTGAGTCGGTTCTGATAGACCCCGGCGATGAGCGGCCGCTCCTCGTCGAGGACCGCCTCGCGCTCGACGATCGACGCCATCACGAGCACCTGGTAGAAGGTCAGGCCCCGCGAGCCGGGAACGTCCAGGCGCTCCTGGCCGACGCGCTGGTAGAACGCGTCGAGCATCATCCGGATCAGTCCCTCCGCCGTGGTGGCCTGCTCGTCGCCGACCCGCAGGTCGTATGTGGCCGGGTACAGGAAGCCTTCGAGCGATGCGCCCTTCGGGCGGACCGACGTGTCGAGCAGCCACGGATAGTCGGCCAGCAGCTCGTCGGTGGGGTGCATCGCGAGGTCGTAGAACGCCTTGGCATCGACGGCGGTCCCGGTAACGGTCTCCAGCTTCGCCGTCATCTGCTCGATCCGGAGCCCTTCCCGGAACGTCACCGACACGGTGTGCACGACGATCCGGTTGTTGACCAGCCCATCGACGACCTGGGCGGGAGTCAGGTTCAGGGCCAGCGAGAAGCGGCCCGCGGTCAGCTGGGGCGTGAGGTCCTCGGCCAGGGCTTCGTACAGGAAGGCGTGCTGGCTGGCGATGACCCCGGCCTCCTGGAGGCGCGGCGCGAGGGTCGCCGGCGTGTCCCCCGTCTCGACCGTGAACTCGACCGTCGATGGGTCGCTGCCGGCGGGAGCGGTGAGCGCCGGTCCCAGGTCCTCCCGGACGAGGTCTGACACGAACCCGATCTGCAGCGCGGAGGGGTTGTCCCATGCCCAGGGGACGACCACGGCGCGCACCAGCGGCCGCGCGACGGTGACCATGACCAGGAGCACGGCGGCCGCCAGCACGAACAGGAAGGCGATGAACCGCAGGATCCCGGGCACGCCGCCCCCCTGGTCGCCATAGCCGGCGTAACGGCGCTGGTCGCCCGGACCTCGGCCGTAGCGGCCGGTCCGCTGGTACGAGCTCACGCGCCGCGCAGGGGTGGTCGGGGTCGAAGCGGGGCCTGGTGTCGAGTACGGGTCCCGCGGACCCCGTCCGCCGCGAACGCTCACCGGCCCTCCGGCATCCGTGCGATGCCGTCGGCGCGACCGGCGGGATCGATACGACCAGCACCGGCACCGGCATCACGCCGGGCGTCCAGCTCGTCCTGCAGGATCACGGCGGCGGCCTCACGATCGATCCGGGCCCGGAACGCGTTGCGCTGCGTGCGCGAGGGCGGCCCCCCGGACCGGCCTCGCGGCATCCGTCCCAGTCGCTGCTCGGCCGCGAACGACGACAGCCGCTCGTCCCGCAGGGTCACCGCCAGGCTGGTCCGTTCGCCGATCTCGGCGGCCCAGGCCCGCGCCGCCACGGCCATCGATCCCTCGTCGCCCCCGGCGTCGATCGGAAGCCCGACGACCAGCTCCGCGACCTGTTGCTCGCGACTGACCCGGCCGATGGCCGCCGCATCGGCCGCCACGGAGCTCGCGCGCGCGATCGTCGCCAGCGGCCTCGCTATCCCGATCGCTTCGTCGGCGACGGCGAGGCCGATCCTCCGCGCGCCGAGGTCGATGCCCAGGATGCAGCTCATCCGGCGGATGGTACCGGCTCGCTCCCGCCGGCGCCCCCCGATGGCGCCTCCGAAGGTGACCCGGACGGTGCCTCGGACTGCGCGGCCACCGACGGTGCAGGGCCGGCCGATGGCGACGGCGTGGTGTCCACGGGCTCGTTCACCGTCAGCGTCACCCGCTGATCGAGCGACGGCACCGAGTGCACCCAATCGGGCCACAGCTCGATGGTGACGTCGCCATACGGCGCCAGCAGCGCCCGCGCGTCGGACTCGGACATCCCCAGCACCTGCGCCTCCAGCGCGGAACCATCGACCGGCCGAGTCTGCCTGGCCGAACCGGTCACCGGGAACGTCACAACGCCTGCCACCACCTCGCCGTCCCCGACCTCGACGCTGGTCGATCCGTCGACGAGCTGGTAGCCGTCGCTGACGTCACCCGACAGGCGCTGGCGCGCGATCGACTGCACCGGTGCGGGATCCACGGCGAGGACGGTGCCCTGCGCGGTCATCCGGAGGGTGAACGAATCGACCTCCTGACCCACCAGCGTGGCGGGATCGACCGAGGGCACCGGGTCCCCCAGGACGGCCGTGTCGGGGAAGGCGGTGGTCCCTGGCGGCACCCGAGAGGGGTTCTCGAGCTCGGTCGCGAACTGGGCCTCGATGTCCTTGGTCAGCTGCTCGACCGCGGCATCGACGTCCTTCTGAGAGACCCTCGCTATCTCGGTCCGGGTTCCGCCAGTCGTCGCTGCAGGGTTCGTGACGCTGACCACAGTCCGGTTGTAGCGGGCCGGAACGACCTGGATCGTGCCGGCGTCCACGTTGCCGGCGGTGCCCGCCTTGACGGCCGTGACCCCGACCTCGCTCGACTGACAGTTGAACCGACCCTGTGTACCGGTCGGAGTCGCGACTGGCAGGAATACCTGCTCGTCGGTCGAGAACCCGATGCCATCCGATGTCTTGACGACGGTCCCGGCGGGGATCGTGTACGACGCGGTCGGATCGCAGTTCGTCCAGCGGACGCCGCCCTGCGCAGCGGTCCGGTCGACCCGCTTGCCGGTTGCGGGGAAGTCTCCCTGGGACTCGACCGGGATGGTCAGCTTCTGGGCCGGGATGACGCCAGCAGCGGCATCCACCGCGGTCGCCGAAGGATCCGCGTGGACGTCGAACGAGATCGGGCCGATCGCCTCGATCCGGGGCGTGATGGTGATCGCTGCGGACGGCAGCAGCAGGTAGCCGGCGACCGCACCCGCGCCGCCGATCACGAGCAGCAGCACGACCGCCACGGCCACGGCCCGGACTGGAAAACGCCGGCGGGATCGCATCACGGGGAGATCGCGCCCGCCCCGGTCCTCCGTGTCGAGGGTTGCCGGACCGCCGGATCCGGCCCGGGTATCGCCACCAACGACGGCCGGCTCGGTCCTGTCCCTCGATGAGACGGGACCGGCCGCGGCGCTCCCGGTGGCAACCCCAGCGGTGTCCGCCGCGACGCCGGCAGCGGCGCCCGCGTCCATGGCGCCACCTGGCGTGGGCTCCGGGTCCATGCCCGGCGGAGGAGCCTCGAGCGCACTCTCGTACTCCGCCACCGAGCCGAAAACCGGCAGCCCGGCCGATGCGGCAAGGGCCCTGGCCGACGCGTCGGGCGCAATGATGTCCAGCCGCCGGTCCCGGCTCATGGCTTCGCGGGCGAGCAGCCGGAAGTTGATCCGCGACGTCGCGACGCGCGAGCCGAACGGGAGCACGAGGCCGACGCGCGTGTCGGCTGCCTCGCGGATCCGCGACGCGGCGGAGGTGATCTCGTCTTCGGCGTCGAGATAGACGATGGTGGCCATGCCGGCCCGAGCCTACCCCGACCCGCCGCGATCCGCCGGACCCACGCGTCGCCCCGGCCACCCGGGCGCGGGTTCCGGGACCGGCGCGTCGACACGGATCGGAGGGCGGTCGGCCATCGTCAGACCTTCATCGCCCGGAGGACCCGGCGGAGGGCGGCATCGAGCGGATCCTCGGTCGTGTGGAGCTCGATCGCCTGGTAGGCGAGACCGAGCGGCGTCACGTCCTGCTGGTCGACCAGGAGGTCGGTGGCGTCCGAGATCGACTCCACCTCGCCGGGCGACATGATCGACACCTCCGGCGGGCGGGCGAACGAGAGCCGCTTCCAGAAGCGCTCGGCCGCGATGGCCTCGCGGATCTCCGGGAGCCTCGAGCCGCCGCCGCACAGGTGGATCTTCGCCGGCAGCATCTCCCCTGCCGCCAGCTCCTCCATCACCAGCTCGACGCCCGCGGCCCAGACCTCGACGTCATCGTGGATGATCCCAGCGACCTCGTCACGCCGTTCGATGTCGAGGCCACGCGCATAGTCGACCTTGAGCGCCTCGGCACGGGGGAACGGGAGGTCCAGCCGGTCCGCGATCGACTTGGTGAACGCGCGACCGCCGAGCGCGAACATCCGGGTCCCCTCGATCCCGCCCTGGCGCACCAGCGCCACGTCCGTGGTGCCGCCACCGACGTCGATGAACAGGGCCCCCGCCTGGCGGACCTGCTCGGCACCCAGCACGCGCGCGACCGCGTACGGCTCGGCGACGACCTCGAGCAGCTCGAGGTCGAGCTGGCTCGCCACCGACTGGAGCGCGCCCAGGTGGACCAGCGGTGCGAAGGCGTTGAAGATCCCGATCTTGACGTGCCGGCCCTGGAACCCGACCGGGTTGGTGAGCGCGTAGCCATCGATCGAGGCGCCCACGATCGCGCTGTGGACCAGCCGAACATCCACGTGCGGCAGGCCAGTCTCCCAGGTGATCGAGCGTTCCGCCTCGCGGATCGCCTCGTGCTGGACGGTGTCGATGAGCCTGACCAGCTCGGGGTCGCCGATCGCCTGCTCGGGCTTCTTGCGCTCCTGGGTCAGGGTCGTGGTGAACCCCTTCACCAGCTCGCCGGCGATCCCGATGACCACCTGGGTGGGCCGGAAGCCCGCCATCTCCTCAGCCTCCTGGAGGGCGACCGAGCAGTTGTCGACGACGGCTGCGATGTCGGCCACCGTGCCCGACTGCATATGCGACAGGCCCTGGCGTTTGCGGCCCACGCCGACGACGGTCCCGTGCCCCGTGTCGTCGATCTCGAACACGAGCGCCTTGGCGTACTCGGTACCGATGTCGAGGGCCGTGCACGCGGCCGGAACCGGCTCCTCGTCCCGGTTCCACAGGCGACGCAGGAATGTCATCTAGACCGCCCTGCCCAGGCGGGCGGTCGTCCGCGTCATGCGTCCATGGCACGGGCGGAAGCCGCGGCGCGCACCGACGCTATCGCCTCCCCGAGCCCCTCCCGGCGCGTGCCCTTGCCCTGGGCCATCTGCGGCCGTCCTCCTCCACGTCCCTCGATCGCGCTGACTGCCTGCTGGACGAGTGGCCCCGCCGCGATGCCACGCGCCACGAGGTCGTCGCTCACGGTCACGAACAGCTGCGGCTCGTCGGCGTCGAGCCCGAGCGCGATGATCCCGCTGGGCAGCGCGCCGCGCACGTCCTTGGCCAGCGCCTTGAGCGCATCGACCGACTCCAGATCGCCGTGCCAGCCCAGGAACCGGACCCCGGGCGCGATCTCCTCGGCCCTGCCGGCCAGGTCGCCCGGGCGCGGAGCGCCGCCCGCCGCCCCGCTGCGCAGGCGCCGCTTCGCCTCCCGCAGCTCGTCCTGGAGGGCCGCGATCCGCTCCTCGATCGCGTCCGTGGTCCGGGCGCCGGCCGCGGTCGCCGCGCGCTCGAGCGCCGCAAACCGCCGGTCCATCAGCCGGTCGGCGCCCTCGCCGGTCACGGCCTCGATCCGGCGTATCCCCGAGCCGATGCTGTGCTCGCCGGTGATCACGAAGTTGCCCACCTGGCCGCTGGCCCGGCAGTGGGTCCCGCCGCACAGCTCGTGGCTGAACCCTTCGACCCGGACCGTCCGCACCCGTTCGCCGTACTTCTCGTCGAAGAACGCATCGGCACCCGCAGCCTGCGCCTCGACCATCGTCATCCACTCGACCGAGACCGGGTGGTCCTCACGAACGATCCGCCGCACCTCGGCCTCGATCGCACGCTGCTCGTCGTCAGTCAGCGCCCGGTCGAACGGGAAGTCGAACCGCAGGTAGTCAGGATCGACCAGCGAGCCGGCCTGGCGCGCCCGCTCCCCCACCACGTTGCGCAGCGCCCGATGCAGCAGGTGGGTCCCGGTGTGGTTGCGCATCGTGCGTGCGCGGCGCTCGGCGTCCACCTCGGACCGGACGGCCTCGCCGACGCGCACCGCGCCGTGGAGCACCCCGCGGTGGACGATCAGCCCGGCGGTCTGGGTGCCGGCCACGCGCCGGACGTCGTCGACCTCGAACAGCACCGCGCCGTCCGCCCCGCGAATGACGCCCGTGTCGGCGACCTGCCCGCCGCTCTCCGCGTAGAACGGCGTCCGGTCGAGCACCAACTCCGCCCGCGCCGAGGCATCGGCCCTGAGCTCGATCTCGGCCACGGACTCGAGGGTCTCGTACTCGACGCCGTCGCGCAGGATCGCGACCACGCGTCCGTCCGCGGACGTCGTCTCGTAGCCCAGGAACTCGGTGGGCGCGGCCCGGGACAGGAGCGAGTTGTACAGCGAGGCGAGCTCGGCCGTCTTTGCCAGCTCCGCCTTTGCCCCGCTCCGGCTCCGCTCCCGCTGCTCGGCGAGGGAATCCTCGAACCCGGCCAGGTCCGTGCGCACCCCGTACTCGGCCGCCAGCTCCACGGTCAGGTCGATCGGGAAGCCGTACGTGTCGTGGAGCCGGAACGCCACTGCTCCCGGCAGCACCGGCGCGTCCGGTGGCAGGCTGTCCGCCTGGCGCCCAACATCGCGCGCCGCCGACGTCAGCGGGATGAGCGCCTCCTCCAGCAGGCCGGTGCCGGCCTCGAGCGTCCGGTTGAACTGGCGCTCCTCGCGCTCGATGGCGCCCAGGATCTCGGCGCGCCGCTGGGCAAGGTGCGGGTACGCGCCGGCCATCGTCTCGATCACGACCTTGGCCGTCTCACCCAGGAACGGCTCCGTGCGGCCCAGCAGGCGACCGTGCCGCACGGCGCGGCGGAGGATCCGGCGCAGGACGTAGCCGCGGCCCTCGTTCGCGGGCAGCACGCCGTCGGCGATCAGGAACGTCACCGCGCGGGCGTGGTCGGCGATCACCTGGTAGCTGAAGCGCTCCTGCTCGAAGGCCTCGGGGTCGTGGCCGAGCAGCTCGCGCATCCGCCCGTGGATCGGGGCGAACAGGTCGGTGTCGTAGTTGCTCGCGACCCCCTGGACCACCGAGGCGATCCGCTCCAGCCCCATGCCGGTGTCGACACCGGGCGCCGGCAGCGGCGTCAGGCTCCGGTCCGGATGGAGCTCGAACTCCATGAACACGAGGTTCCAGACCTCGAGCCAGCGCGGACAGTGCTCGCTGTGATCCGGCACGCACTCCGGACCTTCGGACAGGTGTGCGCCACGGTCGTAGTGGAGCTCCGAGCATGGCCCGCAGGGCCCGATGTCGCCCATCCGCCACCAGTTCTTCTCGTCCCCGGCCGGGAAGTCGCCCCAGCGGACGAGGCGTTCCGGTGGCAGGCCGATCTCGTCGCGCCAGACCGCGTACGCCTCCTCGTCGGTGGTGTAGGTGGTGGCCGCCAGCCGGTCCCCGGGGATGCCCAGGTCGCGGGTCAGGAACTGCCACGCCCACAGGATGGCGTCGCGCTTGAAGTAGTCGCCGAAGCTCCAGTTGCCGAGCATCTCGAACAGCGTGTGGTGCCGGGGCGTCCGGCCGACCTCCTCGAAGTCGTTGTGCTTGCCGGCCACGCGCAGCACGCGCTGGTAGTCGACGGCCCGCACATAGTCGCGCTTCTCGACCCCGGTCAGCGCATCCTTGAACTGAACCATGCCGGCGTTCGTGAACAGCAGCGTCGGGTCGCCCGCGGGCACCAGGCTGGCGCTGGGCACGATGGTGTGGCCCCGCTCGGCGAAGAACTCGACGAACCGGTGCCGGATCTCGGCCGCGGACAGATACGGGATGAGGGGATCGGAGGTGGGGCTGGCCATCACCGCAATGGTAGCGAACGGGACCGGCTCTCCAGCGCCCATGACGACCGCCGGCGCCTCCCGCTGCCAATCGATCAGGGTGCGGTCGGCCGATCCTTCCGGCGGCGGAGCAACGAGCCGCCGGCGACGGCGGCCCCCACGAGCGCCCCGACCACGAGACCGCCCAGGAACCGCCGCGACCGCTGGGTGTCCCCGCCCAGCAGCTCGGCCAGATCGGCGAGGCCACCCAGCGGCCGGGGTCCCGGCACCGGGCTCCGGTCGGTTGCGGGCTCCCGATCGTTTGGCACCGCTCAGCGCACCTTGGGCGACTGCGGTCCCAGGGTCGCGAGGATGGCGACGATCCCGATCCCGAGCCACGCGACCAGCGACGCCGGGATCAGCCCGAAGTCGCCGATGGTGAGCGCCTCGATCCCCAGCCGAACGCCGACCGCCGCTCCGGCCCACGCGCCGAGCGACGCGGCGAGGTAGGTCAGCGGCAGGCGGCCGCCGGCGTCGCCGCGGATCAGCACATAGACGGCCGTGTGGACGAGCCCGACCAGGAGCGCCAGCGGGAGGCCCGGGCCGATGATCACGCCGAAGCCCCCACGGCGGCCGGGCTCCCGGCGTCCTGCGCGGCGGCCCCTTCGTCAACCTGCGCGCCCGCACCGATCCCTGCCCCGGCGGGGCCCTCGATCCTGCCCCCGCCCAGGCAGGCATCTCCGTCGTACAGCACGCACGCCTGGCCGGGCGCAATCGCCCACACCGGGCGGTCCGTCTCGATCAACCATCTGCCGCCGCGGGCCGGCTCCTCGTCACTCGCGGCACGGACCATCGCCTCGACCAGCGGCGCGCGGTGGCGGATCCGGACCTGCGCCCGGAAGGGTCGCCAGGTGCCGGCCGCATCGCGGCCCGCCGGCGGCTCGCCGGCCACGAACGTGCCGGCCTCGATCGGTATCTGTCGTGTCTCGAGATCCTCCCGGCGACCAAGCACGATCGCGTTGGTCGCGGGGTCGATCAGGGACACGAACCGTGGCTCGCCCAGCGAGATCCCCAGGCCCTTGCGCTGCCCGATGGTGAAGCCGGCGGCACCGCCGTGCTCCCCGACCCGCGTGCCGTCCGCATCGAACACCGGGCCGCTCACCGGCCTCCAGCTGCCGCGCGACCGGAGCTCCGCGCGGTAGTCGCCGCCGGGCACGAAGCAGATCTCCTGGCTCTCGGGCTTGTCAGCGGTCACGAGGTCCAGGCCGCGGGCGATGTCGCGCACATCGGACTTGACCAAATCGCCCAGAGGGAAGCGGCTGTGCCACAGCTGATCCTGGCGCAGCCCGTACAGGAAGTAGGTCTGGTCCTTGTCGGGGTCGGCGGCACGCGCCAGCCGGGCGCGCGGCCCACCGGGCGTGTTCACCACCACGCGGCGCGCGTAGTGACCGGTGGCGACGGCCTCGCACTCGTACAGCTGGCGCGCACGACCGAGCAGCGCCCCGAACTTGACGTAGCTGTTGCAGTCGACGCACGGGCTCGGGGTGCGCCCGCCGAGGTACGCGGCGACGAACGGCTCGATCACGCCCCAGGCGAACTCGCGCTCGAGGTTCATGACGTAGAACGGGATCCCGAGCCGCGCGGCGACACGCCGCGCGTCGTCGGCCGCATCGGCCGAGCAGCAGCTCTTCCGGAACTCCGAGTAGCTGTCGGCGACGTCGTGGAGACGCATCCAGACGCCGACGACCTCGTGACCCTGCTGATGCAGCAGGGCGGCCGCGACGGAGCTGTCGACGCCGCCCGACATGGCGACCAGGATCCGGCTCATGGGCCGGATTGTACGGCCGGGGACCGGCGGGCCCGTTGCCGGCGGCCGGGCCGCCCGACCATGGATCAGCTTCCAAGCCGGCCACGGCGGAACCGGAGGAGCCGGAGCTGCTACCAGATCTTTGCCCGCAGCCCTGCGGGCCGCACCATCGGTGAGCCTTCGGGCACGTCGAACGCGGCGGCGAAGCTCGGCAGGTTCGCAAGCGGACCGTTGACCCGGTCGTGCGCGGGTGCATGCGGGTCCACCGACGCCAGCAGCCGCGCGGTCTCCTCCGTGTAGCTCATCCGCCAGACCGAGCCGAACGCGAGGAAGAAGCGCTGGGCCGGCGTGAACCCGTCGATCCGCGGGCCGTCGAGACCGCCTGCCTCGCGCAGGGCGTCGAGGGCAATCTCGAGCCCGCCCAGGTCCGCGATGTTCTCGCCCAGCGTGAGCTGCCCGTTGACGTGGCTGTCGTCGGCCACGGTGAACCCATTGAACTGCTCGACCACCACCCGGGCACGTCGCTCGAACTCGGTCCGGTCTTCGGCCGTCCACCAGTCGCGGAGCCTGCCGGCGGCATCGAACCGGCTCCCCTGGTCGTCGAAGCCGTGCGTGATCTCGTGACCGATCACGGTGCCGATGGCCCCGTAGTCCACGGCATCGTCCGCCTCGGCAAAGAAGAACGGCGGCTGCAGGATGCCGGCCGGAAATACGATCTCGTTGAGCAGCGGGTGATAGTAGGCGTTGACCGAGTGCGCGGGCATCTCCCACTCGCCCCTGTCCACCGGCTCGGCCATGCGACCGACGACGCGCTCATGCTCGAACGCCGATGCCGCCAGGCGGTTGCCGGCGAACGAGCCACGGTCGATGGCGATGCCCGTGTAGTCACGCCACCGGTCGGGGTAGCCGATCTTGCAGCCGAACCCCGCCAGCTTCGCGAGCGCCTCGGCCCTCGTCGGCTCGGTCATCCAGGCGGCGCCGCGAATGGCGCGCCCCATCGCGCTCAACAGGTGGCCGACCAGCTCCTCGCACCTGGCCTTGGCCTGCGGCGGGAACGCAGCGTCCACGTAGAGCCGGGCAACCAGGTCGCCGATGTCGCTGCCGGCGGCGTCCAGGACGCGACGCCAGCGAGGGTGCATCTCCTTGCGGCCGCCCAGGATCCGGCCGTAGAAGGCGAAACCCTCATCCTCGAACAAAGGTGGCAGCGACGACGCGTAGGCCTGGACGATGTGCCAGCGAAGGTACGCGCGGAGGGTCTCGATGGGCGTCCCGGCCAGCACCGCGTCCAGCGCCTCGAAGAACGCCGCGTTGTCGATGTTCACGGTCGGCGATGGCACGCCCAGCTCGCGCACTGCCGCCGCCAGCCCGAAGCCCGGCATCAGCGCGTCGAGGGCCGTGACCGCATGCCGGTTCATGGTCACCTTCGGGTCGCGCAGCTGCTCGACCGGCAGGGACGCCTCCGCCAGACGCGTCTCGAACGCGAGGATCGCCGATGCGTCGCGTCTCGCGGCGTCCGGGCCGGCGCCGAGGTTATGGAGCTGCGCGGCGACGTGGTCGACGTACGCCCGACGCAGGCCGTCCGAACGCTCGTCGTCCCGAAGGTAGTAGTCGCGCTCGGGCAGCCCGAGGCCTCCCTGCCCGACATAGGCCAGGTAGGCATCGGAATCCTCGAAGTCGGCGGCCACCCCGAACGAGTAGAGCGCCTCGATGCCGTGACGCTGCAGGTCGCCCGCAACCACGCGCAGGTCGGCCATCGTCGCAACCGCATCGACGTCGTCGAGCAGCGGGCGCAGGGGCTCGACACCCGCGGCCGCGATCGCCGCCTCGTCCATGCCCGCCGCGAAGTAGTCGCCCACGATCCGGCGTGGGCCGGCTGCGGAAGCGCCGGAATCTGCCGCGTCCGCCAGCAGGCGGTGGAGCATAGCGAGGTTCCGTTCGTTGACCTCGTGGAATGCTCCCCACGCGCCATAGGCCGGCGGTACCGGGTTGGCGGCCAGCCAGCCGCCGTTCGCATGGCGGTAGAAGTTCACCGCCGCCGGGACGGTCTGGTCCATCAGGGCGGTGTCGATCGGCCTGATCGCCTCGATCACGCGGGAGTCCCTCCGAGAGCGCTCACGCCGGAGCGGGTCCGCCGGGGCGGGTCCGCCGGGGCGGCCCGGCGAGCGTACCGCAGGTTCGCGATCTGGCGGGCCTGCACACGCCCGCGACCCGGGAGCCCGGCCCTCAGGTCACCGCTTCGAGCGATCCGGCCGAAGTCGTCACCTGCCCGCCCGCCCGCACGCGACGAATGACGACCGGCACCACGCGCACCGCCTCGTCGATCTCCGCGTCGGTCGTGGTCCGCCCCAGGCTCAGGCGCACCGCGCCCCGGGCCTCCTCGTCCGGGAAGCCCATCGCGGCCAGCACGTGGCTCACCTCGGTGGAGCCGCTGGTGCAGGCCGATCCAGTGGATGCGGCAATCCCCTCGAGGTCGAGCGCCTGGGTGATCGAGCCGCCATCGCTGCCGGGCACGATCAGCGACGCGATGTGCGGCAACCGATCGACGGGGTGGCCCGTGGGCTCGATACCCTCGACCTCCGCCAGCTCGGCCATCAGCCGGTCCCGGCGGGCCCGGACGAGCGGGACGAGCGTCTCACGCTCGTCCGCCCGCAGCTCGAACGCCACGGCCATCCCCACGACGCCGGCCACGTTCTCCGTTCCGGCGCGGCGGTGCCGCTCCTGCGAGCCGCCGTGCTGCTGGGCGAGGATGTGCGTCCCGCGCCGGATCCAGAGCGCGCCCGTCCCCTTGGGCCCCTCGAGCTTGTGCGCCGCCAGCGACACCAGATCGGCGCCCAGGGTCTCCATGTCCAGCGCCAGCCAGGCCGCCGCCTGCACGGCATCGACATGGAGCAGCGGGCCCCGGCGAGCCCGGACCACCTCGGCGATCTCGGCGATCGGCTCGATGGTACCGACCTCGTTGTTCGCGAGCATGACCGAGACCAGGATCGTGCGGTCCGTGATCGCGTGCTCCACGTCACCCGGATCGACGCGCCCATAGCGATCGACCGGAACCTCCACGACCTCGAATCCAAACTTCTCGAGATGGGCCAGCGCGTGGCCCACGGCATGGTGCTCGATCGGGGTGGTGACAATCCGGTGACCCTTCGCCCGGCCGGCCCAGGCGGCCCCCTTGAGGGCGAGGTTTATGGCCTCCGTGCCACCGCTGGTGAACACGATCTCGCGGGCGCTGCCACCGATCGCCGCCGCCAACCGATCATGGGCGTCATCGAGCGCCTCGCGCGCCTGACGCCCAAACGCGTGCACCGACGATGGGTTGCCGAACACGGCGCCGAGGTACGGGAGCATCGCGTCCCGGACCTCCGTCCGTAACGGGGTCGTCGCCGCGTGGTCGAGATAGATCGGCATCGCCCGGCGATTGTAGTCCGAGGCCCGCAGGGTCCCGCCATGCCCGTCTCGATGGCGGATCGGGCACCGGGCGGGCTACGTGCTCTCGGATGCCCGCGCCCGCTCGTAGGCGCGGCCTCGCTCCCGCTCGCGGTCCTGCTTCGAGAGCAGCCGCTTGCGCAGCCGCATCGCGGACGGCGTCACCTCGACCAGCTCGTCGGCACCGATGAACTCGATGGCGCTCTCGAGGGTCAGCGGACGCGGCGGCGTGAGTCGGAGCGCCTCGTCGTGAGCGTGGGTCCGGATGTTGGTGAGCTTCTTCTCCTTGGTCGGGTTGACGTCCATGTCACCCGACCGCGCGTTCTCGCCGACGATCATCCCCTCGTACACCTCGGCCCCCGACCCGATGAACAGCTCCGAGCGGTCCTGGAGGTTGAACAGCGCGTACGAGTTGGAGGTGCCGGCCCGGTCGCTGACCAGGACGCCGCTGGTCCGGTGGGTGACCTCGCCCGCCCACGGTCCGTACCCCTCGCCGATCTGGTGCAGCAGCGCGGTCCCGCGGGTATCGGTCAGCAGCTGGCCGCGATAGCCGATCAGGCCCCGGACCGGCAACACGAACTCCATCCGCACCCGGCCGTCGGCGTCGGTGGTCATCTGCTCCAGGCGCCCCTTTCGGCCGGCCAGCGCCTGCTGCACCTCGCCGATGAAGTCGGGCGGGATGTCGATCGTGACCCGCTCGTACGGCTCCTGGGTCTCCCCGCCGATCGTGCGCAGGATGACCTCCGGGCGGCTGACCGTCAGCTCGTAGCTCTCGCGCCGCATCTGCTCGATCAGGACCGCCAGCTGGAGCTCGCCCCGTCCTCGAACCTCGAACGTGTCTCCGGAGTCGGTCGGGTGGACCTCGATCGAGACATTGCCCAGCACCTCGCGCTCGAGCCGCGCCTTGATCTGGCGCGAGGTGACGTACTTCCCGTCACGGCCGCCGAGCGGGGAGGTGTTGACCCCGAATGTCATCCGCAGCGTGGGCGCATCGACGTCGAGCCGCGGCAGCGGCCGCGGCTCGGCCGGGTCGGTGATCGTGTCGCCGATCGTGACCTCGGGCAGGCCGGCGACGGAGACGATCTCGCCCGGACCTGCCTCGTCGATGTCCACCCGGTCCATCCCACGGGCGGTCTGGAGGCTGGTGACCGAGCCCGCGAGGCTGATCGTGCGGCCGGGCTCGATCCTGCCCGTCACGTCGTCGGCCTCCTCGCGCACGACGGCGATCCGCTGGCCCATGCGGATGGTTCCGTTGCGGATCCGCCCGACGGCCATCCGCCCCACGTAGTCGTTGGCGGACAGGTTGGTGACCAGCAGCTGCAGCGCGTGGCCGGGTTCGAACACGGGCGCCGGCGTGACTCGGACCAGGAGGTCCAGGAGCGGCCTGAGGTCGGTGCCGGGCGTTGCCGGGTCCAGGCTCGCGGTGCCGGCCTTGGCGTTGGTGTAGACCACCGGGAACTCGATCTGGTGCTCGTCGGCGCCCAGATCGATGAACAGCTCGTAGACGGCGTCGAGCACCTCGGCCGGGCGCGCATCGGAGCGGTCGATCTTGTTGAGCGCCACGACAACCGGCAGCCGGCGTGCCATCGTCTTCTGAAGCACGTACCGCGTCTGCGGCAGCGGCCCTTCGGCCGCATCGACCAGCAGCAGCACGCTGTCGACCATCAGCAGGCTGCGCTCGACCTCGCCGCCGAAATCGGCGTGGCCCGGGGTGTCCACGATGTTGAGCCGAACGCCGCCGACCTCGATCGTCGTCTGCTTGGCGAGGATCGTGATGCCCTTCTCGCGCTCGAGATCCATCGAGTCCATCACCCGGTCCACGACCGCCTGGTTGTCGCGGAACACGCCCGTCTGGCGCAGCATCGCGTCGACCAGCGTGGTCTTGCCGTGGTCCACGTGGGCCACGATCGCGACGTTCCGCAGGTCGTCTCGGACAGCGGACGTGGCCTCGCTTCGGTCCACAGGCCGTGCGGTCGTCGTGGTGTCGGTGGCGGGCATGGCGGAGCCGGGCGTGTCGCTCATGGGCCGGCGCAGTGTCGCACATGCGGGCCGTTCCGGCGAGCGGGCGGATTGAGCCCCTGCCGCGGCTGGCGGTCCCATCGCCCACGAGTGGTACGCGGCGATCCCCCTTCCGTGCGCGCCGACTCAACCATCGCCGGCGACGATCAGGGCGCATCTGGATCCACGCCTCGCCCCCGCCGGGAGCCGTGGCACCCGAGGGCAGCTAAGGGGACTCGCTACACTGCCCCGATGCAGCCACTGATCGCGTGACCGTCGCCGCCGTCATCCTCGCCGCGTCCGCTGCCTCGGCGCTCGCCGACGCCGACGGTACGCCTGCGGTCCGGCGTATGGCCGGCGTCGCCTGGTCGGGCGGGGCAACCCCGGTGGTGGTGTGCTCGTTCGACCCCGACGGGACGGTCGCCGCGGCGCTGGACAGCGCGGAGGTGACCCTGGTCGACCCGGTGGATGCGGTGCGCGGCCCCGCCGGCCAGATCGTCAACGGGATCGAGGCGGCGGTCCGGCTGGTATCCGAGACGGAGGCGGCGCTGGTCTGGCCGGCCCGGCTCGCCTGGGTCGATGCCGAGACGGTTACCACCCTGATCGCCGCCCACGGCGAGGACCGCGCCGTCGTCGCGCGCCCCTCGTGGCACGGGCAGCCCGGCTGGCCCGCGCTCGTCCCGATCCAGCACCTGGGCGCCCTCCGTGCGCTCGCCTCGGACCGGATGCCCGACGATCTGCTGGCGGACCTCGAGGCGGCAGGCGTCCCGTTCCGCCTGGTCGAGAGCGGCGATCCGGGCGTCGTCCACGACGTGTCGACGGCTCGGTCGGACCTTCCGCCGTACGACGGCCCGCCGGGACCGGCCGACGCGCACGCCCACCAGTGGGGCGCCGCTGCCGCCGACCTGCCCGACGACGCACCGCTCGCCGGGCCGGATCGGCTTTCGTCGGCCAGCCCCGGCTGAGCGTCGCGACCGTCCTCGCTCGGGCGGGCGGCCCGCATCGATCCTGATCAGCCAGGCCTTCGGCCCGGTCCTCCGTTCGGGCGCTACCCGCGCCACACCATCTCTCCGACGCCGCCGGTCGTCCCCCCCACCTCTTCGCCACTTGCCGGCGCACCACCCGTAGCCGCCACGGCCCTCGCGTCCGAGGACGCTACGAGCTCGCTGACCGGGTCATCAGGGCCACCTGGACCCTCCTCCCGCCCCCCGTGGCGAGCGCGATCCCGCCGACCACCAGCGCGACCCCCCCGAGCTGCCAGACGGACGGCGCCTCGCTCAACAGAAGGGCCCCGAGAAACACCGTCGTCACCGGCTGGATCAGCAGCAGGACCGAGGTGATCACCGCCGGCAGGCGCGGCAGCGAGGACTGGATGAGCAGGTAGCCGACCGACTGCGACAGGATCCCGAGGGCGATCAGATAGGCATGGGCGGGCAGCGACGGCACGATGTCAAGGTCGCCGACCGCCGACCCGAAGGCGAGCGCCGCCACGGCGGTCAGCGCGGTGGCGATCGCGACCGGTCCTGCGGGTCGGTGGTCCGGGGTCGCCTGCCGGATCACGAGCAGATACCCCGCGTACGTCGTCGCGGTCACGAGGCCGATGGCCACGCCGAGCTGCGGGTCGGCACCATACGAACCCGTCCCGACCACCCCCCGAGATCAGCACGACCCCGGCGAGCATGACCGGCAGTGCCAACAGGACCTCGCGCCGTGGCCGCTCGCCGAACAGCGCCCAGGCGGCGAGCGCCACGATCACCACCTGAACGTTGCCCATGACCGTGCCCAGGCCCGCGCCGATCTCGTCGACCACGTAGTGATACGTGATCAGGTCGGCCGCAAAGAAGAGGCCCGCCAGCGTCGAGAGCCCCACGGCCCGCCGCGACATCGGCCCCAGCGTCCGCCACTCGCTCCGCGCGACCAGCATCAGGATCGGCAGCCCGTACAGGCACCGAAACAGGACCCCGGTCGAGGGTGACACGGCCGACTCGCGATACAAGATCCCGGAGAACGCAATCGCCAGTGCGCCGAGCACCGCAGCCGTCCGCGGCCGGGCGGCCAGGATCGCGAACAGGCTCATCGCCGGGGACCGGGAACGCGGCGGCGCACGGGATCCTGGCTCGGGCCGCTATCCGTGCATGCGCCGGATCAGCTCCCGGCCGGGGCGCTCACGTACCGCAGACCCAGCTCGGTCAGCTGCTCATCGTCGGGCGCCGACGGCGCCTCGAGCATCAGATCGGAGCCCGACTGGGTCTTGGGGAACGCCATCACCTCGCGGATGTTCGTCTGATAGCTGAACAGCGCGGCCCAGCGGTCGATCCCGAGCGCGATCCCGCCGTGCGGCGGCGCCCCGTACTCGAACGCCTCGAGCATCGCGCCGAAGCGCTCGCGCATCTGGTCGATCGAGTAGCCCTGGAGATTGAAGCTCCTGGCGAGCAGGTCGTGCTGCCAGATCCGGACCGAGCCGCCGCCGAGCTCCCAGCCGTTGAGCGCGATGTCGTACTGCATGGCGCGCGCTCGCCCGGCGGGATCCTCGGGTGACCGCACGTCGAGATCGCCCGAGACGGTCGTGAGCAGCGCCTCGTCCTCGGGCACGACGCCGCTGAACGGATTGTGGGTCGCGTCCCAGCGCCGATGCTCCTCGTCCCACTGGTACATCGGGAACCGGTAGACCCAGCAATAGGCGAGCTCGTCGGGATCGGCCAGGCCGAGCCTGCCACCCAGCTCCACGCGAAGCCGGCCAAGCACGTCGTTGACAACGTCGCCGCGGTCCGCGACGAGCAGGATCAGGTCGCCTTCGCCGGCGCCTGCGAGCTCTCGAAGGGCGGCCGTGGTCGCCTCGCCCAGGAACTTCGCGATCGGGCCGTGAAGCTCGCCCCGGGCCGCGACAGAGAGATGGACCAGGCCCCGCGCGCCGAACCGCCTGGCGAGCTCCGTCAGCTCGTCGATCTCGCGACGGGATGCGTCGCCCCGGCCGGGAACCGCGATCCCCTTGACCCGCCCGCCGGCCGCGAGCGTCTCGTCGAACACCCGAAAGCCCGAGGTTGGCGCTCCATCGTCCCCGGTGAGCGCCGGGGCTGCGTCGAACAGCTCCATCGAGAACCGGAGATCCGGCTTGTCCGATCCGAACCGCTCGAGCGCCTCGTCGTAGGTGAACCGCGGGAACGGAATCTCGCGGATCGGCCGGTCGGCGACCGTCGCCCGTGACACCTCGATCGCCATGTGCTCGATGAAGGCCATGACCGCCGCCTCGTCCACAAAGCTCATCTCGAGATCGAGCTGGGTGAACTCCGGCTGCCGGTCGCCCCGCAGGTCCTCGTCGCGGAAGCAGCGTGCGATCTGGAAGTAGCGGTCGATGCCGCCGACCATCAGCAGCTGCTTGAGCTGCTGCGGGCTCTGGGGCAGCGCGTACACGGTGCCGGGCTGAAGCCGCGAGGGCACGATGAAGTCGCGAGCGCCCTCGGGGGTGCTCTTGATCAGGTTGGGGGTCTCGACCTCCACGAACCCGTTCGCGTGATGGACCTCCCGGATCGCCTGGACCAGTCGACTGCGCAGCAGCAGGCGCTGCTGCATGGCCTCACGCCGGATGTCCAGGTAGCGGTACTTGAGCCGCAGGCTCTCGTCGATCGGGGCATCCGGGTCGTTGATGTAGAACGGCGGCGTCTTCGCCTCGTTGAGGATGCGCACGCTGCGCGCCTGAAGCTCCACCGCGCCGGTGGCCAGCTTCGCGTTCTCGGTGCCGGGCTGGCGACTGGCCACCTCGCCCTCGACAGCGATGACGAACTCGGTCCGGGCGCGATTGGCGATCTCGTGCGCGTCCGGGGCGTCGGCGGCATCGACCACGACCTGGGTGATCCCGTGCCGGTCGCGAAGGTCGATGAAGATCAGCTTGCCGTAATCACGACGGCGATGGACCCAGCCGGCGAGCCTGGCGGGCTGGCCGGCGTCGTCGGCGCGCAGCGCTCCACAGGTATGGGTGCGATACGACGTGGCAAGGCTGGCGGTGTCGGCGGGCACGGTCGGGTGACTCCGGATGGATTCGAGTGGGCGGTGGTGCACCCATCGTAGTGCAGGCCGTCCGGGTCGCGCGATCACCGGCAGCCTCGACTGCGCGACGGACGGAGAGCGACGGCTCGTCTGCCTCTGCGCCTGGGTCGTCAGCCGTGACGGTGGCTGGCCTCGGCCCGCGCCAGCTCCCGGGCGAGGTCGTCGGCCGCGACGATCCGCTGCGTCCCGGCCAGCAGGTCACGGACCTGGACCTGACCCGCCGACAGCTCGTCGCCCAGGATCACCGCGAAGTGGGCGCCTTCGCGCCCGGCCGCCTCGAGCTGCCGACCGAGCTTCCGGCGCCCGAGGTCGGCCCGCACGCGGAGGCCGGCTGTCCGGAGCTCGGTGGCAATCCGCAGACGGGTTACGGTGTCGTGCGGGTCGGCTCCCACGACCACCGCCAGCGGGCCCGTCTCCCTGCTCGCGACGCTCCCCTGCTCCGCCAGCACCAGGGCGACCCGGTCGAGGCCCAGCCCGAAGCCGATCCCAGGCGTCGGGCGCCCACCGAGCAGCTGCACCAGGCCGTCATACCGGCCACCTCCACCCAGTGCCTGCTGCTGACCCTCGCGGCCGGCGACGTAGAACTCGAATGCGGTCCGGGTGTAGTAGTCGAGACCGCGCACGAGCGCGGACTCGACCCGGAAAGGCACACCGACCGCGGTCAGATGCGCCTTCACCGCTTCGAAATGCGCCGCGCACGCATCGCACAGATGCTCGGTGATGCGCGGCGCGGTCTCGTTGAGCTCGGCCATCGCCGGATCCTTGGAATCGAGCAATCGGAGCACGTTCCGCTCGAGCCGGTCACGCTCGGTCGGCGGCAGGGCCGCAGCGTGGCGCCGGTAGTACTCCGTCAGCGCCTGGGTGTAGGCCGGCCGGCACTCCGGGTCGCCGATCGAGTTGACCAGCACCTCGACGCCGGCGACGCCGGCGTCCCGGTAGAAGCGCAGGCCGAGCTCGATGATCTCGGCGTCCACCGCCGGCCCGGGATCCCCGATCGCCTCCACGTCGAACTGCCAGAACTGACGGTACCGTCCCGCCTGCGGGCGGTCGTAGCGGAACATCGGACCGGTCATCGTGAGCTTGACCGGCTGCGGCCAGGTCTGCATCCCGTGCTGCACGTAGGCGCGCACCATGCCGGCGGTGGGCTCCGGCCGAAGCGCCCACGACTCGGACTCCTCGGTCCGCGGCGCGATCCGGAACAGCTCCTTCTCGACGACGTCGGTCACCTCGCCGATGCCCCGCTCGAACACCGCCGCCTGCTCGAACATCGGAGTCTCGATCTGCTGATAGCCATAGCGGGTGGCCAGATCCGCCCCCGTCCGCATCAGGTGCGCGAACAGCGCGCGCTCATCGGGCAGCAGGTCACGGGTGCCCCGAGGGGCGCGGAGGGTCGCCATCGACCCGAAGTCTATCCGGGCCAGGGTCACGTTCGGGCTGCGTTCGCCGCGCCGGCGCCCGGCCCGGCGATGGAAGTAACGTTTACGCACACGGCAATGTTAGATACACTCCAGGCGTGACCAGAAAGGGTGATGCGACGGTCGCCGAGGACGCCCGAGGCGACCTGCTGCGGATCCACGAGGTCGCCTCTGAGACCGGGCTGACGCCGCGAGCGATCCGCTACTACGAGGAGCTCGGGCTGCTTGAGCCGGCGGCCCGATCCGAGGGCGCCTACCGCCTGTACGACGCCGAGGATCTCGAGCGGCTGCGGTTCATCCGCGGGCTGCGAGACGACGCAGGATTCTCGCTGGCGGAGATCGGGCAGCTGCTCGAGGACGAGGTTGCCCGGACCCGCAACAAGGCGCAGTTCCGTACCAGCACTGACGCGGTCGAGCGAAGCGCGATCCTGACCGATGCGATCGTGCGCGTCGATCGCCAGATCGCCACCCTGGAGCTCAAGGTCGAGCGGCTGACGTCCATGATCGCCGAGGCGGAGCGCCGCCGCGCCCACCTCGCCGGGCATCTCGACGCGCTCGCCGCGGGTCGCGAACCCGAGCACCGGGCACGGGCCGGCGCCGGACGCGGAGCACGAGGATGACGATCGGCACGCACCGATGACCATCGGACGCGGCCGCCGCCTGCCGATCGCCGCCACCGGCCTCGCCCTCGCCGATGGCGCACGGGCGTTCCACCACCGCAACTACCGCCTGTTCTTCGGCGGCCAGCTGGTGTCGCTGATCGGGACCTGGATGCAGACGGTGGCCCAGAGCTGGCTGGTGCTCCAGCTGACGGGCGACCCGTTCATGCTGGGCGTCGTCGCGGCGGCCCAGTTCCTGCCGGTCATGATGCTCGGCCTGTTCGGCGGGCTGATCGCGGACTCGCTTCCCAAACGCCGCACGTTGATCGGCACCCAGACGGTCAAGATGGCGCTGTCGTTCACCATGTTCGCGCTCGTCGCCACCGGCGCAGTCGAGGTCTGGCAGGTCGTGCTGCTCGCGCTGCTCGGCGGCCTGACGAACGTGTTCGACATGCCCACCCGCCAGGCCTTCTCGGTGGAGATGGTGGGCCGCGAGGACATCGCCAACGCCGTGGCGCTCAACTCCGCCATGTTCAACGGCGCCCGGATCGTCGGTCCGGCAGTGGCGGGATTGGTGATCGGGGCGCTTGGCATCTCGACCGCGTTCCTGATCGACGCGGTCAGCTTCATCGCGGTCATCGCCGCGCTGTTCGCGATGCGCGACTCGGAGCTGCGCTCACCGCCGGTCATGGCGCGACCGGGCTCGGTGACCGAGGTTTTCGAGGGGGTCCGCGAGGGCCTGCGGTACGTCCGCGCGACGCCGCTGGTCCTGCTCGCGGTCGCCGGGGTCGGGCTGGTGGCGACGTTCGGCATGAACTTCCCGGTGATCTTCCCCGCCTTCGTCCAGGATGTCCTTCGCGCCGACGCCAGCGCCTACGGGTTCCTGATGGCGGCGTCCGGGGTCGGCTCGCTCACGGCGGCCCTGGTGATCGCCTTCTCGCGGCGGGCCCGGCCCAGCCTGATCGTGATCGGGGGCATCGTTGTCGGCGCGGGCGAGATCGCGATCGCCGCGGGCGGCAGCTTCCCGCTCAGCCTGGTCCTGATGTTCTTCGTCGGCTTCGGTGCGATCTCGATGGCCGCCACCGCCAACACCACGATCCAGCTCGTTGTCCCCGACCGGCTCCGCGGCCGGGTGATGAGCGTCTACGTCACGGTGTTCGCGGGCTCGACGCCGGTGGGCGGTCTGCTGATGGGTGGCATCGCATCCCGTTTCGGCGTCAACGTCTCGCTGGTCGCCGGCGGCATCGCGTGCGCCGCGGTCGGCGCGGCCGGCATCGTGTGGCTACGCAGCCGCGCCGGGCGAGCCGCGGTCGCGACGGAGCTGGGAACCCTGGCACCAGCGGCGACGGCCCGGCCAGTCGCTTCCCCCGGCGTCGTCGAGCGGGTCAGCTCAGGTCGCGCTGGACGTTGAGCACGTCCTTGAGCTGCTCCACGCGGCTCATGACCTTGGCCAGCTGCGCCACCGACGCCACCTGGAGGGTCATCGTCACCACCGCGGTGTGATCCGGGTTGACCCCGACGTTGGCGGCCAGGATGTTGACCTTGTTCTCGGCCATGACCTGGGTGATGTCGGACAGCAGGCCCGTCCGGTCGTAGGCCTCTACCCGGATCGCGATCGGGTAGGTCTGGGTGGCGGCCGACTCCCACTCGACGTCGATCAGCCGGCTCACCTCGCGCTCGTTGAGGACGGTGGGGCAGGAGCGCAGGTGGACGGTGATCCCCTTGCCCCGGGTGATGAACCCCTGGATCGGGTCGCCCGGGATCGGGTGGCAGCATTTCGCGAACCGGACCAGGAGGTCCCCCACCCCCTTGACTCGCACGCCGCCGGACCGGGCCGGCTGGGGCGGGGCGATGGTCGGCAACGTGATCTCGCCGTCATCGAGCACGCCCAGACGCATGACGACCTGCTGGGCAGAGATGGCACCGTACCCGATCGCCGCGAAGAAGTCGTCGACGGTCTCGTGGCTGTAGGTCTTCGCGACCTCGGCGATCCGGTCCAGGCCCACCGCCTGGACGCTCGTCCGGGCGAGGCGGCGGAGCTCACGCTCGAGCGACTCCCGGCCATGGACGATGTTCTCGGCCCGGTCCTTCTTCTTGAACCATTGCCGGATCTTCTCGCGAGCGTGGCTGGTCCGGACCAGGTTCAGCCAGTCGCGTGACGGGCCGTGCTCGCCCTTGGTGGTCACGATCTCGACGATGTCGCCGTTCTTGAGCCGGTAGTCGAGCGGCACCAGCCGATTGTTGACCTTGGCACCGATGGTGCGGTGGCCGATGTCGGTGTGGATGCGGTAGGCGAAGTCGAGCGGCGTGGCGCCCGCGGGCAGGTCCTTGATGTCTCCGCGAGGCGTGAACACGAACACCTGGTCCTGGAAGATGTCGAGCTTGATGCCCTCGACGAACTCCGTCGCATCGGACACGTCGCGCTGCCAGTCCATGAGCTGGCGCAGCCAGGCGAGCTTGGCATCGTAGTCACGCTCGGCCTTCGACCCCTCCTTGTACCGCCAGTGGGCAGCGATGCCCACCTCCGAGACCTGGTGCATCGCGTGGGTCCGGATCTGGATCTCGAGCGGCTTGCCGTCGAGCGCCATCACCGCCGTGTGCAGCGACTGGTAGAGGTTGTTCTTGGGCACCGCGATGTAGTCGTCGAACTGACCGGGGATCGGGCGCCACAGCGCATGGACGATGCCCAGCGCCGCGTAGCAGTCGCGGACCTCGTGCACCAGCAGGCGGATCGCATACACGTCGTAGATCTCGCCGAAGCCGGCGCCCTTGCGCTGCATCTTCTTCCAGATGCTGGCGATGTGCTTCGGGCGCCCCTGGAGCTCGGCCTCGATCCCGGCCGCCTCGAGCCCCGGTCGAAGCTCGTCGATCGCCCGCTCGATGTACCGCTCGCGACCGCGCCGGCGGGTGTCCAGCTGGCGGGCAAGCTGCCGGTACGCATCGGGCTCGAGCGTCTTGAACGCGAGGTCCTCGAGCTCCCACTTGATCTGCCAGATGCCCAGCCGCTCGGCAAGCGGCGCGTAGATCTCCATCGTCTGGCGGGCGATCCGGAGCTGCTTCTCGGGTGGCAGCGCGCCGAGCGTACGCATGTTGTGGAGGCGATCGGCGAGCTTGATCAGGACGACCCGGATGTCGTCCGCCATGGCCAGGAACATCTTCCGGATGTTCTCGGCCTGCTGTTCCTCGTGGCTGTGGGTGCTGAACTTGGACAGCTTCGTGACGCCGTCGACGAGATGCGCGATCTCGGGCCCGAAACCCTCCTCGACATCGCCCAGGCTGTACTCGGTGTCCTCGGGCACGTCGTGGAGCAGGGCTGCGGCGATGGCCACCGGATCGCTCACCAGCTCGGACAGGATCTGCGCCGAGGCAATGGGATGGGCGACGTACGGCTCCCCCGAGGCGCGGACCTGGTTGGCGTGCGCCTCCACGGCGAGGTCGAAGGCGCGCTCGACGATGGACAGGTCGGCCTGCGGGTGCTGAGCTCGCAGCGTGTCCATGAGGGTGGTGCGCAGGGCATCGAGGTCCCAGGGCGACCGGCGCGCGGGTCGACGGGCCGCCGGTGCCCTGGCCGACCGCGTGGCTGGTGCCCGGCGCGGCCCACGGCGACCCCCGGTCCCCTGCTCCGCTGGCGTCGGGAGCGGGATCTCCGGATCGCGAACGACGGGCTCGGCCATGCTCCGGAGTCTACCCCCAGGCCGGCAACGGGCCCCTCAGCCGAACAGGCCCACCGTGAGCTCGCCGGTCAGGCGCAAGGCGCCGGCAGCGGTCACCGACATCGAGGACAGCCGGATCGGGAGGTCCTGGCCACCAGCCAGCACCACCACCTGCTGCCCGGCTGCCGGCCCGTCGAGGACGTCGACCACGAGGTCGCCGGAGCTCGTGACGGAGAGCCGGCCATGGACGACCGTCCCCGCCTCGGTCACCTTGACCTTGTCGGGCGCTGTCAGCGAGACCGACGTCGGCCGGATGCCGAGGGTGGCCTCGACGGCATCGGCGACCAGCGTCTTCGCCTGGGCCACCGGGACGGTGGTGGCGGCGGTGATCGTGTCGCCGCCGCCCGACAGCCGGATCGTGGCGAGGGTCAGCGGCCTGGACGCGACGCCCGGGATGACCACCTGCCCCAGCCGCCCGTCGACCGACGCCGCCGTGCGGCCCAGGAGGTCCACGCCGGTCAGGGTCACGTCGAGGGAGCCGATCTGGAGCCCACGGAAGGTGGCGTCCATGGCCGTGATCCGCACCCGGTCCGCGTGCAACCCGATCAGATCCGTCGGCGGATCGCTGGACACGGTCACGGTCGTGTCGTCCGCGTGGAGGCCGGCCGTGGTCACGGCCCCGGTCAGCGCACCGGCGGCAACCTGCGGCAGGCCGATCGTGACCAGGAGTGTGAGCGCGACGATCCCGAGCAGCAGGGTGAACAGGCAGCCGCGCACCCGCTCAGGCTCCCCGGCCGCCCGGGGGTGCGTCGCCCGAGGGTGCGTCGCCCGGGGCCCCGTCGTCGCGCGTTCGCGCATCGGCGGTCCCGCCACCGCCCGCCGGGTAGCCCATGGCCGCCAGCTGCTCGCGGGCGGCGGCCGCCTCGTCCCAGGCGATGCCACCGTCCGCGTACAGGATCGTGCGCTCGTGGCCCTTGCCCGCGAGCAGCACCACGTCGCCGGGCCTCGCGAGATCGAAAGCGGTCCGAATGGCCTGCCGCCGGTCCGGGATCGCCAGGACGTCATCGCCGCGATGCCCGCCGGCCGACTCCGCCCCGGCGACGACGGCCTCCACGATCGCTGCTCGATCCTCGCCCCGGGGGTCCTCGTCGGTGACCACCACCAGCCGGCATCGCTCGGCGGCGATCCGGCCCATCACCGGGCGCTTGGCCGTGTCCCGCTCGCCAGCCGAGCCGAACACCGCGATCAGCCCGCCGCCCTGCCGCAGGGCCACGGGTCCCAGGATCTCGAGCACGTCCCGGAGCGAGGCCGGCGAATGCGCGTAGTCGACGATCACCGAGAACGGCTGACCGGCATCGATCCGCTCCATCCGGCCGGGCACGCCGGGCATCCGTTCGAGACCGTCGCGGACCGCCGCGGCATCGAGACCGAGCGCCTCGCCGAGCGCGACCACCGCCAGTGCGTTGTCGACGTTGAACCGTCCCGCAAGCCGCAGGTCCAGGCTCCCGGCACCCGACGGCGCCGCGTAGTCCACGTGGAGCCGCCGGGCGTGCTCGTCGACCGACAGGACGCGGACGGTGGCATCCTCGTCCACGCCGTAGGAGACGACCCGCGCTCCGGCCTGGCGCCCGGCGACCTCGAACCATGCGGCGGACGGGTCGTCGCGATTGACGATCGCCACCTTCGGCCACGGGCGCGCGCCGACGCGCTTGACGGGGTTGCCCGATCCCGACGCGAGCGCCTCGAACAGCCGCAGCTTGGCCGCCCGGTACGCCTCGAACGTGCCGTGCAGCTCGAGGTGCTCATGGGTGAGATTCGTGAACACGGCCGCGTCCCAGGCCACGCCGAGCACGCGGTCGAGCGCCAGCGCGTGGGAGGTGGTCTCGACCACCGCCGCGGCATCGCCGGCCGCAACCATGGCTGCCAGCGCCGCCTGGAGATCGGGCGCCGCGGGCGTCGTGACGTGGGCCTCGTGGCGATCGCGCGCGCCCCCGATCCGCGTCTCGACCGTGCCCAGCAACCCGGTCGGCAGACCCGCGGCCTCGAGCGCGGCGGCGGCCAGGAACGAGGTCGTCGTCTTGCCGTCGGTGCCGGTAATCCCGATCATCCCCAGCTCGCGCGACGGATCGCCATACCACCATCCGGCGGCGACGGCCAGCGCGGGCCGCGCGGCCTCAACGATCACCTGGGGCAGCGGCGCCCCCTCGACCGGGCGTTCGGCCAGGGCGGCCGCGGCACCCGCCGCGGCCGCCCTGGCCATGTACGCGTGGCCGTCGACGTGGAACCCCGGCACCGCGACGAACAGCGACCCAGCACGGACCGCCCGCGAATCCTCGGTCACGCCCCGGATCCCGACCGATCCGATCCCTGCCGCCTCCGCGTCGCGCCCCCCGATCGTGATCCCGCGCACGAGGCCCTCGGCCGCCAGCCGCGCCACCAGGTCCGACAGCGGACGCGGGGTCGTCGGGGCGGCCCGGGCGATCAGCGATTCGACGGTCGGCGCCGAGTCTCCCGTCGGTGTCGGCCCCGTCATCGTCGCCCGCCCCCGGCGCCGATCGCGCGCCCGACGCGTGCCGTCGCCCGGCCGGCCGCGTATCGCCAGGGCCGCGCGACCCGCTCCCGGGCGCCGGCGAGGGCCACCCACCGAGCCCCGAATGAGCGCTTGTGCTCGTACAGCCCGTAGGTCGGCTCCCCGGGTTCCGGTGGCCGCCTGGCACCCGCGACATCCACGCCGCCGAGGTCCATCTCGTCGCGCCGCTCGGCGAGCGCGAGCTCGATCGCCCGCCAACGCAGCAGGTGCATCGCGCCAGGGTGATCACGACGCCGCTCGGCCCGGTCACCGGAGTGGACCGTCGTCAGCCGCCGGCCGTGCCGGTAGAGCACGAGCCCACCCAGGACGTCGCCATCGGGCGCCCCCTCGCGTGCCTCCAGGTAGACCAGATGCCCAGCGGCCAGCGCCCGGACCCACCAGGCCACGAACTCGTCCGGCCCCGCGAACCCGAACCCCCGCCGCTCGCCGGTGGCTCGGAGCAGCCCGTAGAAGCGCTCGAGCGCGGCTTCTCCTGGCTCGACGGGGCGAACGGTCCCATCGATCCCCGACGTCCCGACATCCCAGCGCAGGATCACCACGCCGTCCCGCTCGGCCCGACGGATCCGCTGCCGGGTCGCCTTGGCGATGCCGTCGAGCACCGCCGCCCCATCGCCGTCGGCGGGCAGGGCAAGCGCCATCCGGTGGCGCGACGGCTGGATGTCGCCGATCGGGTGGAATCCGGCCTCGTCGAGCGCCTGGCGGTAGCCCTCGTCGTCCTCCGCAACCTCGGGATCGGCGGCCAGCACGTCGACGCCGTGTCCGGCCAGATGGTGCGCGATCCCGGTCAGCGCCTCGCCGATCGCGCCACCCTCGCCGACCGAGCGGTCGGCCGTCCAGGGCGTGCCGGGACCGACCGGTCCGCGCGGCGCGTACCCGGAGCCACCGCGCACGAGCGGCCATGGCCGGACCAGGACCAGCGCCCGGACCTCCCCCACCGCCAGGAAGCTGGGTTGCCATCCGCGCTCGGCCCGATGCGCCGCCCAGGCACGCGACTGGAGCACATGGCCGCCGGCGCGGTCGACGGCCGCGGCATCCCAGCCATCGAGCTCGGAGCCCGTCACCGCCCTGGTCGGTGTGGTCATCGGTCGTCCGCGCCCCCGGCCGGCCTGCCCGCATCGCCCTCGGTGCTGCCCGCATCGCCAGCGTAGCCGGACGCCGTCCCGCCGGCCCGGCCCAGCCCGTGACGCAGCCGTTCGATTCGTACCCGTGCTCGCTGGGCAACGGCGTAGGTCCGCCGCCCGAACGGGTCCAGGACGAGATCCCAGGATCCGACGTAGCTGATCTCCCGGCCGCCGAACCCGGTCTTGAAATGGGCGATCCCGGCGTGAGCGAGGCCCCACAGGTCGTAGACAGTGGCGCCCGCTTCCTTTGAGCTCCGGATCGCCTCCCACTTGAGCAGGTAGTTCGCGCGGCTGTCGGCGCCCGCCGCGGTCATGCCGCCGTAGGGCTCGACCACGCGCGACCCGGCCCGCACCAGGAACAGCGTGGCCACCGGCGTGCCGTCGGGCAACTCGGCGAACAGGAGCCGGGCGCGACCCGCCGGCCCGAACGCCTCCCACACGTCGCGATACGCCGACGCGGTGCGGATCAGGAACCCGGCCCGGTCCGCGGTCTCGCGATAGATCCGGTAGAAGTCGCCGAGCCGGTCACCGCCGCCGTCCACGACCCGGACGCCACCGCTCCGGGCCTTGTTGACGTACTGGCGCCACTTCTTGCGCAGGTCACCCCACAGGGCGTCCTCGTCGGCGGCGAGGTCGACGACGCGGGTTGCCATCGGCTGGACCGGCGGCGCCGGGCGCCAGCCGGCCCCGCGCAGGGCGTCCACGACCGCCCCGCCGGCATCCGGTCCCGTTCCACGCTCGACCTCGGGGTCGATCCGCAGGTGGCTCGCCCTGACCCCCGAGCGCAGGCCGCCGCGGGCGAGCGCCGTGAAGCGCTCGACCGCTCCCGGTTCCCAGCCGCCGAGCACCGGACCCCGGGGGGCATAGGCGAACGCCCACGGCAGCGGCCCGGGACGGCGGGTCAGCACCTGGGCACCGATCGCGGGCTCGGACCGATCGAGGAGCCGGAGAACGCCCCAGCCGTTGACCGCCTTGACCCTGGACCAGCCGTCGAGCTGGAGATACGACCCCCGCGGGTCCCGTTCGACGAACGCATCCCACCCCACTGCGTCCTCCGGGTTGGCCGACGGCTTGGATCGGGAGGTCCTGGCGATCCGCGCCGTCATGCGCGGCCGCGGCGGCGGATGAGGTCGACCACGATTCCGACGATAAGCCTCGGCTCCTCGATCCGCAACGCGACCGAGCCGGCGACGATCACGAGCCCGCCGGCGGAGACGGCCAGCGCGGCCCTGACCAGCACCAGCAGGAACCCCGCGTCCCGGCCCCATGCGCCCGTCAGCGCCTGCTCGATGCCGAGCGCCACGACGGCG
>Ga0315556_1000185_pt1 | contig 36928 bp, 39 predicted proteins | sample SalMarSW160310MG_FD_202112 | JGI IMG/M metagenome (GOLD analysis project Ga0315556, IMG submission 202112) | Salt marsh sediment microbial communities from the Plum Island Ecosystem LTER, Massachusetts, United States - Salt Marsh Sediment SW1603-10 ...
ACATCGGGAGCTTGGCATCACCAACGGGGTAGCCCGCTCCGACGGCGGCTGCCTCAATGGCGGCCGGATCCGTCGCTTTCGGATCGTAGGTCACGACGGCTTGTCGCCAGGCCGAACTGGCATAGATCTCGGATACGCCATCCAGCGCGAGCAAAGCATCGCGCAAGATCATGACGTGATGGTCTGCGTAGAGCGTCGGCAGGTTCAGGACTATCTTCTCCATGGTTCCGATCTCCTTCGGGACTTCGATCCCTCTCAAGTGTGTCAGTCGGTCAAGCCCTCTGGCCTGATGTAGCCCGGACGGATATGCTCACCAAGCGCTTCTCGGATTGCCTTCTTGACAATGTTGCCGGAGACATGCATCAAGGTGTCTTGATAATCTCGGTCGATGTTCATACTCGCCAGGCATGGATAGTGATGGTGCATCAGAGCCGCCGCCTCGGGGGCATCCGCCACCGGGACGCCAGGCAAATTCTCTGCAATTGACTGGGTACAGCCGCAAGCCGCCTGGCGCACGATCTCAACCCTTGACACGCGCCCATCAGCCACCTCGATCTCCACCCGGGGCCGGCCGAAGCGGGCCGCGAATCTCTGGATGATGGGATCGTCGTAGCCGGTCACCATTGGGGGAAAATTGATGGAATCTTCGGTCAAAGAGCAGAACGGCTTGGGGAAGACCGCCGGCACGCCCATGTCCGCCAACCATCCTTCGAGCTGATGAGCGAGCCCTTCTGGCAGGGCTGTTTCACGATCGATCGGTGCGAGGACGGCTTTTGCTCCGCTCATGCGAACCGCATCAGGCACGAGCTGCGCCAAACCGGGCGTGTCGCCAAGCGCCAACAGCAGGTCGGCTTGTGGAAGCGTTTCGGGAAGAAAGTCGACGGGGTCGTCCACCACCAGCGGCATGGCAGGTGGGGCGGACCAGGCGCTGATCTCCCAGTCCGGAGATTCGGCGCGCAAATTCGACACGATTCGCTCACCCCAAAGACCCTGGGTTAGAGCGAGGAGTCTAAAGGTCCCCTCCCATGAACCAGGAAGACCTGCCGACATATCCCCTCACAAGGAACTGCGGTCGATTGGACGCTTTGACTGTTAAGTATCGAAATGCGGGCTGTATTCCTATAGTGGGGAAAGTCACCCCTTCCGCTAGTCAGTCGTCCTGATTGTGCAAATGGGCACAATGGAAGGGCCAACCGGCGTTTCGGGACAATTCACAGACCGAATCTCTTCAGTGGGCGGGATTTGGGAGCCGCGACTACACCATGGCATGGCGCCAATCCATGCCAACTCCCTTTTCGGGCTGGTGGGATCCTATCCGATTGGGGCGTCCAAGGGCTTTGGGGACCCTGCCTGGCCTTGGGTCAAGCCAGATGATGTCATGACGAAATGTCTATTGTGAAATCCCTCACAATAGGCCGGTGCCAATTTGTCACTTTTGGAATTGTGGTTGGCGGTGGGCCGGCTGGTTCCGTCGGCCGGTCCCGCTGATCGAACTTCAGGAACGGGACGTCGCACCCGCCAGGGCTCGCCGCATGGCGCGAATATGCTCCGGCGTGCTCCCGCAGCAGCCGCCGATGATGCGGGCCCCCTGCTCCATCGCCTTGACAGCGTACTCTCCCATGGCCTCCGGTGTGGCATCGTAGTGAGCCATATTGTCGTCGCCGAGGCGAGGCATGCCTGCGTTAGCTTTGGCCACGAGGGGTCTTTCGGCGGATGCGCCGTGCATCTTCTCCACCACGGTCAGGATCTCGACCACCCCGTTTCCGCAGTTGCCCCCTTGAGCGGCCAGCCCGAGCGTCCCAAGCGTTTCGCTGGCTTGTTCCGGCGTGGTGCCCATCATCGTCCGTCCATTTGTATCGAAGGTCATGGTGGCAATGATAGGGACTTCCGAGTCAACCCTGCGCACTCCTTCCACGGCCGCCCGGACTTCTTCCAGATCGTACATGGTCTCAATCCAGAAGGCGTCGATACCCGCCGAGATCATCGCCCCGGCTTGCTCCTCAAAGGCGTGGACAGCATCCGCATATTCCAGATCCCCCAGCGGCGCCATGACATGACCGGTTGGGCCCAAATCCCCGGCCACAATCACCCCCTGTTCGGCAGCGTCAGCTGCCTCACGCGCCAGCGAAGCTCCCAGCTGGTTTAGCTCCTTTGCTCGGTCGCCCAGCCCATGCAGCTCCAACCTCAACCGGTTGCCGCTGAAGGTGTTGGTCAGAATCATCTGGGCACCAGCGTCGATGTAGGCTCGGTGCACAGCCATGACTTTCTCAGGCTGGGTTGCATTCCAGAGCACGGGCGACTCGCCCCCTTCAAGGCCCATGTTCATCAATTCCGTTCCCATCGCACCGTCGGCCAGAATCGGCCCCTCGGCCTTGAGAAGATCGTCCAGTGTTGTTCGCATTCAATGGCTCTCGCTTCTTTGGCGGCACCTGTTGTGCGGCAAGACCAACCTGCAGGCCCAACCGCCGATCCCTGCCATTATCGACCACGCCGGCCAGAAGGTAAAGGTGACAAAGAGCAGGAATCTTCTCCTTGCGGGAGCCAGGCTGCGGCCAGATTTGTGTTTCTTTGGCTGTGCCACGGGCCTGTTGGGCGCTGGGCCCAGGGTGATGATCTGCCCATGGGATGCGGACAAAGGACAGGGGATGCTCAAGGGTGATGTCGCTATAATGATTGCCAATAGCTCTGGCCGGGACCTGGGGCTGCAGATAGCTGGGTCCGTTCTGGGCTATTCCCGGCCGAACAGTAGGACACGCCATTGTCAATCTGCGGCGTAGTGTGGGAAGGGTGGGAGTGATGAAAGCGGTAAACCTTACCGTACTCAGCAAAGCCAGGATTCCAACCGACTCGGGACAGTTCACGCTCCTGCTTTACGCCAACGATCTGGACGACAAACAGCACATGGCCTGGGTCATGGGGGAAGTGGATGGGCAGGAGGACCTGCCCGTGCGCGTGCACTCGGAATGCTTTACGGGGGAGGTCATGGGCTCCCAGCGCTGCGACTGCGGCCAGCAATTGACGGCAGCGATGGATCTGGTCGCTGGAGCTGGCCAAGGCGTGATTGTCTATCTCCGTCAGGAAGGTCGCGGCATCGGCCTGTGCGACAAACTCAAAGCCTACAACCTTCAGGATGAGGGCTACGATACAGTGGACGCCAATCTGGCCCTCGGTCATCAGGCGGATGAAAGAAACTACGAGCTGGCGGCCGCCATTCTGAACGACCTGGGCGTCCGGTCAATCCGCCTGCTGAGCAACAACCCTCAGAAGTTCGAAGAACTACAGCAGTATGGGATCACGATTCACGGACGGATCCCCTTGCTGAGCGAAGCCACGCCTGAGAGCCAAGCCTATCTCTATGCCAAGATGGCTCGTCTGCACCATTGGCTGAGCGTTTCGCCCCCTGCTAACGGCAGATCTGTTCCCTCCAACAACCACCACGGGCCATCCGAACCACTCGGTTGAGACCCCACACTTGAGCGGATGGCTGCACCAGACGCCAGCTCGCGACGGTGACATTCGAACACTTCCAGCAAGTACATTCGCACTTTGACAGGCCAATCGCGGCGGAAGTACGATGTTGTCGGTAATTCGCGCGCCAATGCCGTCCGTCCTTGCCTGGGCAGCGCGCTGCCCCCGAGCGGAAGCAGGGCCGGCAAGCTATGGGTTCGCCCCGGACGGAGGCAATCATGCCAGTTTTCTCTCCGCGTCGTTATCAGCCACCTTTCTACCCACTCCGACGGGATGACATCTCCCCGTGGGTCAGAGCATTCACTGCCGGCGAACGCAGCCTGAAGAGCGTCCTCTTCGGCTGCCGCATGTGCGGCAACTGTCTGCTCCAGGAAACCGCCTTCGTCTGTGCCTTGACCTGCCCCAAGGGTCTGAGAAACGGCCTGTGCGGTGGCGCGTCGGAAGAGCATTGTGAGGTGGATCCGACGCGCCCTTGCACGTGGTTTATGATCTACCGTCGTGCCGAGAGGCTGGGGATGTTGGACAAGCTTCTCGAGGTCAATGCGCCCATTGATGGGTCGCGCGCCGGCCGCGAGACATGGCTCGACCTGATCCACGTTTGGCGAGAGCGAAAGCGGGGACCGTACCCTCAACATTTCATCACCGATCGGGAACGTTTCAACCGCGATTGGAATGCGTTCTTCTACGATCTTCGCCAGCCTGATTGGTGGCAAGGAGACGCTGAATACCATCCTGCAGCCTATGAAACACCGGCCTCTTTCCTGGAGGCCAGTCTTAGGACGGGTCGCTTCGTGGTCACGGCTGAGATCGCCCCCCCGCTTGGGGCTTCCGGCAACATCATCAAGAAGAAGGTCGGCTGGCTTTCCGGCTACGTGACGGCCGCCAACTTCACCGATAACGCTTCTGCCTCGGCCCGCATGAACAGCCTCGCATCCAGCCACATGTGTTTGGATGCCGGTCTCGAGCCGGTCATGCAGCTGCAGACCCGGGACCGGACGCGCACCGTGCTTCAATCTGACGCGATGGGCGCCGCCGGCCTGGGCATCCACAACATCCTGTGCCTGAGCGGGGACCATCACCGCTTTGGCCCGGATCCGATCGCCAAGCCGGACCAGTTCGACATGGATTCAGTTCAGCTCATCTGGATGCTGCGCCGGATGAGAGACGAGCACATCTACCTGGATGGGCGGAACATCAAGCAGCCACCGATGTTCTTCTTAGGCGCTGCCGGATCGCCGTACGGCGCCCTGCCTCAATACGAAGCCATCCGCGCCGAGAAGAAAATCAACGCCGGAGCCCAGTTCATCCAGACTCAGCCGGTGTTCGACTACGACGGCTTCGTCTCCTGGCTGGAAGCCCTGGACAAGCGGAATCTCTTGAACAAGGTCCATATCCTGGCCGGGCTGGTCCCTCTCAAGAGCGCCAACGCTGCCCATTTCATGGCCGATGATGTCCCTGGAGTCAAGATTCCAGACGAATTCATCCGCCGGATGGATGATGCCAAGGACAAGGAAAGCCAGCAGGAGACCGGCGTGGCCATCGCGTTGGAAATTATCGAGAAGCTCAAGGCTACGCCTGGAATCTCAGGGATTCACGTAATGGCGGTTCACTGGGAGGACATCGTCGCCCGGCTGGTGACGGAAGCCAACCTTCCGCTCCCCTTGCCGCAGGATTCTCCCTTGGTGGCCCAGGAGGCGGGTGCCGAGGTCTAGATCGAAGGGGGGACTACAGCCTATCTGGAAAATGAACACACCGCCCCGGTAGGGCGGTGTGTGGATTCAGCGAAGCGGCACACTAAGAAGCCGTGGACGTTGGCTCCGCCCACCAGACATGTCATGGGGAGCGAGCACAGCGAGCGTGACCATCGATTGGGATATTCACGACGAAACGATGACTTCGGCGGCGGCTGACGCCGCCTCGCCAAGACATGCGGCAGGCGCTGTCCTAGCCCTGGCTCAGGTACTCATCGATGGCGGCTGCCGCACGGTGTCCGGCCACCATCGCCGTCCCCACCAGGTCGGGACCTGAGACAGCATCGCCCCCGGCGAAGACCCCCGGCCTGGATGTGGCGCCGGTCTCGGCGTCGGCCACGATCAGGCCACCCCGCTCGGTCTCCAGACCAGGAATATGGGTCGTCAGCGCATCGTCGGCCCAGTAGCCGAGGGCGAGAATGACCGTGTCAGCCGGCAGGGTGAACTCGCTGCCCTCGATCGGCAATGGGCGCGGGCGACCACTTGAATCCGGCTCGCCCAGCTGGCATTCCAAGCATTCGACTTCTGCCACTCGGCCATCCGGCCCGGCGATGAATCGCACGGGTTGGATCAGGTATTTGAATTGGGCACCTTCCTCCTGTGCCAATTGACGATCATGGGGGCTCCCGGGCATTTCCTGCTCCGTGCGCCGGTAGACGCACGTCACCTCTTCCACGCCCAGCCGGAGCGCCGTTCGCATGCAGTCGGAGGCCGTGTCGCCTCCACCGACCACGACCAGCCGGCGGCCGAGCCCTTCGAGTTCGCCCACGCCCGACGCCAGCGATGGTAGGTCAGCCTTGGCCTGATACAAAAACTCGCTCGCCTGGACAACACCGGGCAGGTCGGCACCGGGGGCGTTCAATCTAGTATCTTTCCATGTGCCGAGCCCCAAATAGACAGCGTCAAAACCGCGCTCGAACAGATCATCGATGGAAGGCGATTTCCCGATCTCGGTTGCCAACTCAAGCGTCACGCCCACGTCGAGCAGGTCCTGCACCTGATCTTGGACGACTTCCACCGGGAGCTTGAAATCCGGGATACCGTAGCGCAGCAGGCCTCCCGGCGCCGGGTTCTTGTCGAAGACAACCACCTGATGCCCCGTCTGGCGAAGCCTGGCGGCGCATGACAGCCCGGATGGCCCCGCCCCTACGATCGCCACCTTCTTCCCCGTGTCTTCTCCGACCGGCAGGGTTCTGCCATTGTGCACCCGGGCATAGTCCGAGACGAAGGCTTCCAGCTGGCCGGTGTAGACAGGCAAACCGCGCTTGTTGCGCACGCAGGCCCCCTGGCAAAGATCCTCATGGGGGCAAACTCGACCGCAAACCTCAGGCAGTGTGCTGGTCCGGCGGTACACTTCCGCCGCGCCCAAGAAGTCCCCGTCTTCGATCAACCACAACGCCTCGGAGATATCGTTCCCCGCCGGGCACGCCTTCTGGCAGGGCGCAGGATCAGGGCAATGGATGCACACGGCGGCGATTGCCTTGGCTGCCTCGGGGGTAAGGTCCACTAGCGCTGGTTGGAAATCCTGTATTCGTTCGGCCACGGGTCGAAGCTCTGGGCTGGGCGGCACGGCTTTGAGGCGTGCTTTGCGATCCACAGGCGGCCTATCAACAGTCATCGGTTGTCCTCCAGCCTATACGTGCAGACATGGCTCTCATCAGATCGTAGGCCGAGGACAGCCGCGGCTGAAGCCTCACTTGTCATCTGAACTTGTGAAATTTGTCACTAACGGGGACGGAAGCAGCGCATTCTGCCCCCCGAGGAGTCGAACCAAGCGACAAAACACCCCAACGAGAGAGGGGACGCTCCGGCCGGCCGGCGTACGCTCACCAGCGCTGATGGACTTGGGGACGGATGTGCCGATCGTAGATCGCATCCACGGCGGCCATCGTCTCTTCGGACAGGGGCGGCAAATCGGCGGCCTGGACGTTCTCTTCGACCTGCGAGGCGCGCTTCGCTCCCGGGATGGCGCAGGTCACGGCGTCGAACATCAAGATCCAGCGCAAGGCGAACTGGGGCATGCTCATCCCGGCGGGGCAGACCGCCTCCAATTCGTCCACGGCCTGCAAGCCGGTCTGATAGTCGACCCCAGAGAATGTCTCCCCGCGGTCGAACTCTTCACCATGCCGGTTGAAGTGGCGATGGTCGTCGGCGGCGAAGGTCTGGTCCGGCTTGAACTTGCCGGTCAGCATGCCCGAGGCGAGCGGAACGCGCGCCAGGATGCCGACCTTGCGCGCCTTGGCCTGTTGAAAGAAGAGCTCCGCCGGCCGATGGCGAAATATGTTGAAGATGATCTGGACGCTCTGGACATTTGGGTACTCGATGGCCTTGAGGGCTTCCTCGACCTTCTCCACGCTCACCCCGTAGTAGCGCAACTTGCCGGCCTGAACCAGGTCATCGAGCACGCCGAAGACCTCCGGCATGTAGAAGACTTCCGTTGGCGGGCAGTGGAGCTGTAGGAGATCGATGGTTTCCGTGTCCAGGTTGCGCAGACTGCGATCGACAAATGACGTCAAGTTGGCGCGGTTGTAGCCAGAGGCCACATGCGGGTCGAGCCGCCTTCCGGCCTTAGTGGCCACGTGGATTTCCTCCGAGCGTTCGTTCCTCAACTTCGACACCAAGCGCTCGCTGCGGCCGTCGCCATACACGTCGGCCGTGTCGAAGAAGTTGACCCCCAGATCGACTGCCCGATTCAGGGCAGCCAGGGATTCCTCGTCGTCGACCGATCCCCAGGTGCCACCTATTGCCCACGAGCCGAAGCTGACGGTCGAGACTTGCCAGCCCGTGCTTCCCAAATTCCGAACTTGCATGTGCTCCCGTCCTATCTGAATGAGGCTGCGTCCACTATCCGCCTAGCGATTGTTAGACGGCCCTACGGCGAGTCTGCCCGGCCAGCCAACCGAGTGTTGGGCAGGACCCTTTGCCTTCAGCCTACCAAATCCCGGGTTCTGGATCTCGCAGCATGCAGCTCTGACGAGGCTGCTAGGCCACCTACCAAATCGGCCTTGGTGTCTAGAGGCAACCAACGGACGTTCGCCCAAGCTGGCACTTTTGGCCTCAACGAAGTCGGGCGCCCGAAGGCGCCCGACTTGAGAGCTATCCTGACCGGAAACGCTGCCCCCTCCCCCTGCTGCGAGCGTCCCTTCAAAGATGATGTTGCAGACCCGGAATTCAGCCGACACCAGACAGATCGCTTGGCCGGCTGACTCCGGTGCCGAGACTACTGGCTCAAGGCATCCAGGCCGGCCTGCAGCAAAGCCTTGGTGTAGGACGGATTATGAACGCCCATACTCTTGTCTTCGTGCATGACATAGATCCAGTTGTACAGACCAATGGCGAGGTTTTCGGGCGCTTCCGTCACGGTCGGGTGGCCGTCGACAGAGTTCTCGCTCAGCACACCAGCCGCAACCAGCTTCTTCCCGAGTTCGTCAGCCATAGCCTGAACCTCGGTCTGCGTACCGCCGATATCGAAGTTGGTCGCATCGGGATGGCATTCTTGACAGGTGGCGACAACCGGCTCAAAGGTGTGGCTGGCGTCGCTGCCAAGGTGGCAACCCACGCAGGTGTTTTCGACGGCCGAGTAGTGGGCGCTCGGCTTGCCGTCGGTCACACCGGCTCCGGCAACACCCATCAACATGCTGGCCTGCGGGCCATGGTGCGGGCCCCAGTGCGACGAGATACCGGTGATCATCCCATCAACAGCGTCAGGGAAGCTGCGGCGTGCCTGGTGGCAGTTGGCGCACAGGTTGCCCTCGCCGCCGTCGAAGGTCACGCCATCGACAGCCACGAACGCCACCGGATCGGTGGTCTCCAACGCCCAGTCGGCATCGGTATAGGTCGTGTGGATCTCATGGCAAGTGCGGCAATCCTGGCGGGTTGGGTTCGGATCGCCATTCTCGACTGTGTCCGGCGTCAGCCCGGCTGCAACCATGGCGCTGAAGCCGCCGCCCGAATGGCAGCCGGCGCAGTCGGCGCTGGTGCCGCGCACATAGGCCTCACCGGTACCGTGTACCGACTCCGCCCAAGCCGTATGCTTGCCGTCGATAACAGTGGTGTCATTGTGGCACTGGGTGCAGCTCAAATCTGAGGCTGCTGGGGCCGCTCCAGCAGGGCCAGCGGGGCCGGCTGGGCCAGCAGCGCCCTGAGGGCCGGCTGGGCCAGCGGGGCCAGCTTGGCCTGCGCAGGCAGTCAGCGCCAGTGCCGCGCCAACCAGTACCAGGGCTGTGATGATGTATCGTCTTTGCATAGGGCCATTCTCCTCTTTGGGTATCGCTCGGAGCAGCACACCGATTTCGCTTCGGTTTCTCCGGGTCGGTCTCCTCCACGGTCTTCCAGGTACAACGCCGCAAGGCACGTTCGCCTCGTCGACTGCGCCTACAGAACCAATCCGATCAGGTCCTTTGGATCCTCCAGACTGCGACGTTCACTGGTGACAACCTGAACCTCGTCTCGGCCTGGATCCAACCGGATCACCTTGACTTCTCGGTTGCCCAGCAATTCCACCAGCGGACTTACGCACTCGACGTTTTCGTCTCGCGCCTCAAAAACAACGACAGCCGGCGCATCCTCAAGCACTCTCGACAGGGCGGCAGCGTCACGGCTGTCCACCACTTCGAGGTCGATGCGCTCCGACTCCTGCCCAAGCCGATTTGCCACTCCCTCGGTAAACAACGAGTGAGCGGTCAACACGAGGACGCGCGTTCGCGGCACTTCCTACCCCAGCCTGGACGATGTCGTGTTCATTCCTAACAAGAGTAGCTTAGATAACTCTCCCGGCACAAGCCCCATGGGACTAGTCCCAGTCGCTCCTTAGGGCAGGTTCGAGGGGTGGGCTTACCTACCCTGCGGGGTAGGTGCCGCCAGGGAGGGAGGGGCAGACTTTCGGACTAGAAGAGCGAGCTGATGCACAGGATGGGACCCTCTCCGGATCCATCGCGGGCCACCCATCGGGAGAGGCTGTCTGATCCCTTGGAGATAGAGGTCGAGACGGCGCCGTGCACCGCTTTGGGGGTTCTTGGACGGGGGATGATCAACCTACGGGTTGCTGGCCGGATCTTCGATGGGTATCACTTGCAGACCATCGGATTTGGTGGTGACGAACAATCTCCGCCCCTCGGAGTCCACAGCCATCCCCAGCCCCCAATCCCAGGGTGTCGCCCAGTTGTGCTGTGACCAGCTTTTCCCGCCATCGAGGCTTTGGAAGACGCCTGCCCCGTAGGTCGCCGCGAACAGATGAGCGGCGTCATTGGAGTCAGCGCCAATGGCGGTGGCAGGTGCCGCAAGGAGCCCGTTGTCCACGATCTTCCAACTGACACCACCATCCTGAGAGCGCAATACACCCGCCCCCTCTACTGCGATGAACATCGTCCGTCCGTTTGTGGGGCTGATGACGATCGATAGGATCACGGAGAAATTCTGCCAACCCCCTTGGACCTGGTCCGGGAAGCCCTGCCAAAGAGAATTGGCGGATGAAATCCGCTTGTATAGAAGTCCGCCTTCTCTCTTCCCGGCGTAAATCAAGTCCGGCAGGACAGGATTGTAGGCCACGGTGCGGACATGAGTCGGTTCAGCGCCCTTGCCCGTGTATTCCCACGTGGCGCCGGCGTCCTGGCTCTCAAATACGCTTCCGCCGCCCCAGGTTCCAACGATAAGTTGATCCGGATTATGGGGGTTGATCGCCAGGGACCGTATCTTTAGGTCGTCGAGGCTGATGTGATATCGGCTGACGAGTCCTTCACTCTTGCTCTGCCAAGTTTCCCCACCGTCGATGCTCTTGTAGACCCCCATAGAATGGGTTCCAGCATACAGTGTCCCCGGCGTCCTAGGATCTATCGCCAGGCTGTAGACCCACCCTTCAGGCAGCCCCTCGTTGACCGCCGTCCAGGAAATACCTGCATCAATGCTCTTGAAAACGCCTCCGCCCCAATTGTCGGACGTGAATCCATCCACGTTTGCGCGGCGGCCCCCGGCGTAGATCGTGTTCGGCGCAGAGGGATCGACGACAAGGGAGTAGATGATGAGATCCCTGACTAGGGGATCATTGGACTTGGCCCACGTTTCTCCGCCATCGAGACTGCGATAGATGCCCTGGCCCCGCGTGCCGGCATAGACGACGCCCGCGTTTGCCGGGTCAATCGCCAGCGCATACACATCGGTGGAAGACAGACTGGTGAGCCGCCAGTTGTCTCCATTGTCGGTGGTTTTGAAGACCCCATACTCAGTTGCGGCGTAGAGTGTTGTTGGGCTGATCGGATCCATCTTCAGATCCGTCACTGTCCCTCCGTACGGGCCACCGGTGATGGCCGTCCCCGGCTGCCGTTCCCCATCCAATTGAGCGGCCAAACCGGGCCCTTGTCCCTGGTCTGTCCCGGTTGCCAGTGCCCCACCGATCGTGACGCGAGCTACCCCCCGGCCCTCGGTAGCAGCATACAGGGCTGGCGGCGAGGACGACTCTGGCAGGAGGTCGTTCACACCGGTTGTTGGGAGACTGAAATTGACCCATGAGACCCCATCGTCGGGGGTCATCTGTATTCCGTGAGTAGCCGTGGCTGCATAGATCCGGCCGCCAGCATTGTCGACGAAGATATCGTCTACCTCTTCTCCACCAAGCCCAAGCAGCTTCCACGTCGCGCCACCATCCAGGCTCTGGAAGAGACCACCGTCGGTGCCGGCCAACAGCCTGCCCTTGCGCAAGGGGTCGATGGCCACCGAGCGCACAATGACATCCCCCAAACCAATTGACGACAAAGAACCCAAATTGCCGTCATCAGATAGGCGAGCCACGCCCATGTTGGCCGTCCCCGCCAACAGCAGCGGCGAAGCATCCGCCGAGATCGCCAACGATGTCACCTGAGCCGGACCGGCCGCGATCTGCGTCCAGCTCTGACCTTGATCTCGGCTGCGGTAGATGCCCTGTCCCCAGGTCGCGGCATAGATCGCAGCGCTTGGCCGGGTTGGCGCCACAGCAACAGCCGTCACCCTCAGACTCGTATTGGCAATGAGCACAGCGCTGCCGTGTGCGCTGTCCAGGCTGGCGGCCGTGGGCATCACGGTCGGCACGGGCTGACGAGTTGGGGCTGACGGGACTGTCGATGCGGTAGGCGTGCTCGGGACAAGTCCACTGACCGGCGCATTGCACGCGAACATCCCGATCAGGGCGACTCCCAAGGCCACTTTCGTCTCTGTTTTCATCACATCCGATCTACAAGTCGCGGCAGGGCGAGAAGGCCGTCCTTCCCAGCAGCCGATGGCCCATCAAGTGCGGCTTTTGGGCTCAGCGTAGGGTGCACGTTCCGTTCCGTATCCCTTCATAGGAGGCAGGTCTCGGAACCGGGTACGTGAGCCCCAACGAGCCGCAGGCGTGCAGATCTTGCCGATTGGTCTCGGACAATATCCTATTGCTGGCTCCTATGTAACTTCCATCCAGTTTTGGCATCCAAAGATCTGGACGCCGCTCCCGAAGACAGGAGGCATGGGCCATCATGGCCTCATCACACAAACCACACCCACGCGTCATCATGTTCACGACGCCTACCTGCGCGTACTGCAGGCGGGCGAAATCCTATTTCCGCCAGAAGGGCATCAAGTTCCGCGACGTTGACGTCAGCCGGGACCCGGCAGCTGCCCGCGACATGGTGCGCCGCTCCGGTCAGCAGGGGGTGCCCGTAATCGAGATTGGCGGGAAGATCGTCATCGGCTTCAACCAACCCAAGATCGATCAATTGTTGGGAATACGATAAGCAAGGAGAGTACAGATGGACAAAGTGAACGGTAGTGTTAACCTTCAACCCCTTGGCGCCAGGGTCCTCATCCGACCTCTGGAAGCCGAAGCACAGACCGCATCCGGCATCATCCTGCCAGAGACCAGCAAAGAGAAGCCCCAATCCGGACTAGTGGTCGCCATCGGCGATGATGAAGACATCAAGGTTGAGGTCGACGACAGGGTATTGTTTCCCAAGTACACTGGGACCGAAGTCCGCCACGAGGGCACAGACTATCTCCTGATGGATAGTGTTGACGTCCTGGCCCGGGTGACCGGCTGAGACACATGTCACGATGACACTCGATTTCACGTTGTCCACTGATACGGCTACAAATGACCTCTTGTCACCCACCGCCCAGCATGACGTCGTCGTCATCGGCGGCGGCCCTGCCGGGGCAACTGCTGCCCTGTATGCAGCCCGGGCGGGTTTGGATACACTGGTCATCGACAAAGGACTGACCGCAGGCGCCCTGGGACTCACGCCCAAAATCGCCAACTACCCAGGCATTCTGGGCGAGGTCAGTGGGGCAGAATTGGTGGCTTTGATCCGGCAGCAAGCCGAGTCATTCGGGGCGACATTCCTGCAAGACAAGGTGCAGGCGGTTGAGCTGGAGCGGGGCGACAAGGCAATCTACGCCAACAACGGGACCTTCTACACCCCAGTGGTGATCATTGCCACGGGCTCGATGGGCCGAGGCCGCCGTGTTGAAGGTGAAGAGAGACTCCTGGGTCGAGGCGTCTCCTACTGCGCTACTTGTGACGGTGCGTTCTTCCGAGACCAGGATGTGGCCGTCGTCGGAAACGACGATGAAGCACTGGACGCCGCCCTCTACCTGACCCGGTTCGCGCGGCGCGTTCACCTGATTTCGCCTACCATGGAACTGAAGTCAACAGCTGGGCCGCAGGGGGCCGTGATGGGGCACTCGAAGATCGAGCTTATCCTGGGTGCCTCCTTGCGCGAAGTTCAGGGTGATAAGCATGTCGAATCCATTCTCATTGCACCACGAGGTGAACCCGCCAGGTCAATTGCCGTCAGCGGCACATTCATCTTCCTGCAGGGCAACCTGCCAGTGACCGATTTCCTGCAAGGGCAAATCAGCGATGGACCAACCGAGTGCATGCGGGTCGACCACGAGTTTCAGACCCGATTGCCGGGTGTGTTCGCCGTAGGTGACGTCTTGTGCGATCATGTGAAGCAGGCCGTGGTGGCTGCCGCCGAGGGCGCCGTGGCCGCAATGGCTGCCGAAAAGCAATTGCATGGGCGCCGGCAGTTGAGTGTCGATTGGGCGAAATAGAAGAAGGCGCCATCCTGAGAATTTTGGAGGACACAATGAAGATCGCATTTCCGAGTGACGATGGGACGACGATCAGTGCCCACTTCGGGCGAGCGGCGACCTACGTGATTGCTGAACCTGAGGCCGACTATGCATTGGAAACGCTTGACAAGGCACACCACGGGAGCGAGCACGAGCATCACGGTGGAGGTGGTGGCTTGCACCAAGCCATGTTTGCCCCGTTGGCCGATTGCCAGGTGCTGGTCACACGCGGCATGGGGCAACCAGCGTACGACGAGGCCATCGCTCTCGGCTTGAACGTGATTCTGACCGATGAACAGTCCATTCAAGCCGCACTGGACGCCTACCGACAGGGCACGCTCAAATCAGATCCTCGGCGGGTGCATGCTCACGGTGGACATGGCGGTCATGAGCACGCATAGCCGTTCCGGGATGGCGGGCAAACGCGCCCGCCGCCGTGCCGATCGCCGTCGCGCTAGAATCCAGACCTGGCTCCTGGTCGGTGGCGGATTGCTGGTCTTTGGCGCGCTGCTCGTCTGGTCCCTTTCCCCGAAGGGCGGCGGGCCACAGCCGGCCCGCATCGGAGTCGACGTTGACGATTTCGTGCTGGCGGACGTGGGCGGCCACCCTGTTCGCCTCAGTGATTACAAAGGACAGGTGGTGCTGGTGAATGGTTGGGCCACCTGGTGTCCTCCTTGCCGCGCCGAAATGCCGACGCTGCAGGCTTTCTACGACACGCACCATGACGAGGGTTTCGCTTTGCTGGCCATCAATGCAGGCGAAAGTCAGCCAACCGTGTCAGGGTTCGTCTCACAGATGGGCTTCTCCTTCCCGGTACTGCTCGATCCGGGGGAACGCGTGCTTTCCGGCTTGGGGACCAACGGTCTCCCGACATCATTTGTGATTGGCCGAGATGGGAAAGTGAAGTACATCCACGCCGGAGGCATCACGGCCGATGTGTTGAACTCTCGTGTCGTCCCACTTCTTGCTGCCCAATAGGACGGCAAGGGACCGTGCCACGAACCAGCATGTGACAAATGCGCCATTATCGAACAGAAGCCGCCCGCTTCAGCGAACGGCTGCGGAAAGGAACGCAACACGATGGACATGATGATTGATTTCCCAGGCGGGGCGCGCGTCGACGCGCACTTTGGCCCTTTTACGGTCGGGACCGACCAGCCTCCCCAAGGCGGCGGGGAGGGCTCCGCCCCCACGCCTTTTGCCACCTTCCTGGCTTCGATCGGAACTTGCGCCGGGATCTACGTCTTGGGTTTCTGCCGCCAGCGAGGCATCTCCCCGGAGGGAATCCAGCTGGTGCAGCACATTGAATCAGACCCCTTCACGGGTATGGTGAGCAAGGTTCGGCTGGACGTTCACCTGCCTGCGGAATTTCCGGAGCGATACACCGAAGCTGTCATCCGATCAGCGGAGCAGTGCGCCGTCAAGAAGCATTTCGAGCACCCACCCAAGATCGAAGTGGCGGCCGTCAACGGCAAAGTTTCCTAAGAAAGTAAAGATGCAGGCTAGCGCCGGCAGCGCGCAATCAAGCCCAGCAACCATTGGCCCCTGGGAACTTTGTGAGAGATTTCACAAAGCCGGGGGCCAAGCTTGTCACGGTTGGTAGCGACGCTGCGACGCCTTTGGCGCTTCTCGAGCGAGCTCGCGTCAGGCCTTGAGCAGTCGAGCGCCGGTTGCGTACACCAGCATGTGATAGACGACCGACAGGCCGGCGAGCACGATGAAGACAACACCCAGCAAATACGTGCTCAGCATGAGCACCCACCCAGAGCGGAACCCTGAACTCCTTGGATTTGATCACGGCCGCCAGTCCAAAGTGTCCAGCAGTCATGACGTATCTTTGCCTCCTCCTTGTGATTGCGGATCAAAAGTGGCCGAGAGACACAGCCCTCTCGAGGCGGCAACCAGGCAGCGAACGACCTGGCGTGGTTAGCCCCCGGCTGATACATGGAACGTGAGCTGGGATGACGATCTGATTGAAGTGTCGCTATGTCTCGGCCACTAGCTAATGTAACGAATTGCTCGCTGCGCCTGGCGACGCGCGTCCAGAACGGTGGCGCGCTCAACTGTGTGTCTGTCCATGATCACCGTGTGCCCGCCCTTTCCTGAGTCAACGACTCCTGTTGTGGTAGGAATGAACTCTTCTCAGCCATACTGGTCACTCTGATCTCTTTCGGCTGGTAGTCGGCACCGGTCCCAGACGTCGACCATGGCCTGGGGCAAGCACAGCTCAGGAAAAGGCAAATTCTGACCACGCGAGAGGGGGTCTCCGAGCGCCCAACAAGATTGAATGCTCTGGCTCGAGTTGGCGCCTCAATCGCCTGTGATAACATGGGTCGACCTTGCTATGTCGGACGCGTTTGGGGACCTCAATCGTCCCTGATACGCCCCAGCCCGGGATCGATGCATGGCGCATCAGCTAAGTCCAACCAGATCAGGCTCACCGCTTTCGACATTGCAGGAAACCGGCCTGGTGGCCCTAGCCGTGTTGATGATGATTGTCATTGGGCTGTGGCTGGGCAGGGATTTTGGCGTCTCGATCGATGAGCCGGACCACATTCAATACGGCCAAGAGACACTGCAGATCTACCTTGGTCAAAGGTCCCCTGATCAGACTTCTGTCGACCCACGACAGCACGGGCCCGTGTATTCGTTTCTCGCCTACGTCGGCGGGAATTGGGTGGCAGGGCTGCGCCCCGGATGGGGTCTCAACGATGGCATCCACTTCATGGATTACATGTCGCTGGTCGTCGCCACACTATTCATGTGGATCCTTTGTCGCCGCTACCTCGGACCCGCTACAGCCTGGCTCCTGGCTGGTGCATTCTTCACGCAGCCGATTCTGTTTGGGCATGCTTTCATCAACCCAAAGGACACGCCCTTTCTGGCCTTCACCCTGACTGGGCTGACACTCGGGATACTGGCACTTCCCAGACAGTTACCAAGCGAGCGAGCTGACACACCCGACCCCATCCGATGGGAGATCGAGAGCACGTGGCGATGGGTGCTAGTTGTCGGCACTGTCCTGGCACTGTCGACTAGCGCGGCGCTGATGTTGTGGGGTGGATGGCTTCCACTCGCCCAAAGTGTCCTTGAATCCGCCTACCGCGGAACTGCGCCAGCCCCGATCAACGCCGTCTTCCGGCTACTGGCGCAAAATGCGTCCAGTGTCTCGCTAGAGAATTACCTTGCAAGACTCGCCACTTGGTTCGGTGTCATCCGATTGGGCACCGCGGCCGCATTGTCGGTTGCTACCCTTTTGGCCTGGGCAGCCTCGATCAGGGGCATCGCCGGCGAGGGTGGGATCCGCGCCCGCAGGCTGGCGCTGGTAGCCGGCAGCGGAATCGCCATCGGGCTGGCCACGGCCATCAGGTCTGTCGCCCCCCTGATCCTCCTGCCGCTGGTTGTGTTGTATGTCTTGGAGCTCCGGCGAAGCGCTTTGACGGCCGGGATTGTCTTGGTGGTGACAGCGATCATAGCGTGTGTGGCCGCTTGGCCATACTTGTGGCAGAGCCCGGTCCGACATTTCCTCGACTCGCTTGCCGTGTTGAGCCACTTCCCATGGACGGGCGACATCATCTTCAACGGCAGGCTTCTCGATCAAGGCCAGCAACCTTGGTTTTTCATCCCAGAATTGATCGGCCTGCAGATCACCTTACCAATACTCGGTCTGGCGGCTTTGGGATTGGCGGCGCTGGGGTCGTCCAAACGCTCACTCAGACCGCGAATTGAGATCGCCATCGTGTGCGGCGCGTTGTCACTGCCCGTGTTGGCCAGCTTCCGCCCCGGCACGATCGTCTACAACAACTTCCGTCAGTTCCTGTTCTGCCTGCCGGCACTGTTTCTCCTGGCGGGTATTGGTTTGGAGGCGGTGCTCTCCCGCTTTCGTGGGCGCCTGCCGGGAGCCGTACTGGCCGTTCTGGTCCTTCTGCCCGGGGTCGCCGGTCTGATCCGGCTTCATCCTTATGAGTACATTTATTACAACGCTCTCGCCGGGACAGGCTCGAGCGTCTACTCGCGGTTTGAGTCGGACTACTGGTGCACCTCGTATCGGCAAGCCATGCGGTGGGTCAACGCCAACGCCCCACCCAACGCCATAATCGCCGTAGGCAGCGCAGGATTCACCGAGCAAGTCGCGCCGTTCGCCAGGCCAGACCTAACGGTCGTAAGGCTTGGGATTGACTCAGATCCGTCTGTGGCTTCGTTGGCGATCGTGTGCGACGGGCTTGGTGGACGGCTGAATCTCTTGCCCAATTCGCCGGTATTGATGACCGTCAGCCGCGCCGGAGCAGATTTGGCGCAAGTCAAGGACCTTGGGTCAACTCGCTAGTAACAGGGCTCAGCGCTTGTTTCTCAGAGATTGGAGCCAGCACAACAGCTTGTGAACACCTTCTCAAATGACGCCAGGCTGGGACGTTGTCTTCAACGATCTCCTAACCTCAACCGATCGTATCCGGAGGCCGGAATGTCTTCCAACGCCGGCGGAAGCGGCCCTGAGACCTGCGTGCCATACAAGCTGAAGATGCGCAAGTTGATCAGGGCGCCCCACTCCGCGGGCACGGTTCCCTCAAGTGGGTTGTTGTCGAGCATCAGCCCTTGCAGCTGGGTGAGCTGCCCGAAGGACTGAGGCCGCGAGCCGCTGAGCTGATTGCGCTCAAGGCGCAGATCAAGCAGGCCGGTCATGCCTCCCCAAGACTCCGGTATGGGGCCGGATAGGAGGCTATTGCCCAGGTCGATCTGCTCCATCTCGGTCAGATCTCCCCACTCAACGGGTAGGCTGCCCTCGAGCAGGTTGTCGTGGAGAATGACACGCTGCAGATGACTTGCGCTGGCGAGTTCCAGAGGTAGGAGCCCAGTCAGGTGGTTGAAGTAGCCGCTCAGCGTACGCAGCTCCGGGAGCTCGCCGAGAGTGGCCGGTAGCCTACACCCGCCAGCTCGTTGTAGTTAAGCGAGCTGGCGGTGGCGTGGCCGTCCGTACAGCCGACCCCATGCCAATCGTAGACTTGTTCCGATTGAAGCCAGCCGCGCTGATCTTTCCACCCCGGACCGCCAGTGCTCTCATAGAAAGCCCTCAAAGCGTCGCACTCGCTGCTTGGCACGCTCCTCTGGCGCACACAGACGTCAGTCGATGCTCGGCAGGATGTCAGTGCCGCCAATGCGATCCCCAACAACATCAAACGTCGAAGGGTCATCGCCCCACCTCCAAGGCAGTCGCCAAGTATGCCGCGATTGTATTCCGGGACGGGCAGTCCGGGCAATATCCAAACGCACTGACCCCGGAACCCTCATCTACCCGGGGACAGTGAAATCCAGAATACGCCCTCCGCGCACGGCGCCGACTTCTTAATGAATGGAGCGTCATACTAGTGGCACTTCTGGGAGGGCCGGCACCGGGCCGTTCAGCGCCGCCCAGAGGTCGTCCGGGATGTCGTGCCGAGGCCTGCGTGGCCCCGGACGTCTTCCTGAACGAGCACTACTCCACCCAGCGACCGATCAGCCCACCCAGAGCCCCCCTGCTTTCGGATCGCTGGCAATCATCAGCCGTGCCTCTCCGCCTTCGTATTGTGGACCATCGGATCGATGGTTTCGCCCATGGTAGAATGCCCAACCTGCCTCTCCAGGGGGCTCAGGGTCACCGCTCTCCGAAGCAGCGCTTTGGCGCAGAACCGGGCAGGGGTCGAGGCATGTCCACTCAACATCCCCAGGCCAGTCGAATCTCAACCAAGCAGAACCGCCGGCTTGTCTTGCTAGCCATTCTCTTGCTGATCGCCTACGGTCTTGTGTTTGGCGGCGGCTACGGGGCGTCGATAGACGAACCGCGCCATGCGAAATTCGGCCGTGACACGCTGCGAGCATATCTCGGTCAGGGGCCGGTCGACAGCACAGCGGTTGACCCCGTCGAGCATGGACCTTTCTACTCCTTCATCTCCTACTACGCCGGCGGGTGGGTTGAAGCCATTCATCCTGGCTGGACCCCGACCGACGGGCGGCATTTCATCTACTATCTGTCCTTCGTGATGGCCACCATCTTCATCTGGTTGCTGGCACGTCGTTACGTCAGGGCGGCAACAGCCTGGTTGGCCTCTGCCTTGTTCTTCACCCAACCACTCCTACTCGGACATGCCTTCATCAACCCGAAAGATGTGCCATTCATGGCCTTCTTTCTGGGGTCTTTGACACTCGGTTTGCTGGCCTTACCCGGCCATGGTTCAGCGGTTTCACTCGCACATACCGCCGAGTTCGAACAAGATGACCCTCTGTCTGCGATCGACCGAAGGCGACTCAGGCGCCGGCTTCTCTTTGGATGGACTCTCTTGACTGTCGCAGGGTTGAGCGTTCTTTGGCTGTGGACGGGGCTCCTGCCCTTCCTGCACTCCGTACTAGCCGCCGCTTACCGGGGCGAGGCGCCTTGGCCGATCCAGTTGGCGTTCAACACCGTGGCCACCGACGCCTACAAGACACCCCTCGATCTGTACGCAGGCAAGCTGGTAACAGCCTTCGTTTGGATCAGAGGCAGCACCACGTTCATACTTGTCATTGGAGCTTTGTTCGGGTGGGTCTCGGCAGCCTGGCCTAAAGTGCGTCCGACCATCTTGGCGAAGCAGGACTACCTGCTTGTGGCGGGGGCCGGCATTATGCTTGGCCTGGACACCTCGATACGTTCGGTGGCCCCTTGGGCGGCCGTTCCGCTTGTCGTCCTCTACCTTCTATTCGCTGGCTCCCGACGGAAGGCCGGGCTTCACATCCTCATATTGACGGCAACGTCGGTTGTGGCGTGCCTGGCTACCTGGCCGTTTCTATGGCAGGACACGTTGCTGCACTATGCTCAATCCGTCCTCACTCTTAGCGACTTTCCGTGGCAGGGGATCATGCTTTTCAATGGCCAGATCCTCTCCCAAGGTCAGCAGCCATGGTATTTCATTCCGGAACTCATGCTGCTTCAGGTAACCTTGCCAGTACTCGCTTTGGCTCTGCTCGGCCTCGTGTCAGCCCGGCGATGGTTGCGTTCTTCACAGGCCCGCGTCGAGATCGTATTGGTGCTTGTCACCTTTGCTCTGCCTATCGTTGCCAGCTTCCGTCCGGGCACGATCGTCTACAACAACTTTCGTCAGTTTCTCTTTACCGTACCCGCCTTCTTCTTGTTGGCAGCTCTGGGATTGGAGCGGATCTTCAAATGGCTGCATAGTCCCCGATGGCGCATCGCTGTGGCGGCGATTGCGCTCCTTCCAGGCATCATTGGGATCATCCGCCTCTATCCCTACGAGTACATCTACTACAACGCGCTAGCTGGTATGGGCGGGGCAGTCTACTCCCGGTTCGAATCGGACTACTGGTGTACGTCCTACAGGGCATTGACGGAGTGGGCGAACGAGAACGCGCCGCAGGGTGCCACACTCTATGTAGGCAATGGCGGACTCAAATCCCAAGTATCGGAATTCTCCCGCTCGGACTTGCTCGTACTAGGCATGGGATCCTACGACGATAACCATCCGCCCACGCTGGCCGTGATCTGCGATGGCAAAGGCCGTCTGCTCAACGTGTACCCGAATGCACCTGTGCTGATGACCATTGAAAGAGAAGGAGCCATTCTGGGCGAAGTCAAGGACTTGCGCCCGCAGCCCTAGGATCCGCTCCCTGGCTCTATGCGCGCCAGACCTCTGCAGACGAATAGACGATGAACACCCCACACACAGACGAAACATTCTGCTGATCATGCTCTCCGTGGGAAATCTGAACCAGCGAGGTGTATGATGAGACAGGCGGGCATGACGGACCCGAGACGCGCCCCGCCTTTCGGCTGCTACCAGTCCAAGGAGACCCTTCAATGCCCGTCAAGAACGTTCACGACGTCGTATCGGAGAAGATCGAGACCGGCTCCGGCGTCACCAAGCAGGTCCTGATTCCCGATACCGAAGGTCCCAATTTCGCCATGCGACGGTTCGTGATTCAACCTGAGGGCGGCATGCCCAACCACACCAACCAGGTGGAGCACGAACAGTATGTCCTGGGCGGCCGGGCACGGATTGGAATCGGCGACGAGACCTTCGAGGTAAAGCGAGGGGATGTGGTCTTCATCCCGGCTGGTATGCCGCACTGGTACCAGAACGATGGCGACGAGCCGTTCGAATTCCTGTGCATGGTCCCCAACAAGCCGGACAAGACAACGATCTTGGCCTAGGGCCCCCAAGTTTGCTCGTTGGCGGAGAGGCCCTTCCCGTCAAGCCCTCTGCGACCCTGCACATCGGACACCAAACCTACGTAGGCCCGCCCTGGTTGCCGGATGACGAACCCGGTGACAAACTGGTAGATGGCGAACAACTCCAGCGAGAAAGGCAGATAGCCGCCGTAGCCCAGGATCGGCATCTCAAAGACGTGCAGGAAACCCAGATAGGGGACGTGGTAGACCCATTTGGGGTAGGAATAGAAGTTCCAGAACTCCCAGAAGAATCCGCATATCAAAACGCCCAACCACAGCGCCAGCACCGGCCGCCAATCGCCCTTGTCCACGAAGGCCGCCAGGGATCTGCGCCCCATCCAGACGTTGATCGGCTCGAGGACGAAGTAGGGGCCTAACCAGATGAATGGAAAGAACAGCCTGGGCCAGATCATGAGCACAGCAATCATCAACCAGCCGGCCAAGAAGGAACCGAGCAGGACCGGGCGTGAACTAGGGATTCTCGGCCCGGGCCCCATGTGCCTAAGCCATCCGAATGTGCTGGCTAACTCTGCCGTCCCAAACACAGCCGGTATCACGGTCGAAAAGCTGATCGACGCCAGGACGGCGAACTGCACTGGTGTGAAGTACTCAGCGCCCTGGTAAACCCAGTTGCCTGTCTGGTTGTTGAGCGCCTCAAACATCCACCAGGCGGGGACAGAAACCAGGAACAGGCCGACAAAACGGCGCGGACTGCGCGTCAGGAGCGAGTCGCCCTTGCGAAGAACCACCAAGGCATCAACAGTCAGGCAGTAGCCGAGCCAAAGCGGGAAGAAGAGCAGGTGCGTTCGCAGGCCAGGCAGAAACCAGTTCAGCGGCCAGAACAGCGCCACCATCGCTAGGCCGATCCAACCATGGGCCGGCCAACTCCTGATCTGCGACCAGCGTGACTGCTTCAGCACCTGATAACCCTCCCTGGCTTGGTGCCGGGAACCGGACGTGTCCCGTCTCATCACCAAGATTCTACCCTGCTAGTTCGGGTGACCCGGCAGGAGCCGGTAACGATCGGGGCCGATACGCGTCTACTGGGTAGAGCGAAAGACCATGATGACCTTCGAAGAACTCTACGCCACACACTTCCAAGACGTCTACCGATTCGCCTACTGGCTGACCGGCAGCCCGGCCGAGGCTGAAGACGTCACGTCGGAGGCCTTTGTCCGGGCATGGACCCGCCTGGGTCGCATCAGAACGGAGACGCTTCGAGGCTACTTGTTTCAAATCGCCCGCAACGTCTATCTGGGCGGATTACGCAAGCACCGCCGTGAGACAGACCTGGTCGACACGCTGCCGGATCCCCTGCCTGACCCCGAGTCGACGACGACCACCCGTAACGCACTGGCCGGGGTCGAGCGCCTGCTGCAAAGCGTGCCAGAACAGGATCGTTCCACCTTTGTCCTGCGTGTGGTCCACAATCTTGACTATGCTGAGATCGCACGCGTGATGGGGATTTCGGAGATTTCCGCCAGGGTGAAAGTGCACCGCATCCGCAAACGACTCATCCTATGGCGAACTCAGATGGAGGCTTGAGCTATGGACATCACCCGCGAAATCATTCTGGACCTTCTCCCCTTGTATCTTGCGGGAGAGCTCAGCGATGACTCGAGGGCGGCAGTCGACCAGTTTCTCAGCGATGACCCGGAACTGTCGCGCCAGGTTCGAGAAATCGAGGCCTTGCACGCCGACCAAATCCCCCTGCCCTTGCACAAGGAGCGTGAGATGGAAGCGTACAGGAAAGTCCGCCGCCTGATGGTGCTCAGGACGCTAGGCCTGGCAGTTATCATTGCCGGGACGTTGCTCGCCATTGTGCTCGTGGCACCGCTGATCTACATGTTCGTCTTCTGACCGGGAGACGAAGCCTCGCTCAGACATCCGGTCGCAACTGACATGGTCTGGAGGCTGCCCCACTCCGTTCTCCAGCAGGTCGCCGACAAGGCGGCCTGCTCGTTTAGTGACTCCTCCTGGCGGTGAACCCGCAGCATCCAGGACGAGCCCACAGCTTGTGAAACCCTTCACAATTGGGCCAACTAGCCGAAGGGACCCTCCTGGCCGCGACGCTTGGGGTGACCACCCTGCAAGGCTAGCCCGTCCGGGAGGCACGTCGCTATCGCGCGGCCGCTCATTGTGGCTGGTGCCGGTCTATGCTAGGATCTGCATGGGAAAGGTGAAGCTGGAGTAAATTGACTCCGGAGAGCTACGGACCCCCAATCGGCCGGTTCCCAAGCCGCCAAGCGAGGCCCGCATGAATCATCTTCCCCCGTCCCGCACCTCCTGGGTTCTGAGTCTCAGATCTGTGTGGTCCGCCCTACTTGTCCTTGTGGCGGCTTCGCTTGCGTGCAACATGCCTGGCCGTTCAGCCGGCGGGCCCGCCCAGACTGAATCCGAGTACCCCCTGGCGGATGCCGTCTTCGAAGAAGCCGGGGTCTCTTTGGAGGAGGCCCTGGCGGTTTCACCGGAGGACCGGCGCCAAGAGATCCTCTCGCAGCTCGGACCGCCTGATGCCTTCAGCCTGGAATGGCAGGAGCTCGAAGGCCGCCAAGTCCGCTGGGAAGAGTGGTCCTACTTCGATTTCCGCTCGCGCTTCGATTTCGTCGACGGCGAATTGGTCTGGACGCTCGACATCGATCCAGCGCCGGACGGGACCATTTACGCCCACGCGTACGATCCGCTGGCCTTTCGCGCCGGTATGTCGATGGTCGAAGTCAAGGCGCAGCTGCCCGACCTGAATTTCGCCGAGTTCCCCCTCGAAGAAGCCGACATCCCAGGCGGAATCCTGCTCGCAGCGGATCAAATCATGCTTGGCTTCGATCAGGACGAACTCGTTTACGTCCAGACGTTCATCCTTGCGCCTGAGGATCTTGAATCCACGGCAATTGGGTCGCCAACCACCCCTGCGATGGCGGCACCAACCGCAACATCCGCTGCACCCACGGAACCCGCGGTCGCCTCGATTCATGATCGGTTCGACGATCCCGGCACAACCGCCCAGCCTCTGTTCGGTACCGAACACATGACCTTCGGGCTCGATCAAGGCGCCGGCAGAATGGCGGCCCATAACCCAGGCGTCCTCGTAGCCACCTATCCTGCGCCTCAGATGGGAGATTTCGACGCTACCCTCATTTTCCGGCTGCCGAATCCGCGTTCCGGCACCGGGGCTGGCATGGTCTTCCGATCTGATGACGCTGGCGGCGGCTTGGCCCACTACTATCTCTTGCTTGTATACCCCGCCGACAGTTATGTAGTTCTGAAACGCTTTCAGGAGAAACAATTGGTCGAGGTCCAGCGCACCCGGTTGACTATTGGCAGCCTCCCCGCCGGATCTCCGATCACGCTTTCCCTTGGATGCAGCGGAGATGAGTTCAGCGTCTATGTGAACAACATGCCTGCGTTCACAGCAAAGGACGCCAAACTGCCCCTCCGCGGCATTCTGGGATTGGCCATGATCGGCCCATACGACGGTGATCAGGTGCTGTTCGATGATTTTCGAGTGGAGGCGTCAGATGAGTGACAAGGCACTCCGCAGAAGCACTACGAGGTCAAGCCTGACCCAGCTCGGCCACGCGAAGCCAATCAGAATGCTGCAACGCGGGCTTCTGATCGCCACCTTGGTGACGATCCTCCCCCTTCAGGGTCTCTCTCCACCAGCCGAAGCGCGAGGATTTTTGGGCAGAATCTCGAAAGTCATTCCCTTCGCCGGCGTAGTGGTCGGATGGCACCACCGAAACCGCGTTTATCGGAGCGCCGAACGCTTTATCGACGACCGCAACGCTTACTATGACAGATTGCGTGAGACAGCCCGCAAGCAGCTTCTCAATAGAGAAATCGCCGGCCTGCAGCCATCCCAGACGGCAGCCTATGTCAAACTGGTCGCTCTGCTCGAACAGCACCGGAAGGTCGAACTTCAGGTGGCCGAGGATCGAAAGCGAAGCGCACGGGCCGAATTTCACACTCGGCTCGAAGATGCGTCCCTCTACGCCCTTGCCGGCAGCCGGCTGGCTCAAGAACTGGTCGGGGCCATGCAGCACGGCGTGGGCAACGCCCAGCAGGCGCTCGATCGGGTGCTGAACACGCTCACATCCGGCGGAACCTCTGGATTGCAGGATCTGCGGCGGATCCGCGAAATGGCCAGCCGAGTCTCTACGGCGGCTGGCGCCATCGGCGGCAAGCCAGGCAGACAACTGAAGAACGCCAGCGACCGCATCATCCAGGCAATTGACCAGCCGCAAGAGAAGATCCAGGACGCCATCGAAAAGGTCCAAGCTGAGCTCGCGAATGTGAACCAGACCCTTGACACCCTGAGCCGTATGGGTCGCGCCCCAAGCGCTGGAGTGGTCGCCGAGCAGTTGGCGACGCGCTTCTTGCCTGGGGGAGGCGATTCATCCGACGTCTCGATCGATGCCATCACCCAGATTCTCTCTCAGTTGGAGGTTGGAGATGGCAGCCTGAAGGACGAGGCCCGGGCCGCCATTCGGGAGGGTTTCACCGCTCGCTGCGCCGCCATCGCCGAATCCTACAAGGCGAACTTGGCGGCCCTTCGAACCAACGCGGGCAGCGCGTCGGGAGGCGCGGCAGGAGAAACCGCCTGCCAGGCTGTCAAGAAGGGGGAACTGACCCGGCGTGCCCAGGGGGATCTTTCCGATTTGGAGACCTTCCCAGATGCAACTCAGGAGCCCACCAAGGAAGTCCCACCCCGTGTCTCGGCCGAGGGGGACTTCAGCGAGCAGTACTCGGGCTCCGCCTACCCGGACCCCATGGGATCGTCCTTCACCCTGGTGGCGGATTTTGGCGTCGGCACGGTCACCGGCTCGTTGAGCGGCGGTCGGACAATCACAAACGTGCCGATGGAGTGCGGAACCGATGAAGCCGTAGCCGACACGGCCTACGCGGAATTCCGCGCCAGCTACACGGCCCAGTTCAGCGCCTCTATCGATCCCGAGTCCGGCGACTTCTCAGCCGCTATCGCCCCGGCAGGAAGTTGTTCCGCTCGCTACACACAGCTGTACTCAGTCGAAGGCTGCACGCAGTTCAACAGCCAACCTGTCCCCGGCTGCAACCCTTGGTCCGGGCAGGGTACGATCTCCGGCTTCGTCACCAAGGACGGTTACATTGAGTTCACGACCAAGTGGGCAACCGGGGGAGGCAGCAGTGCTTCAGGAAGCTGGAGCGGAGGCGGAACCGTCTCGACGCCTTGAGTTCATGCGATCCGTTCCACCCAAATGGCGCGCCACGCCGCAGGCGGAAAGGGATCCGGCCAGTACTCGACCTGACGCAGGATCTTTCCTTGGCGGAGTTCTGAGAAGGTGATGGCCGTAGCGGCCATCGAGCCATCGCTGACCTCGACCTCGCTAGCCACGCCCCCATCGTCGGCGATCAGGCGGCGCACCGTAAAGCGCCAACGTCCGGCGGACGGGTAGTTGGCATTGATGGCGATGAAATTGGCCCGGCCGCGCACGCGTTCTCCGGACTGCGGCCAATCGAGGACGATGTCGTCGTGGAGCCACGCTCCAGCCCTGTCGAAGTCATTGGTCGCCATGGCGTCCCAGTAGTTTTCAACGACCTGGCGGCTCTCTTGGGCGTTCATCGGATGGACCCATTACCAGCCACCAATGACTCGAGCACCTCCCCCAGCTCAGGTGTCGCTTCACGGTCTTTGAACCGCGCCAGCCGCCGGTACACATCCGCCGCCGCCTGGTGGAACGAGCCCGGCAGGCCGGCCGCTTCAAACGTTTCCGCGATCTGCTCCATTTCATCCACGAAGCGCCAGGCCTTGGCGGTCACTCGGAGGACCCGGCCGTTGGTCGAGTCCACGAAGGTCCCATCGTCGCGGGCCCATTGGCGTTCGAGCTCGTGCCGCACGCCCCAAGCCTCGGCCGTTCCGAGGATGGCGGCCAGCAGAGCAGTGGTGCCCTTTGTGTAGGCGCCGTAGCACATCTTCAAAGCCGACGCCCTGCCAATATCACCCCCGACGACCTGAACCTCCAACATACCACCCGAGAAGCAGGCCGCTGCCTGCCTGGCATCTGCCCCCGACAGGCAGAGCCAGGTGGTGTTGGGGTGCAAGGCCGGTCCGCCGATGATCCCCCCATCGACAAAGGTCACGCCGGCGGCGGCCATCGCCGAACCGATGCGCTGAGCGCGCTCGGGAGAGGTGGCGTTGGCGTCAAGGTAGAGGCCTTCAAAGCCGCTGGCCAAGACACGCGCCGCCAGGTCCTCGGCCGCAATCGGGGGGCACACGCTGACGATCACGTCACTCTGCCGGCAGAGGTCTTCCAGGGTAATCACATCGCGCAGACCTTGGTCTTCCGCCCGCCGGCGGGTGGCTTCACTCCGGTGTTCGGATGCCCACAATACGCTGTGGCCGCTCGCCTGCAGGGCGGCCGCCACGGAAACGCCCATCGAGCCCGGATGAAGTACGCCTACGGTCTCGCCCATGGTTGCTCCTCTGGTTATCTCGGCTTGTGGCCCAGACCCATCAGCTAGCTCAACGTGAGTCTAGCTCTCAGTCGTCAGGCTGTTCTATCCCCCACATGTGCCCTTTCAAAGTGCAGTGCCGAGCTTCTAGCTTCTATCCTCTGGCACCTAGCCGGGGGCCTTGGATGGAACTTCGAGCTTGGAAGGCGAGCCCGGGGCGATGCTCAATGCTCAAGGTTCTGTTCTCAAGGTGAGATGCAAAACGCGAGGCGCTGACCGTTAGGGACTCAGCCCCCATTGACCTGTGCTGCGTGCTCTCTGCTAGACAAGCGCTGACTTCCTGAACTGGGGAGGTCGGCGCACCTGGCTCACCTGCTCAAACGCGTAGGCCAGCTTCAGCAGCGTGGCCTCCTGCCATGCCCCAGCGAAAAAGGATAGCCCAATCGGCAGGCCACGAATGAAACCGGCCGGGACGGTGATGTGTGGGTAGCCCGCCACGGCAGCTGGCGAGGTGCTTTCTAGATCCCAGTTGGGCGAATCCCCGTTGACCAGATCGATCAACCAAGCGGGACCGCCAGAGGCCACCACGATGGCATCCAAACGTTCCCTGGCCATCAGGGCGTCGATCCCCTCCTTGCGAGTCAGGCGGCGGCACGTTCCCAGCGCCTGGCGGTAGGCTTGGCTGCTCAGCCCGTCTTTGGACAGCGCTTCGGTAAGGTGTTCCTGCCCAAAATAGGGCATCACCTGTTCGCGATGGGCGAGGTTGAATTCCACAAGCTCTTCAAGCGAGTGGACGCGTGCCTGCGCTCTCAACGACGCCAGATAGCTGCCGATGTATGCCTTGAACTCCGTGTGCAGGACCTCCAGCTCGCTCTCGCTGATGTCTTGGAGATGGGGCAAGTCGGCCGGGTCGATGATCACGGCTCCGGCCTGGCGCATAACGTCAAGGCTGGATTCGACGATGGCAATAATCCGTTGGTCGGTCCCGAGCATGTTCCTGGCGACTCCGATGCGCGCCCCCTTGAGGCCGTCTTCCGCCAAGAAGCGCGTGTAGTCACGAATCCGAGGCTTGGGACGGGATTGGGTGACACTATCGCCAGGGTCGTTCCCGGCCATCGCCCCGAGCAGAACAGCTACATCGCTCACGGTTCGCCCGATGGGTCCAGCGGTATCTTGACTGTGGGCAATGGGGATGATCCCGCGCCGACTGATCAGGCCGACGGTCGGCTTGAGACCAACCACGCCACACGACTGCGATGGGCAGATGATGGAGCCGTCAGTCTCCGTCCCGACGGCAGCTGCGCACAGATCGGCCGCCACGGCGGCTGCCGAGCCCGACGATGATCCGCAGGCGGTGCGGTCAAGAGCGTGCGGATTGCGGGTCAATCCCCCCACACTGGACCAGCCGCTCACCGATCGGCGGCCGCGGAAGTTGGCCCACTCGCTGAGATTGGCCTTGCCCAGGATCACGGCGCCGGTTCGGCGCAGACGTTTGACCAGATGGGCGTCGCGGCGGGCAAGGTGGCCCTTCAGGGCAAGCGACCCGGCTGTGGTCGGCATGGAGTCATGGGTCTCGATGTTGTCCTTCAGGAGTATCGGGATGCCGTGAAGGGGCCCCCGCAGCCGACCCTGCGCCCGCTCCCGGTCCCTGGCGGCGGCGATGGCCAGAGCGTCGGGGTTGAGCTGGATGACGGCGTTGACCTTCGGCCCGGCCTTGTCGATCCGTTCAATCCTGGCCAGGTACTGTCGGGTGATGGATTCGGACGTCAGCTCACCATGGGCCATGGCGACCGATAGGTCGGCAATCGTGGCTTGTTCCATGCGGCACCTCCACCAAGCATCATAGCCCACCGGCAAACCCCCCACCGGTCATGCCGGTCCTCGGGGGCGGAGGGGGCCCGACTTGCTTGTGAAAGCTCTCACAATCTCAGGGGGTCGTGGCCGTCCAAGCCGCGGTCCTGTAGGCGTGCGGAGGCATGGTCGCCCCCTTTTCCGGAATAGATCAGCCCCGCGGTTCATCGCTGCCTGAACGGTGCGGTGTCGTTTGGATGGTAGCTTCCAGGGTTTCATTCCGTGAAGTACAGATCCCGTTCCCACTTCGCAGGGTTCTGGTGGATGTACCGCCTGAAGGAGGCCAGGGCGTGCTCGCTTCGAATGCCCTTCTCAGAATAGCCACGTTGCCAGACGGCTCTTTTCGAGCCAGGCGCCTCCGCCCGCCACAGCTTGGTGGCCGCACTCTCGAATGATCTGACAACCGTAGGCGAGGAGCCCGGGACAGGCTTACTGAAATCCCCTTGCGTAGGGGCACGGCATGCCGTGCCCCTACTATGAAGGAACAGGATCTCGTGCAGGTGATTGGGCATGATGATGTAGCTGTTAAGGGAGACGTGCGTGAAATGATCAGAAATGCGCCAGGCGAATCGACCGGCGGCCCCAACCCCCGGACATGGCATTTCCCTCCCCCTACGCGCCTGTCCCCCATTAGTAGAAGCGCATCAGCCGCTGCCTGGCGTGGATGGCCAACGACTCGTCGATGGTGACCACCACGCTGTACCCTCCCTGTTCCTCAAGATAGGCAAGGTCATCGTCTGAGTAGACTTTGGGTCCAGCCTTGAAGCTCACTTTCAGGCCTGATTCGCCACCCACGTGAACGACAGCCATTGTTTTCGAGTGCGGCGGGAGCCGGTCGATCTGCAGCCGAAATCCCGTACCCTCCACCACCAAATCCTCCAAGACGAGGTCCGAATCATTGACCACCTCGATCCTCGGCGGGGCGTTGTAGGTCGCATCAAACCAGTGCAGGGACAGGGCGCCGCAAGCCAGCCCCAAGATCAACAGAGCGGCCACAATCCCCCCGATGCGCTTGGCGGTCATCTTGGCCTCCTGTCCCCGCGGCCATACACTAGAGATCGCCGACCGGTTTGCAGCACGATCAAAGCCGCAGGGCCATCACGTGATCGGTTTGGGGATCGCTGCCGAGCACGAAGGTCTTTTCCCCAACCTTTTCAAAACCCCAACGTTCGTAGAAGCGGATCGCCCGGGTATTCCTCTCCCAGACACCGAGCCAGATCGTCTGCGCGCCCTGGGCGGCGGCTTCCTCAAGGGAGGCGGACATCAGCCTCGCCCCCAATCCCGTTCCGATGGCTCGCGGGTCGGCGTAGATGCGCGCCAGTTCAATGGGATCGGCTCCGTCCACTGCTGGCAGGGCATCGCCTGAGCGCAGCATGCTGTACCCGACGATGCCGTGGCCGTCTTCGAGAATCAGGAACGTGGATGCCGGATCGCCCAGCTGCGCAGCGAAAGTCGCCTGCGAGAAGGCCTCCTCCAGGTAGCTGGCCATGTCTTCCGGGGTATTGTCGGGGCCAAAGGCTGCCTCGAAGGCCGCCGCACCGAACCGCGCCAGTCTTTCGGCGTCTCCCGGCGCCCCCTTGCGAAGGCGGATCGTCTTCCCGCTCATGGCATGGCTCCCTGGGCCGCCGGCAGCTGTGCTCAGCCCCGCCGGGGTCAGCTCTCTGCGCCCCTCTCGATCCTACGCCAAGACACTCGATCGGCAAAGTGACGATGGCCCGATCGTGTGCGAAGGCGCAGCTGTGAAATCCTTCACAAGGAGGCGAACACTAAGTCAGGAATCCCAACGGGGCGCGCCATACGGCGCGCCCCGTGAGATCGTCCTGAACCGAGCAGCTAATACGGCGTAGCTGTGGCCGCCACAACGGTCACGGGTTGGGAAATCCCCAGCTCGGGAATATCGACGTCATAAACACCATAGGAGGTGATGCGAACCCGGATCTCACACGTTCCATCGGCGCCGCCGACGGCCGTGAACTCGCCGTCCCCTGAAACGCCAGATCCGAGCACCTTGCCGCTGATCTCCTGCCCCTCGACCAAGTTGGAGAAGGTGATCACGATCTCGCTGTAGCCGCTGTGGTGAATGTAGGTGAAATGGACTTGCGGCGTGTCTCCGGCCAGCTCCTCCGTCGGCGCCGCATCCGTCTCAACCGGTTGGGTTGCTTCAACTGCAGGGGTCGACCCCGATGCGGGGGTGGGCTCTGAGTCAATCAACACCATCCCGGCATCGAGCGACGTCTTACTCAGCCCATCATAGCTAAACGCCTCCGTCTGCCCACTAGCCACGATGGCGTCGCTGTCGATCGTGTCATCCGACCCGACGTCATTCAGTGTGAAGGCCAGACCATTGGGTGGAATGAACCAGATGACATAGCTCCCGGCTTCCGCCTGGGCGAGATGGTATTCACCATTGGCGTCGGTTTTGGTCGACTCGAGTTGGTTGCCCGCCTCGTCCACCAATCGCACCTCAATATCCGGCAGCCTTCTTTCCCCCTCGTCCTGCAGACCGTTCCCATTGGTATCGAACCAGACTCGGCCGCCGATCCCGCCTGCGCCCGGTACTTGCCCGCGGAGTCTGGTGAGTGGGTTGGTGCAGGTGCAGGCCAAAACCACGAGCAGAGTGGCGGAGACGGCCAGGGCGAGCCTGCGCGTCGTGCGCGGGTCGTGCATAAGATATCCCTTCTGCTTGGAGAACCACAGGGGCGGAGTAGGAGGCGGTTCGGGTGGGCCCCAGCAGCCCATTGAATCGTCGGAAGAGATTAGCACGGCTCTGCAAAGGCCGCCAGCCGCCGATGCGGCGTCAAGCGCGCCAGATTGTGAGAGAACTCACAAACGGGGAGAGATCGACGATGGATCAGATACCCGGCCGCAACCGGCTGCCATTTGAGTCGCGCGGCTGGCCACTCTACCCAGATGCATCGTTGAAAGCTTTGCGATATGTCTCGATGTGCTTCTTGTACTGGGCCTCGGTCAGGCGGATCACCCGCGGGACGGTTGCCACGCTCGGCAGCCCCTGGAAGAACATCCTGACGGCGACGAACTTGCGCTTGCGCTTCTTCTTGCGGTAGGCGTCAAATGCGCGACCGTGAGACTCAGAAACGCGGAACGTGTTTCCCCGCTGTTCAATCAGGCCCATCGCCAGCAGCGTGTTGATGGCCGACTCCATCTCGCCCCGGGTAGGGACGGCCCGGTTGATCCAGTCGTAGACATGGATGATCTGGGGGATGGTGTAGGGGCCGCCCCCGCCCCAGAACATCGCCAGGAAGACAACCGGCGTCTCGCCATATTCCATGTTCTGACGCTCATCACTCACACGATGGCTCCACCGGCGGTTGCTCGACCGACCTGCCGCCCCGTGCCTCTCATGGATGCAGAAATCGGAGATGCAGCGAAGTCGAAGGGCGAACAGGCCTAGTGCAGCGCCGCAAGACCAGCTGCGAGCTGGGCTTTCTCGGCTGCCGACAGCTTTGCTCCCGGGTGGGTGATTACATAGGTGAACGGCGGCATCTCGCCTTCCTGCACGATGCGTGACAGCTCGCGCAGGCGCCGCGGGCTGCCGTTCCATTCTGAGAAGTTCAGCGCCCGCCGGCCGCGGAGCACGTCCAGATCGACCACCCATGAGACCGGGGCGACGTTGGCGTACCAGGGCCATTTGGTTTCATTCGAGTGGCAATCGAAGCAGGCACGGACCGCTAGGTCCCGCACGGCCGGGTCGGGCCAGTTGGGCTCGGCGACCACTGATGGGTTGGCATGGGTTCGGCCGAACGGGATGAGCTGGATGGCCAACAAGCAAACGACCGCCAGTCCGGCAACAGCGGCGATGATGAAGATGAGGCGCCGGGGCATTCGAGACCTCCAAAGGTTGAGTAAACGAACCGCTACGTTGCGGATATCGTATTGCACTGAGAAGCATGATAACGCGCAGCAGAAGCACCGAGCACTGAGCAAAGAAGAAGATGCTGGCCCCTTGCTTTCAGCCACAAGCTGGAGGCACCGCTGAAGGCAGCCTGCTTTGGCGCCCATGGGCCATGCGAGGGGGTCTGGCGGGAATGCCTAGTCGGAGTCGCCCGCTCCCTTCTTCCGCGCCAGATACTCATCCACCATGCGGCGGGCCTTGCCGGCCTTGCTGGTGGGCACAAGAATCTCCACCGCCCCCAGCGTCCCCACCGACAGGCCGAACACCGACCCGGCCGCCTCTTGCGAGAGTTCGCAACCGATTCCCTCGGCGTTGAGGAAGGACTTGATGAACTCGGCCTCCGGCCGGCCGGAGACGGTGACGAGGCTGACGTAAGGATCAAGCATGGAGAACTACTCCGAGCGCTGACGGCTTGTGCCCCATATTCTATGACAGTGAGGGATCGGGGGAAAGCCCGTCCGGCTGACCCGGCCCGCCGGACTCAGCCAGGAGGGCATTCACCGTGCCCCAGAGATCGAGGCCTTTGCCGTGTTCTTTCGCTGCTTGAAAGGTCTCAGGCTCGAGCATAGGTGCCAGCTTCTCAAGCGACTGCGTCACCTTCTCGCGAGTATAGATGTAAGTCTCCGGATGCGCCTCAACCAGAGCCGCCAGTTCCACTGCTCGCACTACATCACCAGCCAACTCATACCGCCCTACCGAGCCCGCCAAAATATCCAAGCACAAATCAGAATCTTGTAGGCTGGCGCCTATCTCCAAGGCAGCCTGATGCCTGCGCTCTGCCTCGCGCTGATTACCGAGTATCACGGCCAGATCCCCCAACCATAGGAGCTGAAAACCCTCGCCTCTCCTGTTACCCAGATCTTGGAAGGCGGCCAAGGCTTCCTGGAAGCGCTCCTTCGCAAGGTCATACTCCCCCATGCCCATTGCGGCATATCCCAGGTCGCCGATGGACATCGCGACTCCAGCCTGGTTGCCCATGCTTTCCCGATCGCTCAGGGCCTGTTGGTGCCGGGCTTGCGCCTCTTCGAAATCCCCCATTTGGATCGCAAGATCGCCCAGATCCATGAGGCGATTCGCAGCCCACTGCTTGTTGTCCGTGGCTTCGAACTCCCAATACGCTTTCTCCAAGAGCTCCTTAGCCTTCGGATAGTCCCCCAATTGAAGAGCGATATATCCCAGCCCGGAGAGATACCATGCCATGTCATTGTGGTTGTTGAGACCGACACTGGTCTCTATGGCTGCTCGATAGTGACGTTCAGCCTCCGGGTTACGACGTTTGAAAATGGCCTTGTCGCCCCAACAGAAGTGCGTGAAAGCTGTTCCCCAGTCGAGCCCCAGTTCCTCGTAGATTGCGAGGCTCTCCTGGAACAAACCTGTCGCTTCCCCGTAACCGACCCCTTCACCGAGGCGAGCAAGAGTGGCGTTGACCCAGGCCAGTTCTTCAGGGGCTTCCAGCCTGCGCAGGATGGCCTGGCCCTTTCGCCACAGCTCGGTTCCTTCCCAGGCTCGGCCGTTGAAATGCACGAACCATCCCAAGACGGACAGTACCAGGCCATAGGCGATCCCCCGTTCTCCCGTCGGAGCCTCCCCCCCAAAGAGATCTGCCGCCCAGGTGAAGATGGCCTCGGCCTCCTGCCGCCAGCCGTTGTTTTCGTACAATCTCCAGAGGCCCAGAAGCTGCCGCCTGATTTCAGGGTCTTTCCCCCGCGTGACCGCCCAGCGAAAGCCGGAGCGAATGTTTTCCATCTCCGGCAGCAGCTCGCCGAGGTCAGCGGCTCTAATGGCTGCGTCATGACGGTGGATGAAATCTGAGAAGTACTCGCAGTGCCGGTCGCGTGCTCGGTCGACTCCCATCGGATCCTGGCTCAGCTTCTCATGCGCGTATTGGCGCAGGAGTTCGTGAATTCGGTAGCGGCCGTCTTGGGAAAGCCGGATGAGCGACTTGTTGACTATGGCCCTTAGTATCTTCGGTGTTGCGCCGGCCACCTGCTCGGAGGCCTGGCGAGTGAAGCCGCCGCGAAAGACGGACAGCTTTTGAAAAACGTCGCACGCATCGTCGTCCATCATCTTCCATGTGGACCCAAAGACGGCGCGTAGGCTGTGGTGCCGCTGCGGCGCGTCGCGTCGCTCTGAAACCAAGAAATCGAGACCATGCCGAATCTCAGCCGCGATCTCTTGCAGCGAAAGCACCTGTATCCAGGCCGCGGCGAGCTCTATCCCTAGAGGCATGCCTTCCACCAGACGGCA
>Ga0315556_1000186_pt1 | contig 36915 bp, 24 predicted proteins | sample SalMarSW160310MG_FD_202112 | JGI IMG/M metagenome (GOLD analysis project Ga0315556, IMG submission 202112) | Salt marsh sediment microbial communities from the Plum Island Ecosystem LTER, Massachusetts, United States - Salt Marsh Sediment SW1603-10 ...
CAGTTGACGGAATATCGCTACCGACCCGAATCGATCATTCGGTGTGAAAGCGATGATCAGGGAACCCTCCATAGTGCTCGCCGGTTCGGCCGACCTCTATATGTATACACGGGTCGTTGTGGACGCTCATCCCATGCGAGGCGGTGAATGCCGGGTTCCTGCAGGCGATCTCGAGGCAGATCAGGCCTGGCACCACCAGCTGCGCGATTACGACTCACCAAGGGTGAGTCATGAAATTTCATACCCGCTGGGAAACAACGGCACTTTGGGTGACGGCACTGGTCGTGTCAGCAGCTGCCGCGGCCGCGCCCCAGGCTACATCGACGACTTCGACAGAGAAAAGGGGGCGGAGGAGTTTTATCTGCGGGGGAAATCCGAAAGCAAAACGATGGGAATGGATGGAGAAAGCATACATGCATAAAATTCCTCCGTCCCCCTTTTGCACTTTTGCATGAAGGGAAAGTTTCTTTGGTTGAGATGTCCAGAATTCAGGTTCCCGCCGGCGGGCCGTGTTCGGATGAAGCCCGAATCAACCCTGCAGGCAATACCTGCGTTGCACAGACCGGTTGAGCCGGCATCTGTTCGGGGCCTGTCGCGCTCGAAGAGCGCTCCTACCCCATAAGATGCCTTGCAGGGACCTGGGCCGGCAGGCGATTCCCCTCGAACCCACCCTGCCGCGCCGCCAGGGCGGCTTCTGCAAGGCAGTCTGACCTCCGGGCAGGTCGATCGTCCGCGAGTGTTGCCTTACAGCTTTTCGAGAAATTCCTCGGGCATGTCTATCGCCAGCTGCAGGCCGCCGTCTGCGCCGGCAAACAGCGGGTCGGTGATGCAGGTGATCTTGCAGGGGCCGAATGGCTTCGTAGCCTCGGTCAGGTAGGTATCCAGGCCTGCGAGCTGGCTGCCGCCGCCGGCCACGACGATGTTGTTGCGCACGCTTTCCTGGAAATCCGGGTCGAAGCTCGCAATCAGGTTGATGGCGGTTTCGACGACGGCGGGCATGGTGCTCTCGCAGGCCTTGCGAATTTCGTTGGTGATGTCGAATTCCGTGAACTTGCCGTCCACCGGGGCCTCGATCTTGACCCGGCGCTTCGAGTCGCCCACGAAGCCGTGCTTTTCCTTGAACTTGCGCGCCGTGTTGAGGGAGAAGTCGGCCTCCGGGTGTTTTTCACTCAGCAGCTTGAGCAATTGCTCGTCCACGTAGTCGCCCGCCATGGTGATGCTGCGCTGGTCCTCTTCCGATGGCACGGTGCCATGCATGATGCAGAAATCCACGGTGCCGGCGCCGATATCGATGATCATGGTATTGTCCAGCGTGCCCAGTCCGTAAGCCACGGAGAAGGGTTCGGAGACCACCATCAGTTTCTTGGCATGACGGGCCACCGCGTTCCTGATGGCGATCTTGTTGACCTTGAGCGCCTCGGCCGGCACGCCGACCGCAATGCAGAGTTCTTCATCCGGACCGGCGCCGGCCAGTTCGACCAGGTGGTCGATCAGTTCATGCACGGCTGCCTCGTCACGCTCGGTGCCTTCCGTGATGACCCCGTTGCGCAGCGGGCGCGACAGTTCGAGGGCCAGCCGGTGCTCCAGGGCCTCGCTGCCGAACAGCACGCGTTTGCCGAGCATCTTCCTGGCCACGAAATCCTTCGGCCAGCCCACGTAGCTGTCCACCCACTTGCGGTTTCCGTTGCTGGCGCATACCACCGACCGGGAAGTGCCCAGGTCGATCCCGACGTACAGCATGTTATCTTTCTTGCTCGGCGACATGTTCGGTTGTTCCTCTCTGTATGGTCCTGTGGCGGGCGCGCTGTTCCAGGTAGTCCACGATACCCGTCTTCAGGTAGTCCGCGACCTTGTCGCGATACCCGGGCTTGCCCAGCCGGATTTCCTCTGCCGGGTTGCTGATGCAGGACACCTCCACCAGCACGCTCGGCACTTCGACGCCCAAAAGTACCACAAATGGTCCGGTCTTGGACCCGGCATCCAGCAGCCCCGGATTCAAGCGCCTGAGGTTGCGGTAGAGCCGGTCGTGAATGAAGCCGGCGAGCTGCTTCGATTCCTCGGTTTTCAGGGTGTCGCCGATCCTGGCGATGACCTTGCGAAAGTCCCCGATCAGGTAGTCCGAATCGCGGTTCTCCCGCTCCGCCAGCGCGAGCGAGTGCGCATCGGCGTCCGGGCCGAAGTAGTAGGTTTCGACATAATCGAGGTCCGGGGAACCGGCCGGCAGGGCGTTGATATGGATCGAGATGAACAGGTCCGCGTGGTGCTCCTTGGCGAAGGCCACCCGCTGTTTCAGGTAGACTTTCCGGTCGTCTTCCCGGGTGAGCAGGACCCGGTACTTGCCGTAGCCGGCGAGTTTGTCCCGGAGCCGTTTCGCGATGTCCAGCACCACGTCCTTTTCCTTCAGGCCATGGCGACCCCGGGCGCCCGGATCGATACCGCCATGGCCCGGATCGATGACGATCGTCCGGATCCGGAGATTGAACAGGTCGGCCATCGGGATCCCGAGGTGGGCGAGCATGGCGTCGTACTGACCCGTGGTGACGGGGGCACCCCGATCGGGCCGGGGGGACGGTGTGCCGGCGGGCGGTGCGCTGCCGGGGAAGGCATTCCCCGGCTCCGTCAGCAGGTCGGGGGGCAGGGCCGCCAGCTGCATGGCCACCGGGCCGTTGCTGTCCACCGTGACCATCCGGAAGCTGAAGCCGAACAGGGCCAGCAGGCCCAAGAAAACGACCAGCGTCACCCGTTGGCGGTACGGATGCCGGCTGGCCGGGCGCCCGCCAGCGCCGGACCGCAACCGGCCCCGGCCGTGGAAGGTGCGGGGGATCCCCGCGTTATCCTCAAAGACCCCCCGCAATACCTGTTGTTTGGTTTCGGTATGATGGTCCATAAGCCCGCGGGCACGCCGGCTGAATGCGGCAGGGTCCGGCACGGAGTGAAGGTGAATGATGCTGGTCATTCTGCGATAACAAACCGGCTCCGCTCAAGGGCGTGGCGCACGGAACCTGGCGTCGTTTCCCGGTGTATTTCTGGTATAAAGAAAGAATGACAAGGCACCCCCGCCCGGGATCATGCGCGCGGTGCGGGTAGGAAAGCAATACAAAACAATACAATAAACAAAAGGAAGACTGTTGGAAAAACTAGCGCAATTCTGGTCCGGGCTGATTGCCGGTGTCCGGAGCACCCTCGGGCAGCGCAGCGACTCCCGGCCGCGTCCGCAAGACCTCGAGCAGGACCTGCTGCTGCTGTCCACCGAGATCCAGAGCCATGCCGGTACGCTGGAACGCATTCGCGCCGATGCCGAGCAGTTCCGGCTGACGGAGCATCACCGGCTGGATGTGCTCGAGCAGGTCCAGCGGCGCACCGAGGCGGACAGGGCCACGGAAACGGGCCGGTTGAACGAGCTCGAACAGCGGCTGGCCGGGTTGCAGGCGGCCCGGGTTACGGACGGGGAACGGGTTGCGGCGCTGGAGACGGCGCTGGCCGAGGCCACCGGCCGGGTGGAGTCGAGGCTCAACCAGATCAAGTTCCTGCAGGATTCCGCGCGTGAGCAATTGCAGGCCTTCAGGACCTCGCTGGCCGAGGCCGCCAGCCGCCTGGAAACCCGGGACGAAGAACTTGCCCGCCGGCAGGACGCCGCGGAACAGCATGGCCAGGGGCTGGAAACCACCCTGGCGGAGACCGCCAGCCGGTGTGCAGCCTCCGGGGAAGCCATCGGCAGCGTCCGGGCAGGCGTGGCGGAGCAGGCGCAGCGCGTCGAAGAGTACCGTGCCGCGGCCGCCGCTCACCACGATGCCACCGATAACAGACTGATCGCACTGGAAAAACGGCTCGAATCGGAACATACGCTGCTGCGCCAGCAGCTCGCGGAGATCCGCGCCCTCCTGCATGGACAGCAGCGGCACCTGCAGCAGTTCCTGTGGATGGCCGCGCTGGCCCTGGTGATCGCCATCCTCGCCACCCTGCTCCTGCTGAACCGGGGCTAGCGTCAGCCCGGCGGGCCGGTGCTTGCAATTCCCGGTCCCGACCCATACATTAGAAATTAATTATATGCCGATTAACGGAGGTCGCGTGATGCCCATGGAATGGTCACTGGATACTTTGACGCAGGCGGGGATTATTCTGGTCGCATTGCTCGTCGGGCTGTTCATCTACCTGTGCAACCGCAAGGGCGCTTTCTGCAGTGACAACTCACCCCCCGGTGGGGATGGCGACTGAGGCGGTTGCTGACTATACAAGTAGTTGTATTCACTAACGATCAACCGACTGGAGCCCGACATGACTGGACACCCGTCTACACTGTACTGGTCCCTCGTTCTGCTGCTGTTGTGGTCACCCGGCGCGCAGGCGCTCGACCTGAACACCGCACCCGTCGCGCGGGTCGCGGTCCCGGTTGAGACCGTGCTGGCCGGTCTGGTCGAGGCGGTCAACCAGTCCACGGTGGCCGCGCAGACGGCCGGCCGGGTCACCGAGGTCCGTTTCGACGTGGATGACTATGTCCCCAAGGGCACGGTGATCGTCCAGTTGCGCGACACCGAGCAGCAGGCCGGCCTGGCCAAGGCCGACAGCGGCCTGCAGGATGCCCGGGCGCGGTACCAGAAGGCGGCCGATGACCTGCACCGCAAGCAGGTCCTGCTCAAGGAGCAGGCTGTGAGCAAGTCTACCGTCGATGCGGCAAACGCCGAGTACAAGAGTGCGCAGGCGGGGCTGGCCGCCGCGCGCGCGCAGGTGGCCACGGCCCGGGAGCAGCTGGAGCACACGCAGATCCGCGCGCCCTACAGCGGAATCGTCGTCAAGCGCACGGTCGAGCCGGGTGAGACCGTACAACCCGGCACCCCGTTGATGACCGGCCTGTCGCTGGATGCGCTGCGCGTGTCCGTGCAGGTGCCGCAGAGCCTCGTGGCGAGCCTGCGGCGGACACAGGCCGCCAGCGTGCTGCTGCCCGGAGCGGACGGTACGCGCGTCGCGGCCCAGAAGGTGACCATTGCCCCGCGTGCGGACGCGGACAGCCATACCTTTCTGGTGCGCCTGCAATTGCCCACGCTGGAGCAGCCGCTGTATCCCGGCATGTCGGTGAAGGTGGCCGTCACCACCGGTACCACGCAGCGCCTGCTGGTGCCCGTGCAGGCCGTGGTGCACCGCAGCGAGGTCACCGGCGTGTACGTCGTCGATGCCTCCGGCATCCACCTGCGCCAGGTGCGTGCGGGGCGCGTGGTCGCGGGCGGGCGCCAGGAGATCCTGGCGGGCCTGTCGGCCGGCGAGGACGTCGCGCTCGACCCGGTCGCGGCCGCCATCGCGCTCAAGAACGCGCAGGGCGAAGCCCGGCATGAGTGAGCGGCTTGGTTTTTCCGGCGGCCTTGCGCGCCGCTTCCTGACCAGCGAGATCACGCCGCTGCTGGCGCTGGTCGGCATCCTGCTCGGCCTGTTTGCGCTGGCCGTGACCCCGCGCGAGGAAGAGCCGCAGATCAATGTCACCTTCGCCAATGTCTTCATCCCGTTTCCGGGTGCCAGCGCCCGCGAGGTCGAGCACCTGGTGACGACCTCCGCCGAGCAGGTGCTCTCGGAGATCGAGGGCGTCAAACACATCTACTCGGTGTCGCGCCGCGGCATGGCGGTGCTCACGGTGGAGTTCCAGGTGGGCCAGCCGCGCACCGATGCCATCGTGCGCCTGTACAACGCGATCTATTCGCACCGGGACTGGCTGCCGCCCGGGGCCGGCATCGGGCAGCCGATCGTCAAGCCCAAGGGTATCGACGATGTGCCGGTGGTGACGCTGACGCTGTGGACCGATGATCCCGCGCGCGGCGGCTACGAACTCACCCAGGTGGCGCATGCCGTCGAGGCCGAGCTGAAGCGGGTGCCGGGCACCCGCGACGTCTACACCATCGGCGGTGTCGCGCGCGTGGTGCGCGTGGCGATCGATCCGGCACGCCTGGCGGCCTACCATATCGCGCCGGATGACCTGCGCGCCGCGCTGACCAGTGCCAACGTTTCCACCGCTGCCGGGGCTGTGGTCACCGGTAACCGCGAGATCCCGGTGCAGGCCGGAACCTTCCTGGTCAGCCCCGACGAGGTGGGTGGGCTGGTGGTCGGCCTGCACCAGGGCAAACCGGTCTACCTGAGTGACGTGGCGGACATCCACTTCGGACCGGACACGCCGGACCAGTATGTCTGGCTGGGGACCGGTGCCGCGGCCACGGGCCAGGCTGCCCATGGCGAGTTTCCGGCCGTCACCCTGGCGGTGGCGAAAAAGCCCGGTACCAACGCCGTGCGCATTGCCGAGCAGGTGATCCGGCGCTTCCATTCGCTGCAGGGCACGTTCGTGCCGGAGGGGGTGCATGCCACGGTGACGCGCGACTACGGCATCACCGCCGACCAGAAGGCGCAGACCCTGATCAAGAAACTGGTGTTCGCCACCGCGTCCGTGGTGCTGCTGGTGCTGTTCACGCTCGGCTGGCGCGAGGCCATCGTGGTGGGCACGGCGGTGGTGGTCACGCTGTCGATCACGTTGTTCGCCTCGTGGGCGTGGGGCTTCACGCTCAACCGCGTGTCGCTGTTCGCGCTGATCTTTTCCATCGGTATCCTGGTCGATGATGCCATCGTGGTGGTGGAGAACATCCACCGCCACATGCAGCTGGGCGGCCGGGGCTTTCTCGAGTCCATCCCGCTGGCGGTGGACGAGGTCGGTGGTCCCACCATCCTCGCCACCATGACGGTGATCGCGGCGCTGCTGCCGATGGCCTTCGTCACCGGCCTGATGGGGCCGTACATGAGTCCGATCCCGATCAACGCCAGCCTCGGCATGCTGATCTCGCTGCTGGTCGCGCTGGTGGTCACCCCCTGGCTGGCCGCGAAGCTGCTGCGCCCGCAGGCACATCACGAGACCCGCGGTGGCGGCCGCCTGCAGGCCGTGCTGGAGCGCAGCATGCACCCGTTCCTGCGTGGCCGGGACGGGCGGCGGGCGCGCTGGCTGCTGGCCGCCGCGCTGGTGGTGCTGATCCTCGCCTCGCTCGGGCTGGCCGCCGGCAAGCTGGTGGTGCTGAAGATGCTGCCGTTCGACAACAAGTCCGAACTGCAGGTGGTGGTGGACCTGCCGGAGGGCACCAGCCTGGAACGCACCACGGAGCTGCTCGCCGCAATGGGCCGGTATCTCGCCACCCTGCCGGAGGTGACCGACTACGAAGTCTACTCGGGCACGGCCGGACCGATCAGCTTCAACGGCCTGGTGCGCCAGTACAACCTGCGTCGGGCCGCGAACCTCGGTGACATCCAGGTGAACCTGGTCGACAGGCACGCGCGCAAGCGCAAGAGCCACGAGATCGCACGCGCCATCCGCACGCCGCTGGACAAACTGGCCGCGCCCTACGGCGCCAGCGTCAAGGTCGTGGAACTGCCGCCGGGTCCGCCGGTGCTGGCGCCGCTGGTGGCCGAGGTCTACGGACCCGACTACGGCGGCCAGCTGGCCGTGGCCGCGCAGGTGCGCAAGGTGTTCGAGCGCACGCCGGACATCGTCGATATCGACGACAGCGTCGAGGCAAAGACCGCACAGTGGATCGTGCACGTCGACCGCGTGAAGGCGGCGGAGCGCGGCATCAGCCAGCAGGCGATCGACTCCGCGCTGGCTACGGCACTCGGTGGCAGTGACGTCACGTACCTGCACCAGGAAGACGCCAAGTACGCGATCCCGGTGCGCCTGCAGCTGCCGGCCAGCGAGCGCGACGGGCCGCAGGCACTGCTGGCGCTGAAACTGCGTGCAGCCGACGGCAGCATGATCCCGCTGTCCGAGCTGGTCACGATCGAGCGCACCACGCGCGAGCAGCCGATCTACCACAAGGATTTGCTGCCGCTGGTCTATGTCACCGGCGACATGGCCGGCCAGCTGGACAGCCCGCTGTACGGCATGCAGCGGATTTACACTGAACTGCAGAAGCAGGGCGTGGCTGGCGCGCCCGAACTCGACCAGTACCTGGTCAGCCCGCCGGACAATCCCTACCGTTACGCGCTGAAATGGGACGGCGAGTGGCAGACCACCTATGAAACCTTCCGCGACATGGGTATCGCCTACACGGTGGGCCTGGTGCTGATCTACCTGCTGGTGGTGGCGCAGTTCCGCTCCTACCTGGTGCCGCTGATCATCATGATTCCGATCCCGCTGACCGTGATCGGGGTGATGCCGGGCCATGCACTGCTGGGGGCGCAGTTCACCGCGACCTCGATGATCGGCATGATCGCGCTGGCCGGTATCATCGTGCGCAACTCGATCCTGCTGGTGGATTTCATCAACGAGGAGGTGCATGCGGGCGTGCCCTTCGAGCAGGCGGTGATCGGTGCGGCGGTGGCGCGCACCAAGCCCATCGTGCTGACGGCGCTGGCGGCCATCCTCGGCGGCTTCTTCATCCTCGATGACCCGATCTTCAACGGCCTGGCCATCGCGCTGATCTTCGGCCTGCTGGTGTCCACGCTGCTGACGCTGGTGGTGATCCCCGTGATGTACTACGCCTTCCGCTACCGGCGCATGGAGCAGGGCGCTGTCGCAGGAGCGACCCCGTGATGCGCAGCCATGCTGTCCGCCGGGTGAGCCGTGGCCTGCTGGGTGCCGGCGTGTTGTGGCTGGCCGGGTGCGCGACCACGCCGGTGCCGGAAACGCGGGCCGTGGCTACGCCCCCGGTAGAGTGGGCCAGCGGCGCGCCGCCCGGCCCGGTCGCGGCCGGCTGGATCGCCGACTTCGGCGATCCCGTGCTGGTGCAGCTCGTCGACGAGGCGCTTGCGCACAACCACGATCTGCAGGCCACTGCGGTCAGCGTCGAGCAGGCGCAGGCCGAGGCACGCAAGGCGGCGAGCGCACAGGTGCCGATGGTGGGTGTGAACGCGGGCGCACAACGGGCCGGCGACACCGAATCCTTCGTGCAGTCCGACACCGGCGTGTCGCTCGGTATCGCCTGGGAGGCCGATGTCTGGGGTCGCATCCGCGCCGGGGTCAGCGCCGGCAAGGCCGGCGTCGAGGCCGCGCGCGCAGACTACGCGGCCGCGCGCCAGTCGCTGGCCGCGCAGGTGGGCAAGGCCTGGTTCCAGGCCATCGAGGCGCAGCAGCAGCACACGCTGGCGCAGGAGTCACTGGCCAACCTGCACGAGATCCTGCGCATCGTGCAGGCGCAGCAGCATGCAGGTCTCGCCTCCGGGCTGGACCTGCACCTGGTGCAGACCGATCTCGGCACGACCGAGGCGCGCGTACAGGAAACGGCCACCGCACAGCGCGATGCCGTGCGCAGCCTGGAGCTGTTGCTGGGCCGTTACCCGGCAGCCGAACTGCAGGTGCGTACCGAACTGCCAGCCGAACCAGCTCCGCCACCGGCCGGGCAACCGGCCGAACTGCTCGCGCGCCGGCCGGACCTGCGCGCGGCGGAAGCCCGCGTGGCAGCCGCCTTCGCGCTGGCCAGGCAGGCCCGCGCCGCGCGCCTGCCGCGCATCAGCCTGACCAGTGCCGCCGGCACGGCCAGCACCGCGTTGCAGGCGCTGGTCCTGCCGATCGACTCCTTCTGGTACATCGGTGTGAACCTGTTTCAGCCGCTGATCGACGGCGGCAAGCTGAAGGCCGATGTCGCCATTGCCGACGCGAAGCAGACGGCGGCGCTGGAACAATATGCCGGCAAGGTGTTACACGCCTGCGGCGAGGTGGAGCACAGCCTCGACGCCGAGGCGGGCCTGCGCGCGCGCAGCAAAGGGCTGCAGGAGGCCGCGTCGGAAGCGGACCAGGCCTACCGGCTGGCCATGCGCCGTTACCAGGAAGGCGAGGCCGGCCTGCTCGATGCACTGCAGTTGCAGCAGCGCTTGCTGACGATCCGCCAGTCGCTGTACCACGTTGAACTGCTACAGCTGACCGAGCGCATCAACCTGCACCTGGCGCTGGGCGGGGATTTCCAGTAGGGGACCTCTCACCTGACCGGGTTCCTGGCGTTGCGCGGCGCGCGATGTACGGGGACAAGGCTGCGTAGCGGCCTTGTAGAAACAGCCGGGAGGCAGGATGCCGTGAGCGGCCAGCGCCGCGGCAATCCCCGGACGATTGCACCTGCGTCACGGGCGTGCTTTGCTCCGCCCGCACTGACGGGGCAGGAGCCAGACGGGCAACGCGGCGATCGAGTACCCCGCAACCATCGCGTGGCCGATTCCCCTGCTGTCAGCAGGGTGATATCCGGTTCGCGCCGCGAGACCGCATCACTTACAATGAAAGGGTAGACTACCTGCCCAACCTGTCCCCCTGCCATGGCCGACTACAACTACCTCAAGGACCTCGTCCTGCTGCGCAACGACCCGAGCAAGGTGCCTGCCATCCTGGAAGCGGCGCAACGCGGCGAGATGGATGCCCAGTACGCACTGGGCCTGATCTATGCCGATGGCCGCGGCGTTTCCATCGACCTGGCACAGGCGCACTTCTGGTTGTCACGGGCGGTGGAGCAGGGTGACCGCGACGCCGAAGTCATGCGCAATATCGTCGGCAGCCGGATGAGTGATGCGGAGTACGAGGCCGCGCTGCGGCTGCGTTCCGGGCCGGATCTGCACCTGGTCAGATAAATCCCTGTCGTAATCCGGCTCCGAACCCGGTGCTGTCCTGCACGCACTCCCGACGCAACCGCGGCGGAATCACGGGGATTGACGCATTACTTCTGCAAGCGGCGCAGTGGCCATGATCCGCTTTCCAGGCAAGGGAGCAGTTCCTCCGGCGCTGCCGGTCTGGCAATGAAATAACCCTGTGCCTGGCAGCAGCCGAAGTTCCTGAGGGTATGCAGGCAGCCGGAGGTCTCTACGCCTTCCGCGACCACTCTCAGTCCCATATTGTGTGCAAGGTCGATGGTGGAACGCACGATCGCCGCGTCATCCTCATCTCCGTCCACTTCTCTCACGAAGGACTTGTCGATCTTCAGCTCGTTCACCGGAAGCCGCTTCAGGTGGCTGAGTGAGGAATAGCCGGTGCCAAAATCATCGATCGAGAATTCGATGCCAAGCGTGGACAGCCGGTTCAACACGGTGGATACGTAATCGGGATCACCCATGATGGCGCTTTCCGTGAGTTCCATGATCAATGCGCCGGGTCGGGGGTTCCACCGGTTCCGCAGTTTCTGGACATGGTCGAGCAATTGTGTGTCACGCAGATTGCACATGGAGATGTTCACGGAAATGGTGAGGTCGTAGCCGGCATCATTCCATGCGATGCATTGGCGGTATGCTTCCTCCAGGGCCCAGAAAGTATAGCGCCTGATCAGGCCGCTCTGCTCCATGGCGGGGATGAAGGCTTCGGGAGAGACAAACCCGCGCACCGGGTGGTTCCAGCGCATCAGGGCCTCGACGCCGGTGATCATGCCACTGCTGCAATCCAGTTTTGGCTGGTAATACAGCTGGATCTGTTCAGAATGCAGGGCCTCGCTGAGGTCAGTCATCAGGGTCAGGTGATGGAGTGTGTTCCGGTCCTTGTCCGGGTCATACACGAAACAGCTGGTCCGGTCCTGCTTGGCGATGTACATCGCCACGTCGGCGCATCTGAATAAAGTGGAAACGTCATTCCCGTGGTGCGGAAACAGGGAAATGCCCGCGCTGGCATCCACCAGGCAATCGGTGCCCCTGATATCGAACGGGGTATCCAGCACTTTCAGCAGTTGCGCGGCAACCTGTCGGGCGCCCGCGCTGTCCGCGCCGGGCAGTATCACCGCGAATTCATCGCCACCCAGGCGGCCGATGGTATCCGTCTTGCGCAGTGCATCCCGAAAGCGCCTGCCGACCTTTTCCAGGAGGATGTCGCCGGCCTGATGACCCAGCGTGTCATTCACTTCCTTGAAGCGATCCAGGTCCAGCATGATGATGGCGACTTTCCCGCATTCCCGTTGTGCGCTATGGATGTGCTGCGTCACCCGGTCATGCAGCAGGTTGCGATTGGGAAGCCCGGTCAGGCTGTCGTACAGTGCCAGGTTCTCCAGCTGCCGGTTGGTTTCCAGCAGCTCCCTGTTCAGTGCCTGCAGGTCCCGCCGGTATTCATCCGCCTGCCGTTTTGCAGTCTCCAGTTCCGCGAAGGTGATGGCATTTTCCAGGGCGATGGCGACCTGGGTTGCAAACAGCGACAGCAGATCCTTGTCGCGCTCGGTAAACTGCTCGATGCGGGTCTTTCTGATTCCGGAGATGCCGCCCAGGAAGTGATTCCTGCCCATCAGGGGGACCATGATGACCGAAGTGGCCTCTTTCTCCCAGCGGGTGCGTTCATCCGCCTCCAGGTCGTCGATCACGCCTCCCCACCACGGCCGGTTGTTGCGCCATACCCAGCCGCAGATGCCCAGCTCGAGGGGCAGTGTCTCACCGATGATTTCTGCGGCATCCTTGCCACTGCCAGCCCGGTAGGTGTAGTGCTCGCAGTCGCCATCCAGAACGGGAATCAGCACGGTCTCGGCACTGATCAGGTCACGCGCGCGCTCGGCTACCAGCGGGAGCAGCTTGTCGAGGTGCAGCTGCCGGCTGACCTCTTCGGCGGTTTCCCGGAGCAGCAGGATCTCCCGTTCACGCAGGCGCAGTTCGTGCTCCAGCTCCTGGATGCACTGATCGTGAATGTATCTGGCGATATTTGACGGCATCGAATTTCTATCGGCCGCCGGCAGGGGAGCCTGAGACAGGACAGGTGTGCGACTCCCCCGGAAAGATGCTCCGACACCATTCGGCACATCAGGGCGCGTTACCGGCCGGGTCGGCTGGATACCGCTACAGAGCGATCCATCCCGAACGGGACGCAATATGCGGTGGTCCTGTTCGCGGCATGACTGACTCGAATATACAACGACCGGAGAGTCATTCGATAACGTCAACCGGGCTGCCTGGAACCCCGGTCATTTAAGGCATTTTGCTATTCATCGGAGCACTGAATGGTTTCACGATTCCAGTTTCCTCCACGATCATGACAGTTTCCGATTAATACAAATTGTCCGATATACGGAGTAATTGCCAGAACCGCCCCCAGCAGGATAAACGCAGCAGTTTCCTTCGTCGCGCCCGGGAACGTGCGCACAGCCTTAAATAGACCCGCTCCGAAAGACACTGCTGCCAGTGCAAAACAAAGCTGAGCAATAGCCCGGCGGAACCAGCCTGTGGGGTATGGGTTTGGCGGTCCTCCCGATACCCAGGCGCTGTACAGCGCACCATTCAGGAAGAACAGCGCCAGTAATATGAATACAGCAAGCAGCAGCCACCTTATGAGCTGGCGCTGGATCGATAACTTCGCCGGGTCATTCATATGCCTGATGTCGTGCAGCGGCGACCAGCAAATCACGCAGCATAATTTTTGGTCCGGCTGGTTGCACCTGTTATGTACTGGCCTGGGCCCTTGACAGTAATTTGTCCAGATGATCTGCAAAAGCCTTTCTGTTACCTTGACTCAAGGCTGGTGTGCCGCCCGTGTCAAATCCGCTGGCTCGCATGCTGTCCAGGAAATCCCTCATGTTCAAACGCGCTCCAATATTGTCCCTGGTAAGAAGTTCGCCACGAGGGCTCAGCACAGTTCCACCTTTCTCGATGGCTTCAGCCGCCAGGGGAATATCGCTGGTGATGACCAGATCGCCCGCGCCAAGCCTTTTAATGATCTCGTTGTCGGCAATGTCGAACCCGGAAGCGACCTGAATCATTCGAATATGAGGTGATGCTGGTACACGTACAGCTTGATTGGCAATCAGCGTGAGCATGATTCCTGTGCGCACAGCAGCTCTGAACAGGATGTCCCTGATCACTACAGGACATGCATCGGCGTCTACCCAGATATTCATGTTATGCGACTTTCACCGTGTATTTGCGCTCAGATGCCGAGCTTCATACCCACCGTCATCGTCTGCTCCGCGGGAATATGGTAGTTGGCAGTGATGTCCTGGGTGTTTCTGGCCAGAAAGACAAACAGCTTGTCGCGCCAGTGAGCCATGCCCCGCTGCTTGCGCCCGGCAATCAGATCGACACGGCCGATGACGTAGTGGATCTGGTCGAGATCCAGCTCCAGACCAAGATCGGTACAGGCACTCAGTTCGGAAGGAATGTTGGGAGTCTGCATGAACCCGTAGCGCAGCACAATGCGATAGAACCCGATGTCGATCTGGGTGAATTCCATGCGCTCGTCTCTGCCGGTCGCAGGCACGGGTTCGAAGACGATCGTCAACAGGATCACGTTCTCATACAGTACGCCCGTGTGCCGGACCAGTTTCTGCAGCGACGGTGGGGTCTGCTCCAGGCGACCGGTAAAGAATACGGCCGTTCCGGCGATGCGCGGTAGCTCCTCGCCGGTTACGCGCCCGATGAAAGTATCGATGTCCTGCGTGGTGTTCGCGACCTGCTCGGCCAATATGCTCGTGCCACGGCGCCATGTGGTCATGATGGTGAACAATACTGCACCGATTGCCAATGGCAACCAGCCACCATCGGGTATGGTGAGCAGGTTGGATCCCAGGAACCCCAGGTCGATGGCGAGGAATCCCAGCAGGAATGCCAGTGCCGCGGGCAGGCTCCAGCCACCGCGCTCGCGCGCCACCCGGAATGCCAGCACCGTGGTAATGGCCATGGCGGAATTCACCGCCACGCCGTAGGCGGCCGCCAGATTGCCGGATGAGCGAAAAGCCAGCACCAGTCCGATGGCGGCGACCATCAGTATCCAGTTCACCGCGGGCATGTAGATTTGCCCGCGTGCATCGGCCGAGGTCTGTGCCACACTGAGGCGCGGGATCAGGCCGAGGTGCACGGCCTGTCGCGTCAGGGAGAAGGCGCCGGTAATGACGGCCTGGGAAGCGATGCAGGTTGCGCTGGTGGCCAGAATAATCAGCGGATAGAGACCCCAGGACGGTGCCAGGTTAAAGAACGGGTGGATGCTACTGGCCGGTTCGGCGATCAGGAGCGCGCCTTGCCCGAAGTAATTGAGCAGCAATGCGGGCAGCACGAAGGCAAACCACACCTTGCGTATGGGCTGGCGTCCGAAATGGCCCAAATCTGCATACAGCGCCTCACCACCCGTGGTGACCAGGAACACGGCATACAGGACCAGGTAGCCGGTTGTGCCGTTGTTCATGAAAAACCTGACCGCCTGCCAGGGATTAACGGCGAGCAGCACTTCTGGCACCTGGAGGATGCCGCGGATGCCCAGCAGCGCGAGCACGGCGAACCAGACCAGCGTCAGCGGACCGAAGACTGCACCTACCGCAGCAGTTCCATGGCGCTGAACCGCAAACAACAGTATCAGGATGACCACGGTAAGCGGTATCACGTAGCTGTGCAGGACCGGCGCCGCAACCCGCAGTCCTTCCACCGCGCTCAGCACCGAGATCGCCGGTGTGATCATGGCACCGCCGTACAGCATGGATGCGCCCAGAATGCCAAGCAGGATCAGTGCGCGCCGGCTGCGCCTCTGTAGATTATGTTCCGGTCTGAGCAGAGCCAGCAGGGCGAATGTACCGCCTTCGCCACGATTGTCGGCGCGCAGAATGTACACCATATACTTGAGCGAGATGATCAGGATCAGCGTCCACAGTATCAGTGACAGGATTCCGAGGACGTTTCCAGTCGTGATCGGGATGGGGTCCTTGCCGGTGAAACATTCGCGCAAGGCGTAAATCGGGCTTGTACCGATGTCGCCGTAGACCACTCCGAGGACGGCGATCGCCAGGACGGAAAATGACTGGCTGTGCGGCGTAGTCGCAGGCGCGTGCTCCAGCGCCTCGTTCTGGGCATCCCGGCCATTGCTCTTCACTGGTTTGGCTGACATCGCTCTCTCCACGCGGATTAGCCGCATTATGTGCCTTTGCGGCTTGCTGAAAAAGTCTCCGGTGGGGATGAACTTTTTTGATGTCGGTCCGCCTGTTGAAAACACACGCCTGGACAAGGCGGCCAAATCGCTGTCCCGGCCCCTGCTTAATCAGGTCTGTGATTCATGCCTGAATCAGTACGGCAGCCGGCTCAGGCAAGGAGTCATGATCCCCGCTGCAGCGCAGGAAAGGGGGCGGAGGTATGGTCATGTATTCCTTCCGTCCCCGTTGGCAAGTACAGGGCACAAGATATGTGCGGTGCCGGACCGTTCGTTCAACCTGCCTGCCAGTCCGTGATGCGCACATGCTCCGGCTGGCTGCGTACCCGCTCCAGCCACGCCTGCACCGCAGGGTAGCGGTGCAGTTCAAAGCCGCCTGCGCCGGCCACGTGAGTGTAGGCATACAGGGCGATATCGGCGATGGAATACGTGTCATCGACGAAGAACGGGCGTTCCTGCAAATGCTGCTCCATCACCGCCAGGGCCGCATTGCCGGCCCGGTGTTTCTGTTCCAGTTGCTGCGCTTCCAGCGCCGATCCGTCCAGGCCGCGGATGCTGATCCAGAAACGGGCGGCGGCGATATTGGGTTCATGGCTGTACTGCTCGAAGAACAGCCATTGCAGCACCTGTGACTGCGCGAATGAGGCGGCAGGCCAGTACGGGGTGTTCTGCGCAAGCCAGTACAGGATTGCATTCGACTCGGCAAGGATGCGTCCGTCATCGAGTTCGAGCACGGGTATCTTGCCGTTCGGGTTCCTGGCAAGAAACTCCTGCGTGCGGGTTTCTCCCTGCAGGATGTCCAGCGGCAGGTATCGATACGGGATGGCCAGGTGCGCCAGCAGCAGCCGGACCTTGTACCCGTTACCTGATTTCGGGTAGTCGTACAGTTTCACGGCCATGCTCCGGGTGCCGGCACCACATCACCGGCGCGCACGAGGCCGGAGCGCGGTGCCGGCCGCAGCACGATCCACGCCAGGCGCCCGGCACGCGGAAACCGGGCGCGCAGACCGGCCAGGGTAGTCCCGTCATTGCGCATGTGCGGTGGCCGCTGGCAGCAGGCAGCCCGATTCGCCCCCTGTCCGTGGGCACTCATTTTGCAAGATCCGGCGGTGTGCCGGGAATCACTTTCCAGCCTTCCGGACACGCCGCGACATACGGGTAGTAGCCATGTGCGGAGGTGCAGTAGTACCAGGCTTGCGTGCCCTCCGGAGTGGTCGATGCGGGTGGTACCGCTGCCGGCAGCGGTGGTACCGGGATCAGGGCGGGTGCCGGGTAGTCGTACGGCAGGACATTCGTGTAGTCGTACGGAAAATCGGACGGGAAGTATTCAACGGCCGGCGGGGAATACAGATATGGTCCCGGGGCGGTCCACCACCAGGGGATGCCGCCAGCATGACGGCGGCCGTGACCGTGATGATCCGCCAGCGAGACCTGGCTGACCGCCACCAGCAACACGGCGCGGCACAATACGTGAATCCGGTTGTGTTTCATTGCGATATCTCCTGATGTTCAGCGAGGCACGAACCAGGGTCAGATCCCGGTTTCCCCTTATAATAGCTGCATAATAGCCGCAACCGGGATCTGCACCCGTAGACTGTCATTCCGGAAAGGGCAGCACCGGATCCCCGGAGCGAACGCAGCCGGATTACACGATTCATGCCGTATCTGCCGGGAGGTCCTCAATGCCGCCCGGGACCGGGCGCGCGGTCAGGCGAGCCCGGCACCGCGCAAGCCATCGATCAGCATCTGAACGCCGACGACTGCCAGGATGAGTCCCATCAGGCGTGAAACGACCTTGATAGCCTCCAGGCCCAGCGTGCGAGTGAACCAGGGTCCTCCGATGAATGCGAGAAACGTGATCGCGCATATCGAACCAAAAGCCAGCACAACGCTGACAATCTCTGGAAACGTTGACCCGGCCGCGAAATTCATCGCGGTGGCAATCGTGCCCGGGCCGGCGAGCACGGGAATGCCCAACGGGGTTATCGCGATGTCGATGACCGAATCATCCATGTCGCCGGCTTCGGTGGCGCCGGGTTTGTGAAAACTCGAGTGCTGGCCCTGCAGCAGGTGATAGCCGATAATGCCGATGATCACTCCGCCAGCGATGCGAAATGCCGGCAATGTGATGCCAAAGACAGAAAACAGCTCTCTTCCGCCAATCGAAAAGAGCGCCACGATTGCAAAGGCCACACCGACCGACCGGAACGCGATCAGCCTCTGCTGGCGCCGCTCCAGCCCGTCCGTCAATCCTACGAATATCGAAGAGTTGGCAATCGGATTCATGACAGCGAAGAAAGCCATGAACACCGCCGCGAAGTGAGCCATTGCGAGAATCCCGTATTGCCTGACAATGGTCAGCAGGCGTGCATGTCGGGCAAATCTTCAGCAGCCGGCCGGGAACGGCATCCTGAACTCCCGGCAAATCCAGTGTTCAGTGCCATATAGCACGGCCCGACGGCTATGGCAAACCGCGTCCGGACGGGGTGCGTGTCACCGGTCATTTTTCTCCCAGCGCGTACTGCCGGCCGACGAACAAATCATTGCCGACGGTGAGCACGTCGTGTAACCAGGCGGCGCTGTCGATGCAGGCCTGGTCGTATGGTGGTTCCTTGCATACCTCGACGCTGCCCTTGGCGCTGACCAGATAGTGCAGGCCCGGGATCGGGCGGATCTGAGTGGTGCCGGGCGGGGTAGTCAGGGTGAGCGGCCCGTGGTAGTCGAGGTGCAGCAGTTGCAGCAGGCGTGCCGGGAGTTCGTACAGCGCCAGCGTGCCGAGTTTTTGCGGGCCGTTCGTGCCGTCGATCACGATCAGCGGTGTGGCGTTGTACACGCCGAACATCGCCGGTGTGAAGGAACTGCGCATCCTGGCCATCAGACCGGACTCGGCGTAGCCGGCGAAGTTTTCACCCAGAAACGGCGGGTGGTCACCGAAGGCCACGATCAGCGAGTCGGGGTCGCGCTTGCGCAGCACCCGGATAAAATCCATCAGCTCGCGCGCCTTGTAATATGCCGTGCTGGCGTAGTTGCCGACCTCGGGGACTTTCGAGTTCGTCTCCACCACGGGCACGCGCGCACCGCGCAACGGGTAGTTCCAGTGGCCGAAGTAGGTGACGATGTAGTCGAGCAGCGGTGCGCCGCTGTCCAGCTGCGGCGCGATCTTCGCCAGCACCTGTTTGTACAGCGAGGCGTCGCTCATGAACTCGCGCACCATGTCGACCTTCCTGAAATCCGCCAGTGACCAGTAGGTATCGAAACCCAGCCGGCGATAGGCGTTGACGCGGTTCCAGAACACCGGCACGTTGGGGTGCGAGGCGATGGTGGTATAGCCCTGTTCCCGGAGGATGCGCGGCAGGCAGGGCACGTCGTTGCTGAGATCACGCTCGAACTTGACGGCGTCCTTGACCACCGGGAAACCGCACAGCGCCTCGAACTCGGCATTGGCGGTGTAGCCGCCGAACACCGGTGAGAGGATGTGGCTGTTACCGGTCTGCTTCCACAGTTCCCGGAAATCCCCGGGCAGCGGGTCGCGCGAGAAGTGCGCATTGCGCAGCAGTGCGGGATCCCAGAACGATTCCAGCAGGATGATGTGCACGTTGCGGGGCCGGAACGGGGCGGTGGCGGCCGTCGCAGGCGCCTCCCGGCGCAGCCGCGCCAGCGCCGTGCGCACGCTGTTCTCATCCGGTGGCTGCACACGGTCGGCGAAATAGCGCGCACCTTCCATCAGGGAATACAGAACTGCGCCCCGCTGCAGGTAGTTGCCACGCTGGTTCCACACCGAGTTGCCGACGAAGCGGTCGAGCGGCTTCAGGATGTTGTCGGGCTGGTAGACCAGCGTGATGCCCAGCAGCATCAGGCCGGCCAGCGCCAGCCAGGAACCCCAGGTGCGCAGGGTGAAGTTGAAGACCAGCAGGCTGGCGATGCCCACCAGTGGCAGCGCGGCGAGGTAGAACTGCCACCCTTCCAGCAACAGCAGCAGGGTGCGCAGGGAGTACACATCGTCCGGCACGATCGGGCCGCCGAAGAAGCTGAGTTTGACGGCATTGCCGATATAGAGCACGCCCATCAGCAGGGTCTGCAGCAGCAGAAACACCCAGGTGCGCTTCGACAGCGCGAACAGCGCGTAGGCCAGCAGCAGGTTGACCAGGTAGTCGCGCAGGATCACGCCGCTGTAGATGGTGACGTCGAAGCGCAGGCTGCTGATGGCGTAGCACAGCCCGTACAGGACGGCGGTGGAAAAGACCGGGATCAGGCGGTACAGCGGAATCTTTTGCATGGGGTCAGCCCGCGGTGGAAGTGCCGCAGGTATTAGAACCTATCTCAGCATCCCGCGCGAGCCGCGTTGCTGGCCGTACCCGGTCCTGCCGGTACCTGCTCTGTACGGGCCTGGCGGGGCCAGGCAGCAGGGCCGGGATTCAGGGCAGCCTGCGCAGCGCAGCGTCGAGCCGGCGGTAGGGTCCTGCGCTGCTGCCGGTGATTCCGGACTGGGGAGCGAACCCGGCCGGGTAGGAGGTGATGAAGTCGGGCAGCACCAGGTCGGCGTTCAGCGTGATGGTGGTCGGGTTGGCGGCCGTCAGGTAGGCGCCGCAGGACTCGCCGGGATCGCAGACGTAGCCGTCGTTGTTGAGGTCGCTGCCGGAGATCACCTGGTAGCTGCCGGGATCGAGCTTGTCGAAGCGGTAGGAATAGCGCCCGTTGACCGGACTACCCTGGACCTGCCCGAGCGTTTGCCGGGTGGCGGGATCGAGCAGCAGGGTGTACAGGAAACCGGCATCCGCGCTGATCGTTGCAGTGCTGACCTGCATGACGACCGGAATGTCGACCATGTTGGCCGACGAGGTGACGTGGATGGTGGCAGTGTAGGTCCCGGCCACCAGACCGCTGCGGTCGGCCTGCACGGTGTACTGACCGTTGCCGTTGGCGTCCACCGTCCCGGCCGCTACCGCCAGCCAGGCGGCATCGTCAGTCGGCGCATTGACGTCCAGCACGCCGCCCCCGCCGTTTTCCAGCGCGAGCGACAGGGTGGTGCCGAAGGTGCCGAAGTTGAGCGCGGCCGGCGTGGCCACCAGGGTCGGTCCCGCCGGGGCGCCGCCCGCGGCGACCACGGCCTTGTGGGCGTCGATCAGGCCGTAGCCGTACAGGTCGTCGCGTCCGGCGGCGCCGATGTCCTGGGTGAGTTGCCCGGTCGCCAGCAGGTTGTCGAAGGCCGCCGGGGTGAGCGACGGGTTGACCGCACGCATCAGCGCGACCACGCCGGTGACGTGTGGTGCGGCCATGGAGGTGCCCTGCAGGAAACTGTAGGTCGGTTGCACGCCGCCCGGGTTATCCGTGCCGGCGGTGCTGAGCACGCCGTCGGGATAGCCGTCGCCGTTGATGTCATGTGCGCTGTTGCCGCCCGGCGCGGCGATGTCGATGGTGCTGCCGAAATTCGAGTAGGGCGCCCGGTTGCGATTGATGTCCACCGCACTCACCGAAACGACACCGGCATACGCCGCCGGGTAGGACGGGCAGGCGGAATTGCTGTTGCCCGCCGCGGCCACGACGATGATGCCGCGATTGCGCACCTGCGTGTACACGGCCTGTTCCGCGGACGAGGGCTGGCAGGTGCACGGGTCGGTGCAGCCGATGCTCAGGTTGATGACGTCGGCCGGTTGTGCCGGTGTCGTGCCCGAGTCGTTCGGCAGTCCGGCCGCGTATCGTACCGCCTGCAGCACGTCGTAGCCGGTGCCGCCCTGTTCCGTGATCGCGCGCAGCGGCATGATGGAGACCAGCCAGTTGATGCCCGCGACGCCCGTGCCGTTGTTGGTGGCGGCGCCGATGGTGCCGGTTACGTGCGTGCCGTGAAACAGCGTGGTACCCGTACCGCCGGGATCGTCCGGATTGTTGTCGATCCCATCCCCGTCCAGGGATATTGCCGGGTCGGAGATGAAGTCGTAGCCCGCGATCAGCTGGCCCTGCAGGTCGGGATGGGCGAGCAGTACGCCGCTGTCGACCACTGCCACGATCACGTTCCTGTCCCCGGTGGTGACGTCCCAGGCCTGTGGCAGGTTGATCAGCGGGTAGTGCCACTGCAGCGGGTAGCCGCTGTCGTTGGGCGTGAGCTGGAGTCGCATGCGCCGGTTGGGTTCGGCGGACAGCACGTCCGCGCGCCGGCGCAATGCCTTGATGGCGTCGATGGTCGCGATTTTCGCCGGGTCGATCCGGTTGCCGGGTGGTGTTGCCGGCAAGACCGCCGTGGCGGCTTGCGGTATGTTCTGCATGACCAGCAACATTTCGCGGCCCGCGGCGCCGCCGTGTGCCATCAGGTCCATGCGTCCGCTCTGCGTGCTGACGGTGGTCGTGGCGCCGGGCTGCGGTGCGGCGGCCGGGCGGAAACGCACGATGATCTCGCCGGGTACGAAATCCTCCAGTACGCTCAGACCCGATGCCGGGGTGAACGTGCCCTGCCCGATCGAGAGCAGATAGTTGCTGGTACCGGCTTTGGCGAACACCTGGATGAAGTAGCTGCCGTCGGCCGGGACGCTGATGGATTCGGTACTGCCGGTGCCTTCGGAAGACGCAACCGGGTTGCCGCCCTGGTCATACAGGAACAGGTCGAGGTCATTGGACACGGTGCTGTTCGCGATGCTCAGCGTGATCTGCTGGCCGGACGCCAGTGCCGCGTGGAAGTAGTCGGAGATGTCGCCGGAGGCATATGAGCGCCCCGGGCTGCCGGCGCCGGGCCGGTTGACGTAGCCGCCGACGTTGACCGGGTTGGGAATTTCCTGCGCACTCGCGAAGGAGTCGTTGGCGGTGTAAGGCGCCAGCGGGTCGTTGACGTCGCCGTCGGTCACGTTGCCGGCGGCGGCAACGGCGCCGCCGCTGAGTGTATAGGTCGAGGGGGGCGGCGCGCTTGCTGTACTGCCGCCACCGCCGCCGCCGCAGTGGGTAAGCAGCAGCGCGCAGCCGAGGGCCAGCACGGCGCTGATGCCCGGGCGGTGTCGCGATGCCTTATTGTGCATTGAGCCCCCTGGGGGCAGGCGGCGTTTCCATGGCCGCTACTGTACCGATGCCGTATACGAGCTGTCGATACCTGTATCCGCCCGTGCGGTGCATGCCGGACTTTCGCTGCATTCCTGCCCTGCCGGTGCTATCTCAGCACAGCGGGCGTTGCCGATACAGGAAGCGCATCACAGCCCGGCAGGCGGCACACCGCTGCCCCCCCTGTGCCGGCTGGCAGGTCATGTGTGGTAGGGCCTGCTCAGTTCGTGCACGGCATCGACCAGTGCGGCGGCGTGTTCCGGATCGACGTCGGGGTTGATGCCGTGTCCGAGATTGAACACGTGGCCGGATCCGTGCCCGTAGGCGGCCAGTATACCGGCGACTCGTTCCCGGATGACGGCCGGTGGCGCGTACAGCGCGGCCGGGTCCAGGTTCCCCTGCAACGCGACGCGCTCGCCCACGCGGCGGCGTGCCGCACCGATGTCCGTGGACCAGTCCAGGCCAAGCGCATCGGCCCCGGTGTCGGCCATGGCCTCCAGCCACTGGCCACCGCCCTTGGTGAACAGGATCACCGGCACGCGCCGGTCCTCCGCCGCGCGCGTCAGGCCGTCCAGGATCCGCTGCATGTACTGCAGCGAGAAATCGCGGTAGTCCCCGGGTGTCAGCACGCCGCCCCAGGTGTCGAAGATCATCAGCGCCTGCGCGCCGGCGGCGATCTGTGCGTTCAGGTAGCGGGTGACGGTGTTCGCCACGTGCGTGAGCAGGTCATGCAGCAGTTGCGGTTCGCCGTAGAGCATGCCCTTGATGTGCGAGTAGGTTTTGGTGGAGCCGCCCTCGACCATGTAGGTGGCCAGGGTCCACGGGCTGCCGGAAAAGCCGATCAGCGGCACACGTCCGCCAAGCTCGCGCCGGATCAGGCGTACCGCGTCCATGACGTAGCGCAGTTCGTCTTCCGGGTCCGGGTTGCCGAGTGCGTCCAGGTCGGCGCGGTTGCGCAGCGGGCGCTCGAAGCGCGGGCCTTCCCCTTCCGAGAAATACAGGCCAAGACCCATGGCATCCGGCACGGTCAGGATGTCGGAGAACAGGATCGCGGCGTCGAGCGCGAAGCGGTCCAGTGGCTGCAGCGTGACCTCGCAGGCGAGTTCCGGGTGGGTGCACAGGCCCATGAAGCTGCCGGCGCGGGCACGCGTCGCGCGGTACTCGGGCAGGTAACGCCCGGCCTGGCGCATCATCCATACCGGCGTAACGTCGACGGCTTCGCGCAGCAGGGCCTTCAGGAATCGGTCGTTTTTGAGGGGTTGCATGGCCGGTAGTGTATGTTTGTTTTGCCGTGTTTGTAATATTTGATTGCGCATCGCAGGCCGCAGCCTGCATGGCGGGATGCCGGAGATGACCATGTGAGCCGCCATGATCAACCGGCAGGGGCGCCGTGCCGGCGCGATTGACTCCAGCCGGATAATAGCGCGCCCGCGGGGTGCTCCTACAGGGGAAATGGAATTGCAGGAGCGGTCATCGACCGCGACCTCCGCCCGCCAGGGGTGAAACCTGCTACCTCGGCAGGTCCGACGAGCCCATCAGGAACTCGTCGATTGCCCGTGCGCACTGCCGCCCCTCGCGGATCGCCCACACCACCAGAGACTGGCCGCGGCGCATGTCGCCGGCGGAGAACACCTTGTCGATGGAGGTGTGGTAGGCCTTCCCGCCCTCGGTGCTGCCCTGCACGTTGCCGCGGCCGTCCAGTGCCACGCCGAGTTCCCTGAGCATGCCCTCGTGCACCGGGTGCACGAAGCCCATGGCCAGCAACACGAGGTCGGCCGGCAGGGTGAACTCGCTGCCGGCATTCTCCCGCATCTGCCAGCGGCCGTCCGCGTCCTTTTCCCAGTTCACGCGCACGCACTGGATGGCGGTCACCTTGCCGCCCTTGCCCTTGATCGATTTCGTGGCCACCGACCAGTCACGCCGTGCGCCTTCGCTCTGTGAGCTGGAGGTGCGCAGCTTGTTCGGCCAGTCCGGCCAGGTCAGGCCCTTGTTCACCTGCTCCGGGGGTCTGGGCAGGATTTCCAGCTGCGTGACCGAAGCTGCACCCTGGCGGAACGAGGTGCCGATGCAGTCGGAGCCGGTGTCACCGCCGCCGATGACGATCACGTGCTTGCCCTGCGCGCTCAGTTCGATTGCCGGGTCGATGCTGCCGCCGGCGTTGCGCCGGTTCTGTTGCGGCAGGAACTGCATCGCGAAGTGCACGCCGTCCAGGTCGCGGCCCGGCACATCGAGGTCGCGCGGCTGTTCCGAACCGCCGGTGAGTGCCACGGCATCGAACTGCGCGAGCAGTTCGCCGGCCGGCCGGGTCACCCCGATGTGCACGTTGGTATGGAACACCACGCCCTCGGCGGCCATTTGCTCCGCGCGCCGGTCGATGATGTGCTTCTCCATCTTGAAGTCGGGAATGCCGTAGCGCAGCAGGCCGCCGATGCGGTCCGCCTTTTCGAACAGCTCGACCGCGTGACCCGCGCGTGCGAGTTGCTGGGCACAGGCCATGCCGGCCGGCCCGGAACCCACCACGGCCACGCGCTTGCCGGTCGGGTGTTCGGCCGGCTGCGGCTGGATCCAGCCCTGCTCCCAGCCCTTGTCGACGATGGAGCACTCGATGGTCTTGATGGTGACCGGGGCGTCGTCGAGGTTCAGCGTACAGGCCTCTTCGCACGGTGCCGGGCAGATGCGGCCGGTGAATTCCGGGAAATTGTTGGTCGAGTGCAGCACGTTGAGGGCTTCCTGCCACTTGCCGTGATACACGAGGTCGTTCCAGTCCGGGATGATGTTGTTGACCGGGCAGCCCTGGTGGCAGAACGGGATGCCGCAGTCCATGCAGCGCGCGCCCTGCAGGCTGACTTCCTCGTCCTGCAGCGGGATGACGAACTCGCGGTAATGCTGCACGCGCTCGTTCGCCGGCGCGTACTGACGGTCGCTGCGCGGGTACTCCATGAAACCGGTTGGCTTACCCATCAGAGACTCCCGCTGACGGCGCGTGCGGCCGTGTTCTGCTGTGCCTGCATTTCCTGCAGTGCGCGCCGGTAGTCGACCGGCATGACCTTGACGAATCTGGGCAGGTACTCGTTCCAGTGCTCCAGGATCAGGCGGCCACGTGCGCTGTCGGTGTAATGCACGTGACGTTCGATGATACGGCGCAGGCGAATCGCGTCGTGGCGGGTCATGTCGTGTTCCACGTCCACCAGACCGTGGGTTTCCATGTCGCCGCCCTGGTGGTCGAGCTTCTCCAGCGCCGCGTCCTCGGCCGGCACCGGTTCGAGTTGCACCATGGAGAGGTTGCAGCGCTGTTCGAAGTCACCGCGCTCGTCCAGCACGTAGGCGATGCCGCCGCTCATGCCGGCGGCGAAGTTGCGACCGGACTCGCCGAGTACGACCACGATACCGCCGGTCATGTACTCGCAGCCGTGATCGCCGACGCCCTCGACCACCGCGGTGGCACCGGAGTTGCGCACCGCGAAGCGCTCGCCGGCCACGCCGCGGAAATAGCATTCGCCGCTGATCGCCCCGTACAGCACGGTGTTGCCCACGATGATGTTGTCCTCCGCCACGATCGGGCATTCCGGTGGCGGATACACCACCAGGCGGCCCCCGGACAGGCCCTTGCCGACGTAGTCGTTGCCTTCGCCGATCAGCGTGAGGCTGACGCCCCTGGCCACGAAGGCCCCGAAGCTCTGCCCGGCGATGCCGCGCAGGGTGATGCTGATGGTGTCTTCCGCCAGGCCGGCGTGCCCGTAGCGGCGCGCGACCTGGCCCGAAAGCATGCTGCCCACAGTGCGGTTGGTGTTTTTCACCGGCAGCTCGATCTGCACCGGGGTGCCGGATTCGAGCGCCGGTCCTGCCTGCTCGATCAACTGGTTATCGAGCGCCTTGTCGAGTCCGTGGTCCTGCCTGTCCTTGTGGTAGAGACCCACCTCCGGGCCCGTCTGCGGCCTGTGCAGGATGCGCGAATAGTCCAGGCCGCGTGCCTTCCAGTGCGTGATCGCGCGGCGCATGTTGAGGTGTTGCGACTGGCCGATCATGTCGTCGAACTTGCGGAAGCCGAGCTTCGACATCAGCTCACGGATTTCCTCGGCGACGAAGAAGAAGTAATTCACCACGTGTTCCGGCTGGCCGGTGAAGCGCTTGCGCAGCACCGGGTCCTGCGTGGCGACGCCGACCGGGCAGGTGTTGAGGTGGCACTTGCGCATCATGATGCAGCCTTCAACGATCAGCGGGGCGGTTGCGAAGCCGAACTCGTCGGCGCCAAGCAGCGCCCCGATCACCACGTCGCGGCCGGTGCGCATGCCGCCATCGACCTGCACCGCGATACGCGAGCGCAGGTTGTTCAGTACCAGCGTCTGATGGGTTTCGGCCAGGCCGATCTCCCACGGGCTGCCGGCGTGCTTGATCGAGGTCAGCGGGCTGGCGCCCGTGCCCCCGTCGTGGCCGGCGATGGTGACGTGGTCGGCGTGGGCCTTGGACACACCGGCGGCCACCGTGCCGACGCCCACCTCGGAAACCAGCTTGACGCTGATGTCCGCCTGCGGGTTGGCATTCTTCAGATCGTGGATCAGCTGCGCGAGATCCTCGATCGAGTAGATGTCATGGTGCGGCGGCGGGGAGATCAGGCCCACGCCCGGTGTGGAATGGCGCACCCTGGCGATGGTGGCGTCGACCTTGTGGCCCGGCAGCTGGCCGCCTTCGCCGGGCTTGGCGCCCTGCGCCATCTTGATCTGGATGACGTCGGCGTTGACCAGGTACTCGGTGGTCACGCCGAAGCGCCCGGAGGCGACCTGCTTGATGGCCGAGCGCATCGAGTCGCCGTTCGGCAGTGGCTGGAAGCGTTCGGCCAGCTCGCCGCCCTCGCCGGTGTTGGACTTGCCGCCGATGCGGTTCATGGCGATCGCCAGCGTGGTGTGTGCCTCGTAGGAGATCGAGCCGAACGACATGGCGCCGGTCGAGAAGCGCTTGACGATCTCTTTGGCCGGCTCCACTTCCTCCAGCGGCACCGGTTGCCCGGCGAACTCCAGCTCGAACAGGCCGCGCAGCGTCAGCAGGTGTTCGTTCTGCTCGTTCACCAGCCGGGCGAACTCGCGGTAGGTGTGCGCGTCGTTGGCGCGGGTGGCGTGCTGCAGCCTGGCGATGGTGTCCGGCGTCCACATGTGGTCCTCGCCGCGCAGGCGGAAGGCGTAGTCGCCGCCGACATCCAGGCTGTTGCGGTAGATCGGGTTGTCGCTCCAGGCATCGCGGTGCCAGCGTACGGTCTCCTCGGCGACCTCGTCCAGGCCGATGCCCTCGATGGTCGTGGCCGTGCCGGAGAAGTACGCATCGACGAACCGGCTGTTGAGTCCGACGGCGTCGAAGATCTGTGCACCGCAGTAGGACTGGTAGGTGGAGATGCCCATCTTGGACATGACCTTGAGCAGGCCCTTGCCGATGGCCTTGATGTAGCGCTTCTGCACTTCTTTCGAATCCAGGGACTCCGGCAGCTGCCCGCGTATCGACTCCAGCGTCTCGAAGGCCAGCCAGGGGTTGATCGCCTCGGCGCCGTAGCCCGCCAGCGTGGCGAACTGGTGCACCTCGCGGGCCGAGCCGGTCTCCACCACCAGCCCGGCCTCGGTACGCAGGCCGTGGCGCACCAGGTGATGGTGTACGGCGGAAGTGGCCAGCAGGGCCGGGACGGCGATGTGCTCGCCATCGACGCCTCGGTCCGACAGGATCATGATGTTGTAGCCGTCATGCACGGCCTGTTCGACCTGCTGGCAGATCCCGGAGACGGCCGCAGCCATACCGGCGGCTCCGGCACTGGCGGGGTAGCAGATGTCGATCGTGCGGGTACGGAAGGCGCCATCGGTGTGCCGCTCGATCTCGCGGATGCGCTCGATGTCGGCGTTGGTCAGGATCGGCTGGCTGACCTCCAGGCGCATGTGATCGCTGGCCGACGCCAGGCCCAGCAGGTTGGGACGCGGGCCGATCAGCGAGACCAGGGACATCACCAGTTCCTCGCGGATCGGGTCGATCGGCGGGTTGGTCACCTGGGCGAAGTTCTGCTTGAAATAGTTGGCCAGCGGCTTGGCCTTGCTGGAGAGCACGGCGGCCGGGTTGTCTGCGCCCATCGAGCCGATCGCTTCCTGTCCGGTCACCGCCATCGGGATCATCAGGAACTTGATGTCTTCCTGGGTGTAGCCAAAGGCCTGCTGGCGATCCAGCAGGGTGGCGCGGTCGAACCGGACCGGCTCGTTACTGCCGGGCAGGTTTTTGAGGCGGATCTGGGTCTTGTCCAGCCAGTCCTGGTAGGGATAGCCGCCGGCGAGCTGCTGCTTGAGCTCGGTGTCGTCGATGATGCGACCCTGCTCCAGGTCGATCAGGAACATCTTGCCCGGCTGCAGGCGCCACTTCTTGACGATGCGTTCCTGCGGGATATCCAGCACGCCCATCTCGGAGGCCATCACCACCAGGTCATCGTCGGTGATCAGGTAACGCGCCGGGCGCAGGCCGTTGCGGTCCAGTGTGGCGCCGATCTGGCGGCCGTCGGTAAATGCGACCGCGGCCGGGCCGTCCCAGGGTTCCATCAGGGCGGCGTGGTATTCGTAGAAGGCACGGCGCTGATCGTCCATCAGCGGGTTGCCGGCCCAGGCCTCCGGGATCAGCAGCATCATGGCGTGCGCCAGCGAATAACCGCCATGGACCAGCAGTTCCAGCGCGTTGTCGAAACAGGCCGAGTCGGACTGGCCTTCGGCGATCAGCGGCCAGAGTTTCTCGAGGTCGTCCCCGAACAGGCTGGAAGCCATGGACTGGCGGCGCGCGTTCATCCAGTTGATGTTGCCGCGCAGGGTGTTGATCTCGCCGTTGTGCGCGATCATGCGGAACGGGTGGGCGAGATCCCAGGACGGGAACGTGTTGGTGGAAAACCGCTGGTGTACCAGGGCCAGCGCCGAGGTCACGCGCGGGTCGTTGAGATCGGCGTAGTAGGTGCCGACCTGGCGGGCCAGCAGCATGCCCTTGTAGCAGAGCGTGCGCGAGGAGAACGAGGGGATGTAGAAATCCGCACAGCCGGGCCTGCCGGAATCGCGCACGGTGTTTTCCAGGCGCTTGCGGATGATGAACAGGCTGCGCTCGAAATGATCCGCACCGGTGACCCCGGCGCCCTTGCCGATGAAGACCTGGCGGATGACCGGCTCCGCGGCCTTCACGCTCGCACCGAGCCCGGAATTGTCGGTCGGCACCTCGCGCCAGCCCAGCAGGCGCAGGCCTTCCTCGGCGATGGTCTGCTCGACCATCGCTTTACACCAGTCGCGGGTTGTTTCCTCACGCGGCATGAACAGCATGCCGACGCCGTAATCTCCGGCGGCCGGCAGGTCGATCTGCAGCACGGCACATTCCTCGCGCAGGAAATCGTGCGGTATCTGCATCAGGATGCCGGCGCCGTCACCGGCCAGCGGGTCGGCACCGACGGCACCACGATGGGTGAGGTTGATCAGGATGCGCAGGCCCTGCTGGATGATCGCGTGACTCTTGCGCCCCTTGACGTTGGCCACGAATCCGACCCCGCAGGCGTCGTGTTCATTGGCAGGATCGTAAAGTCCTTGTCGTGGAGGCAGCATGCCGTGTGTCATCGGGAGTACCTTCCTGTTCAGTGCGGTAGCTGCGGGATGCCGGCCCACCGCCCGCCATAATGAAAACTACCGTAATTTCATAATCTTAACTCACCTGTTCCGCGGCGAGCCCGGCCGGGCCACAGTCGCACGGACAGCCGCGCAAAAGGCCGGGTAGTATAGCGCCGGCTGCGTGGTGGTTCAATTTGACGGCGGGGCTTTTTCCCTTTTCCGATCAGGGATATGAAGGGCTGCCGGGGCTACTCGGCCTGGGTCTGCATGAACACCACGCGATAGCCACGCCGCAACTGTTCGTCGCGCGCCGCCAGCAGTGCCGCCTGGGCGCGCTCGTGGTCGGGGAAGTGCTCACGCAGCACGCGGCCACTGGACCCCTGGTAGCCCCATTCACGGATCAGCGTCCAGCCTTCCAGCAGATCTTCCTGCAGGTGCAGGTGATAGAAGCGCGGCGCCTTGTCGCCCTCGGGCGGAATCTGCATGTAGATGCGCATGTCCGGGTCAGGCGTGACAGGTGCGCTGTGCAGCGCGGGGCGTGCACCGTGAGGCGTGAGGGAGGATGCGTGAAACGCCGCGCGGAGTGGAGATCGGTGACCTGTGGCGCATGGCTGCTATAACGGGCCTGCTTGTAAAATCATTAACATAATCAGCCTATTAATGCTGCGTCTTGCGCCTTTTACGTCCTTTCAGGTGCCCGGGTTGAAGGTGCGCTCGTACTCGGCGATGGCATAGCGGTCGGTCATGCCGGCGATGTAGTCGGCGACCGCGCGCGCACGCCCCCGGATGCCGTCACGCCGTTCCAGCGTCTCGGCCTGCGTGCGGGACTCGTCCGGCAACAGGCGCGGGTCATCGAAGAAGGCCTCGAACAGCTCGGTGATGGTGCGCGCGGCCTTGGCCGTCATGCGGTGCACGCGGTAGTGCCGGTACAGGTGGGTGCGCAGGAAGCGCTTGAGATCAAGGTTTTTCTCGCGCATCTCCTCGCTGAAGCCGATCAGTGTCGTGCCGTGATTGCGCACCGCGTCGATATCCGTCGGCGCCACGGACGCCAGTCGTGCCGCACTGGTTTCCACCAGGTCGATGACCTGGCAGCCGATCAGGCGGCGCACGATCTCGTGAATGGTCCGGCGTGGTGCCAGCCGCGGGTAGCGGGTGCGCACGATTTCATATTGCTCGCGAAACAGCGCCACCTCGCACAGGGTTTCCACGTCGATCAGGCCGGAGCGCAGGCCGTCGTCGACGTCGTGGCTGTTGTAGGCGATTTCATCGGCCAGGTTGGTCAGCTGCGCCTCCAGCGAGGGTTCGGTGTGCTGCAGGAAGCGCTGGCCGATCTCGCCGAGTGCCTCGGCATTGCGGCGGGAACAGTGCTTGAGGATGCCTTCGCGCGACTCGAACGTCAGGTTGAGGCCGGGAAATTCCGCGTAGCGATCTTCCAGCTTATCGACCACACGCAGGGATTGCAGGTTGTGCTCGAAACCGCCGTAGTCCTGCATGCAGGCGTTCAGTGCATCCTGGCCGGCGTGGCCGAACGGGGTGTGGCCGAGATCGTGCGCGAGCGCGATGCACTCGGTCAGGTCCTCGTTGACGCGCAGGGCGCGGGCGATCGAACGAGCGACCTGGGCCACCTCGATGGAATGCGTCAGGCGCGTGCGGAACAGGTCCCCTTCGTGGTTGACGAAGACCTGGGTCTTGTATTCGAGGCGCCGGAACGCGGCCGAGTGGATGATGCGGTCGCGGTCGCGCTGGAATTCGCTGCGGTAAGCCGGGGGTGGTTCCGGGTGGCGCCGGCCACGCGACGTCTCGCTATGGGCCGCATAGCCGGCCAGTGTGTCCGGCAGCGGGGACCCGGCCGCGCGCTTCATCGGGTCAGGCCGCTGCATCCAGCGTTTCGTCCAGCAGCTCGGGCCGGTACTGCGCGGTGACCACGGCGCTGCCGATGGCCTCGAGCAGCACCAGGCGCAGGCCACCGTCCACCGCCTTCTTGTCGACGGCCATGCATTCGAGGAACTGCTGGCGGGTCATTGCGGGCGGGGCCGCGACCGGCAGACCGGCGGCGCGGATCAGCGCGCTGGCGCGCTCGGCGTCGGAGCGGCGGATCCAGTCGTGGCGCGCGGACAGGTCGGCGGCCATCGCCATTCCGGCACCAACCGCCTCGCCGTGCAGCCAGTTGCCGTAGCCGGTGACGGTTTCGATGGCGTGACCGAAGGTGTGCCCGAGGTTGAGCAGGGCGCGCACACCGCCTTCGCGTTCGTCGGCAGCGACGATCTCGGCCTTGATGGTGCAGGAGCGTTCGATGGCACTGGCCAGTGCGGTCTTGTCACGTGCCCGCAGTGCGGCCATGTTCCGCTCCAGCCACTCGAAAAACGCCGCGTCGCGAATCAGCCCGTACTTGATGACCTCGGCGAGCCCGGCGGACAGCTGCCGGTCGTCCAGGGTGTCCAGGGTATCGGTGTCGATCAGTACGCAGCGGGGCTGGTGGAAGGCGCCGATCATGTTCTTGCCCAGCGCGTGGTTGACGCCGGTCTTGCCGCCCACCGAGGAATCCACCTGGGCCAGCAGGGTCGTGGGTACCTGCAGGAAGGCCACTCCGCGCTGGTAGCTGGCCGCCGCGAAACCGGTGATGTCGCCGACCACGCCACCGCCGAGCGCAATCAGGGTGCAGCCACGGTTGAAGCGCTTTTCCAGCAGGGCCGTGTAGATGGTATTGAGGGTATCCAGTGTCTTGAACCGTTCACCGTCCGGCAGGTTCACGCTGGCGAGCTCCAGGCCGTCGAGCATCTGCAGCAGGCGCTCCAGGTAGAGCGGGGCAACGGTCTCGTTGCTGACCACCAGCACCTGCCGGCCGTGGATGTGCGGGCGCAGCAGGTCGGACCTGCCAAGCAGGTTCCGGTCGATATGGATGGGGTAGCTGCGGTCCCCGAGGGCAACGGTCAAGGTCTTCATGTGGAGTGCGGTCCCGTGTTCCGGACTCGAGCATAGCGAAAAACCCGTACCCCGCGCAAAGCTCAGCCATCCCTGAGCTGGTGGATGATCTGCCGGACGACGTCCGCTACCCGCATGCCGTCGGTGTTGATGATCAGGTCCGCGATTTCCCGGTACAGGGGGTCGCGGGCCGTCATCAGTTCCTCCAGCTTCGCACGCGGGTTGGCGGTCTGCAGCAACGGGCGGTTGCGGTCGCGGCTGGTGCGCCTGAGCTGCTGCGGGACCGAGGCATGCAGGTAGATCACGGTCCCGCGGCTGGCGAGGTGGTCACGGTTTTCCGGGTCGAGGATGGCGCCGCCGCCGGTGGCCAGCACGATGCCCGGCAGCCGCGTGAGTTCATCGATGACCGACTGCTCGCGCCTGCGGAAGCCCGCCTCGCCCTCGAGTTCGAAGATCAGGGGAATGTCCACCCCGGTGCGCTGCTCGATCTCGTGGTCGCTGTCATGGAACGCGAGCCTGAGGCGCCTGGCGAGCTGGCGACCGATGGTCGATTTGCCGGCCCCCATGGGCCCGGTCAGAAACAGACTGCCCGGCATTTTCATGCCGGGCAGGTATGCCAGAACTTCCACCGGCTGGCAAGCATTGCCAGCCGGCCGGGGTCAGATATGGAAGTCTTCCTTCACGATCTTCGGTGTGATGAAGATCAGCAGTTCGGTCTTGTCGGAAGACTTCTTGTCGTGCTTGAACAGCCAGCTCAGCACCGGTACCTCGCCCAGCACCGGCGTGCGGTCCTCGGAGTTGACGGTATTCTCCTGGTAGACGCCGCCGAGCACCAGCGTTTCGCCGTTGTCGACCAGAACCTGGTTGGTGATCTGGTTGGTGTCGATGGTCGGGACGCCGTTGTAGAGTTCCTTGCCGATCGTGTCGTTGTCGATCTTCAGGTCCATGATGATGCGGTCATCCGGCGTGATCTGCGGAGTGACGTTCAGGCTCAGCACCGCCTTCTTGAAGGCGATGTTGGTCGCGCCGCTCGAGGTCTTCTCCTCGTACGGGATTTCCTTGCCCACCTCGATGTAGGCCGGCTTCTGGTTGGAAGTCAGCACGCGCGGGCTGGAGATCGTCTCGGTATGTCCTTCCGCCTCGGCTGCACTCAGTTCGAGGTCGAGGATCTTGCTGCCGATCTTGCCGTACTGGAAATCGAACAGGCTGCCGGCCGAGGCGCTGGGCAGCGTGGCCTGGAACGAACTGTCGATGTACTTTTCACCGTTGTCGAAGGTGGTCGACTTCGACAGGCCGAACGTGACGCCGATGTCGCGCGCGAAGTTCTTGTTCGCAACCACCACGCGTGACTCGATCAGCACCTGGCGCACGGGTACGTCCAGCTGTGCGATCATCTTGCGGATCTCGGTCAGCTTCTCGGCGGTATCCTGCACCAGCAGGGTGTTGGTGCGCGCGTCGGTGGTTGCCTTGCCGCGGTTGGACAGCAGGGTGGTGTCACCGCTCTTGAGCAGCTTCAGGATGTCCCCCGCCTTGGCATAGTTGACCTGGATGTACTCGGAGTACAGCGGCTCGAGCTCCTGGATCTGCTTTTTCGACTCCAGTTCCAGCTTCTCGCGGGCCGCGATTTCCTCGCTCGGGGCTACCAGCATCACGTTGCCGCTGCGACGCATGGCCAGGCCCTTGGTCTTGAGGATGATATCCAGTGCCTGGTCCCAGGGAACGTTCTTCAGGCGCAGCGTGATGCTGCCCTTGACGGTGTCACTGACGACCACGTTGATACCGGTGAAGTCGGCGATCAGCTGCAGCACCGAGCGCACCTCGATATTCTGGAAGTTGAGCGACAGGCGTTCACCGGAATAACCCAGGTCGTCCTTCTTCTTGTCCTCGGCTTCCTTCTTGGTCAGCTTGCGAACCTCGATGGTGAAGGTATTGTCGGACTGGTAGGCGATGTAGTCGTAGTCACCCATCGGGGTAATGACCATGTGGACGTTGTCGCCCTTCGGGAAGGTGTCGATGGTCTTCACGGGCGTCGCGAAGTCGAGCACGTCCATGCGGCGTGCAAGCTGCTTCGGCAGGCCGGCGCGATAGAAATCCACGATAACGTTGCCGCCTTCCTGGCGCATGTCGACCGGGATGGACGGGTCGGACAGGGTGACGATCACGCGCCCTTCCCCGTGTTCACCGCGGCGGAAATCGATGTTGCTGATCTGGTTGGTGACGGCGCCACCGGCCTTGCTGGCAGCGGCCTCGGCCTCGCTCAGCTCGCCGCCGGCATTCTGGATGGTCACGATGACCTTGTTGCCGTCGGCATGGGCTTCGTAGGGCACCATTTCTGTCAGGTTGATGACTGCGCGGGTGCGACCCTTGGCCTCCACCACCGTCATGCTGTCCGCGACGCCGATCCCGATCTTCTGGTTGCGGTCGGCGAGCTTGCTGGTGGTGTCCGGGAAGTCGAGTGCAATCCGGGCCGGGTTGTCGATAGTGAAGCTCAGCGGCGTGGACGCCGGCCCGCTCATGGTCAGGGTAATCTGCGCCTTGTTGCCGGGCAGGCTGGCGAACTCGGCACTCTGCAGGGTGTTGGCGGCATGTGCGCTGGCTACCGTGCCGAACAGCAGGATGCCTGCCGTCAGCAGCCGGTTCCAGATGGTGCCTGCCTGTCGTCTGGTGGAGCGAATCGACCCAGATTCACGAGTCAGCAAACGGCGAGTAGAGATTGCGATCATTGTTTTCACCCTGTGTGATCATTCGCTGAGGGCAATCGTGGCCGGTCGTTCCATCCAGCCACCGATCCCGTCCGGAATAATTTCGGTAAGTTCGACTTCGAATTCGGTGATGCGGGTAATCTTGCCAAAATTCTGCCCGAGGTAGTTACCGGCCTGGACACGATGAATTGTGCCGTCGGTATCATTGATCAGTGCCCAGTTCCTGCTGTTCTGCTCCAGGGTGCCGACCATGCGCAGGCTGTCGAGCGGGAAATCTTCCAGCGGCTCGCGCGGGCGGTCGAAGTCCGGCTTGATGCCGTTGTTCGATGCCTGTGCGGGCGCCGCCTGCTGGGTAGTGAAACTCGGCGCCGTGAAAGGATCACGCAGGTCGTTGGCCGAGTAGGTGAACGACTCGTACGGAGTGAACTCCGGTAACGGTTCGATCTTGGATACCTGCTGGTGCTTGACCTTCTGTACATAGACCGCAAGGTCGGACGTCGGGTCATGCGAGCAGGCCGCCAGGCCGGACACCAGTGACGCAAGCAGCACGCTGCGCGCGATACGGAGATGCATGGCGTTCATCGTTTGTGCTTCCTCCCGGCACCGGGTTTGTGCCCTTTCCTGGGCTTGTCTCCGGTTCTTTCCGTTTCCTCGAGGTAACGATAGGTCTTCGCGGTCAGATCCATTACCAGCTGGTTCTTGCCCTTGCGCGTGATATGTATGTTATGCAGCGTCACGATCCGCGGCAGGGAGGCGACACCGCTGACGAAGGCGCCGAATTCATGATACGTGCCGACCACCCGGATCTTGATCGGCAGCTCGGCATAGAATTCCTTCGGAATTTCCGCCATGGGCTGGAACAGCTCGAACTCGAGACCTG
>Ga0315556_1000187_pt1 | contig 36819 bp, 28 predicted proteins | sample SalMarSW160310MG_FD_202112 | JGI IMG/M metagenome (GOLD analysis project Ga0315556, IMG submission 202112) | Salt marsh sediment microbial communities from the Plum Island Ecosystem LTER, Massachusetts, United States - Salt Marsh Sediment SW1603-10 ...
TCTTGTTCCGTGCCGCTCCGGCTGCAGATTGTCGCAGACCCTCCCTCACTCGAAAGTGAGGAATCGTGTCCGCGCCCCAGGACTACGTCACCAGAGAGCTCGCGAGCTTCCACGACGACTTCGCCGAGCTCATCGCCATCCCGAGCATCTCCACGGACCCCGCCCGCGCCGAGGACGTCCAGAAGGCGGCCGGCTGGGTACGGCGTCGGATGGAGCAGGCCGGGCTCGACGCCTCGATCGAGCAGACGGACGGCCACCCCCTCGTGGTCGGGCGCCACGACGCCGGCCCCGACGCCCCGACGCTCCTGGTCTACGCCCACTACGACGTGCAGCCGGCCGACCCCCTCGGCGAGTGGCGCTCGCCGCCCTTCGAGCTGACCCGCGAAGACGGCAATTTCGTGGCGCGCGGTGCCGCGGACGACAAGGCACAGGTGGTGCTGCAGATCGCCGCCGCCGAAGCGGCCCTGCGGTCCGGGGGGCTGCCGGTGAGCCTCGTCCTGCTCTTCGAGGGAGAGGAGGAGGTGGGATCTCCGAACCTGCGGCGGTGGGTCGCCGAGCATCGCGACGAGCTGCGGGTCGACCACGCGGTCATCGCCGACTCGATGATGTTCGCGCCCGGCCGCCCCTCGCTGATCTTCGGCATGCGCGGCATGGCGTACGTCGAGGTCGACGTGCGCACCGGCACCCACGACCTGCACTCGGGGCAATACGGCGGCGCCGTCCCCAACCCGGCGCACATCCTCTCGCGGATCGTCGCTTCCTTCCACCACCCGGACGGGCGCGTGGCGGTGGATGGCTTCTACGACGAGGTGCTCGAGGTCCCGGAAGCGCTGCGGTCCGGGTGGGCCGCCCTCGGATACGACGAGGCCGCCTTCCAGCGCTCGGCCGGCGGTGCGGCGCTGACCGGGGAGCCGGGGTGGGCGACGCACGAGCGGCTGTGGGTCCGTCCCTGCCTCGACGTGAACGGGATGATCTCCGGCTACACCGGGCCGGGGAAGAAGACCGTGCTCCCGGCCGTGGCCACCGCGAAGGTGAGCTGCCGCCTGGTCCCGGATCAGGACCCCGAGCGGATCGCGCGGCTCCTGGAGGAGCACGTGCGCACCCGCGTGCCGGACGGTGTGGAAGCGACCGTCCATCGGCGTCAGACCAATCACCCGTGGCGGGCCGCTCCCGAGGGCCCCCTGTACCGGGCCGCGGCGGCCGCGCTCGCGGACGTCTACGGCGTGGAGCCGGTCAGGGTGGCCCACGGCGGCACGCTGCCCATCGCCCGCGACTTCTCGGAGATCCTCACGCCGAGCGTGGCGGTCATGGGCTTCGCGCTCCCCGGCGCGAACATGCACGCGCCGAACGAGTGGATCGCCGTCGAGCAGCTCGAGAAGGGGATGCGCTCGATGGTGCGGCTCTACGAGGAGCTGGCGGCGGGGCGCTAAGCCCGGCGGCGCAGCACCGCGAAGCCGAAGTCCGGGCCGTTGCCGAGTCCGTAGGCCAGCGTCACCCAGAGCATCGCCATCGGCTCCAGCCAGCGCGCGGACGTCAGCGGTCCGGAGTCGATCACCTCGAATCCGAGTGCCGCCGCCAGCTCCGTGGCGACGCCCTTCGCTCCGGCGTCGTCCCCGCACACGAACATCGCGAGCCGGCCGCCTTCGTAGACCGGGTCCTCCATGTTGGTCGAGCCCGTGGTGTTGAAGGCCTTGACCACGCGCGCGCCGGGCGCCGCGCGGGCGATCCGCTCCGCCGCCGAGTCGTCCGTGCCCACCGAGAGTCCGGCGAGACCGGGCAGGATCGGGTTGGTGCAGTCGATCAGCACCTTCCCGTCCAGGTCCCCGAGGTCGGAGACCACCGCTTCCGCGGCGTTCCCTGGCGTCGCGAGCACGACCACGTCGGCGGCGGCCGCCGCTTCGGCGGGCGGCGATGCCGAAGCCGTCGACCCCGCCGACGCCACGAGCGCCCGCACGTCGTCCGTGTCGGGTCGCCTGCTGCCGAAGACGACCTGGTGGCCTGCCTCGGCCCAGCGGCGTCCCAGGACCGCTCCGACCCTCCCCGTACCGATCATGGCGATCTTCATAGCTTCACCTCCCCCCGATGTGGGCGACGACTGCGTCGAATATATTGCCGGATCAGACACCGCTGCCGCCCCTCCGCCGCCGTCGAGGGAGCCATGAGCGTCATCCGATCGCGCGAGCCCGTCCGGGAGCACCGGTGCAGGCGTGACGCTGTCGGCCTGTGTCTGCTCGTCTTCTTCGCGTTGGCCGAAACGTCGTGGCCGGAGCGGTTGCTCGCGCAGGACGCGGACGCGGGCGTCCCGCAGGCCCTTCCCGACACGCTGCGTGTGGCGGTCCTGCGCGACTGGCCTCCCCACTACCGCATGCTCCCCGACGGCACCGTGGCCGGCTTCGCGGTGGACGTGACCGAAGCGGTGGCCGGCCGGACGGGCTTCCACGTGCGCTTCGTTCCCTTCCCGTCGTTCACGGCGTCGATCCAGGCCCTGCGCGACGGCGAGGTCGACGTGATCCCGGATTTCGGCGTCACCCCGTCACGCGCCGAGGAGTTCGCGTTCACGCGGCCCTACGAGGCCTTCCGGGTGTCGATCTTCACGCGCCGCTCGGAGACGACGATCACGACCGCAGCCGACCTGGCCGGACGCCGCGTGGCCGTGGTGGCCAGCAACGTCGCGATCGACCTCGTTCCGGCGGTCCAGCCGGACGCGCGGACCGTTCTCTACCAGGACCCCCGGGAGGCCCTCTTCGACCTCCTGGCCGCGGGCGTCGACGCGATGGCCTATCCGGAGGAGGTGCTGAGCGCGCTGGCCCGTTCCGTCGGCGTCGAGGATCGCCTCCGCACGCTCCCCACGCCCCTCGTCGAGATACAGCGCGCCATGGGGATGCGCAGAGCGGATACACTGCTGACAGTGCGTTTGGACGCGGGCGTGCGCGATCTGGTCGGCTCGCCGGAGTACGCCGAGATCTATCGCCGCTGGCTCGGGCAGCCGGAGTCGTTCTGGACCGTCAGACGGGTGGCGTTCGCGGGGGGTCTCCTCCTCGGGCTCGTGCTCCTCGGCATGGCGGCGTGGCGCTACCGCAGCGTCTCGAAGCTGGCCCGGGCCCTCAGCCACAGCGTCCGGGAGCGTGATGCCGAGCACGAGGCCCGCCTTCGCGAGGCGGAGCGCTTCCGGCAGATCGCCGAGCGCATCCACGACGTCTTCTGGATCTCCGCGGCCGGGGAGCGACGGCTGGAGTACGTCAGCCCCGCCTTCGGCAGGATCTGGGGGATGCCGCGAGAGGATCTCTACGAAGACCAGGACCAGTGGATCGCCGCGGTCCACCCTGCGGACCGCCAGGCCGTCCTGGACTCTCTCCCGGCCCAGCTCCTGGGCGAGAGCGAGCGGGAGTACCGCATCGTCCGGTCCGACGGACAGGTGCGCTGGATCTGGGACCGGACGTACCCGGTCCGGGACCGAGGGCAGGTCGACCACGTCGTCGGCGTGGCACGGGACATCACCGACCGCGTCGCGGCCGAAGAGGCGGTCAAGACGAGCGAACGTCGATTTCGCGCGTTCGTCGAGAACGCCTCCGACCTCATCAGCACGCTCGACGCCGACGGGAACATGGGATACCAGAGCGCGCCCCTCCCCCGCCTCCTCGGCTACGGCCCGGGCGAGCTGGAGGGGTGCTCGATCTTCGAGTACGTGCACCCGGAGGACGTGGCGCCCGTCCGCGAGGCCTGGCGGTCCATGTTGGCGAGCCCGGGCGCCGCCGTGCGAGTCGGGGTGTTCCGTTTCCGGCACCGGAACGGATCGTGGAGGACCCTGGACGCCACGCTGACGAACCTCCTTCACGACCCGGCGGTGGGGGCCGTTCTGTCGAACGCCCGCGACGTCACGGAGCAGGAGGAGCTGGAGCGGCAGCTCCGCCAGGCGCAGAAGCTGGAGGCGGTGGGCCGTCTGGCGGGTGGCATCGCGCACGATTTCAACAACCTGCTGACCGTCATCCGCGCCCAAACCGACCTGATGCTCTCGGAGACCGGGGTACCCGAGGGGATCAGCGACGAGATCGAGCTCGTCCAGGCGGCGGCGAGTCGTGCGGCGGAGCTGACCGGGCAGCTGCTCGCTTTCAGCCGCGACCAGGTGCTCAGGCCGCGGGTCGTGGATCTGGCCTCGGTCCTGCGCAGGATCAGCAAGCTCCTCGCCCGCGTCATCGGTGAGGACGTGGAGATGGTGCTCGACCTCCCGGAGGGAGGCCCCTCGCTCGAGGTCGACCGCGCGCGGCTAGAGCAGGTCGTGATGAACCTCGCCGTCAACGCGCGCGACGCCATGCCCGGAGGCGGATCGCTCACGCTGCGCACCTACGAGGAGGAGGTCGACGCCCGGAAAGCGGAGGTGCTCGGGGGTCTGCCCGCGGGCCGATACGCCGTGCTCGAGGTCGCCGACACCGGCGTGGGCATGGACGAAGACACGCAGCGTCGCGTCTTCGAGCCCTTCTTCACGACGAAGCCGAAGGGCGAGGGAACGGGGCTGGGGCTGGCGATGGCCTACGGCTTCGTGACCCAGAGCGGCGGCCACATCCACCTGCATAGCGAGCCCGGAGCGGGGGCGACGTTCGTCCTCCGCTTCCCGGTCGTGGCGGCCGCTCCCGAGGCGGATGAGCCGTCACGGCCGCTATCCCCGCCGCCGCGCACGACCGCGTCCGGAACGGTCCTGTTGATCGAGGACGATCCCAGTGTGCGCCGGGTAACGGAAAAGCTGCTTGTCCGCGCAGGGTTCGAGGTGCGTGCGCACCCGGACGGGGAGTCCGCCTTCGCGGATCTGGAGTCGGGGCTGCGTGTCGACGTCGTCCTGACCGACCTCGTCCTTCCCGGGATCGGCGGACGCGCGGTCCTCGAACGGATCCGCGCGCGCTGGTCCGGTCTGCCGGTTGTCGTCATGTCCGGCTACGCGGGCACGTCGCCCGGGCATCCCGGCGGCCTCCCGCCCGAGGTCCCCTTCGTGCAGAAGCCGTTCGCCGCCGACGATCTGGTCGCGCTTCTCCGGAGCGTGCTGAAACGGCGCTGAGGGCGCGCGCCGGCTCGGCTCGAGGCTACTCCGTGTGGACGGCCGGCCCGCGCCCGCCTCGCTTGCTCGCCGTGGGCTTGCCCTGGCGGAACAGCAGGAGCAGCGGGAGCGCGCCGATCAGGAGCAGACCGCTGAGCAGGTAGATCTTCTCGAAGGCCAGGACGTTGGCCTGCAGAAGAATCTGTCCGTCGATGGCGCGCAACGCGGCCTGGTGGGCGTTCGCGGCGTCCATCCCCCGACCCATGAGGCCGGCCTCGATCTGCCCCAGTCGCTGCTGGGCCAGGGGCGAGTATGCCGACACCTGCGCGCTCAGGATGGAGTGCTCCTGCCCGACGAACCGGGTGAGCAGCGACGCCATCCCCGCGATGCTGAGCGACCCGCCCAGCTGGCGGAAGAAGTTGTTCAGCCCCGTGGCCTGCCCCAGGTCCTTCGGCGCGATCTGCAGCAGCGTCAGGTTGGTGAGGGGCACGAAGATCAGCCCCAGGCCCAGACCTCTCCAGATGAGGGGCCAGAACAGGTCGGTCGTGCCGGTCTGGGAGGTGATCGACCCGAGCTGCCACATGCCCAGGCCGAAGAAGACCGATCCCACGACGATGAGAAGGCGGTTGTCCACCACCGCGCTCAACCTGCCCACCACGGCCATCGAGAACGCCGACGCGATCGCGCCCGGCAGGATGATCAGCCCGGTCTGCCAGGCCGTCATGTGTAGCATGCCCTGCAGGAAGATCGGCAGGATGAACACCGACCCGAACAGTCCGGCCCCCAGCACGATGCCCATGGCCGAGCCCGCCGTGAACTGGGCCTGCTTGAGCAGGCGGAGGTCGATGGCGGGGTGCTCGGCGCGCAGCTCGTGGCAGACCAGCAGGATGGCGGCGACGACCGACGTGACCCCCAGGCCCGTCACCAGGTTCGAGTCGAACCAGTCGAGCCGCTCGCCGCGCTCGAGCATGAGCTGGACGGCGCCCACCGCGAGGATGAGCAGGCCGATGCCGATGCCGTCCACCTTCTTCGTGCGGACCTGCTCGGGGTGGTCGTGCACGTACGCTACGATCATCGCGACGGCCAGGATGCCCACCGGCACGTTGATGAAGAAGATCCAGGGCCACGAGTAGTTGTCGGTCAGCCACCCGCCCATGGTGGGACCCAGGGTGGGGCCCACCATGACGCCCATCCCGAAGAAGGCCATCCCGGTGCCCACCTCCTCTCGGGGGAAGGACTCCCACAGGATCGCCTGCGAGGTGGAGATGAGCGCTCCGCCCCCGACACCCTGCACGATGCGCCACAGCACGAGCTCGCCCAGCGTGCGCGAGGTGCCGCACAGGAACGACGCGATGGTGAACAGGATGATCGAGCCGACGAAATAGCGCTTGCGTCCGAAGAACCCCGCCAGCCACCCCGTGAGCGGGATGACGATCGCGGCCGCGATGATGTAGCCGGTGGACACCCACGAGATCTCCTCCACCGTGGCGCCCAGGTTCCCCATCATGTGGGGGATGGCGACGTTCACGATGGAGGTGTCGATGACCTGCATCATCGACGCGAGCGACACCGCCGCCGCGATGATATAGCGGTGCCGGTAGACCCGCTCCTCGGGCGTCTCGTTGCGGTGGGCCGCGGCGGCGCTCATGCGGACCTCATCGTTCGCGTGCCGTTCCTCAGCGGACCTCGATGTGCGCCAACACCGACATCCCGGGTCGGAGCGGCCTGTCCGCGCCGCATCCCTCGGTGACGCCGATGCGGACCGGCACGCGCTGCACGACCTTCGTGAAATTCCCCGTCGCGTTGTCGGGCGGAAGAAGGGCGAACTTCGAGCCGGTGGCCGGGCTGAGACTCTCGACCGTACCCCGCGCGGTGCACCCCGGATAGGCGTCCACCTCGATCGCCACGGGCTGACCCTCCCGCACGTCGGCCGTCTCGGTCTCCTTCAGGTTCGCCGTCACCCAGACGGCGGAATCGGACACCACGGCGGCCAGCGGCTGGCCGGGCTGGACCAGCTGACCCACTTCGACCTGTTTGCGGGAGATGGTGCCGGACACCGGCGAAGTGACCCGGGCGTAGCTCAGGTCGAGGCGCGCCCGCTCCAGCGCCGCGCGCGCGTGCTCGAGCCTGGCATCCGCGGCCCGGCCGGCCGCCCCCGCGGAGGCCTCGCCGGCGCGTGCCGCGGCGATGTCCCGCTCCAGCGCCACCACGTCCGCCTGGGCCGCGGTGGCGGCCGCCTGCGCGGCGTCGAGCTGCTGCCTCGAGGCGATCTGCTTGTCGGCCAGCTCCTGCACGCGCGCCAGGTCCTTTGCGGCCCTGTCGGCGTGCGCGCGGGCCGACTCCAGACGCGATTCCAGCGCCTGCCGGCGCGCGTGGCTGGCGGACGCCTCCGCCTCCACCTGCCCTTGCTGTCCATCCGTGCCCGCCGCCGCGAACGCGGCGGCCAGGTCGGCCTCGGCCTCGTGCAGCTTCACCTGGAGCTCCGCGTCGTCGATCGCCACCACGACGTCGCCACGCCCGACGGCCTCGTTGTCCTCGACGTCCACGGCCTGGACGTACCCGCCCACCTTCGCGATCACCGGCACGATGCGCCCGTCCACCTGGGCGTTGTCGGTGGAGACGTGCGTGCGCGCGTAGCTCCAGCGCCGGACCCCCCAGACGCCACCGGCCAGAATGGCGATGGCGCCGATCACCAGCAGCACGGCTCTCCGTGTGCGCGGGACCGGCGTCGCCACCGGGGGCGTGTTCTCCGACTGTTCGCTCACTTCGTCCTCACGGGTTGCGATTGTCTCAGGGAAGCTCCGACACCGTGCCCATCGCGGCGGCGAGCGCCACGCGCGCCGAATGCAGGGCGGTCAGGACGTCGAGGCGGGCGGTGCGCGCTTCGTTCAGGCGCATCGCCGCGCGCACCACGTCGGCGTTGCCCGACACGCCCGCGCGCACGCGCTCCTCCTCCTGGTCGACCTCGAGCTGCGCGAGCCTCAGGCGCTCGTCGGCCGCACCGACCTGCTCGCGTGCGGCGCTCAGGTTCAGGAGTGCCTGGCGCACCTGGAACGCGACCTCGGCCTGGAGGTCCTCGATGCGGAAGTCGAGCTCGTGGATGCGCGCCTCCTCCTCCTGCGCGTCCGCCGACCGCTTCAGCCCGTCGAAGACCGGCACGCTCAGGCGCAAGCTCCACGAGTAGGTGTTGAGCATGTAGCCGAAGCCCCTGCCGTAGTAGCCTTCGTCCGCCGACGCGCTCAGGCGTGGGAGACGTCCCGCCTTGACCGCGGACAGGCCCTCGGAAGCCGCCGTGCGGTACGCACGGGCCGTGGCAAGGTCGCTGCGCGACTGCATCGCCAGGGCCGTGGCCTCGTCCTCCGACGGGGCCGCACCGGCGCTGGACTCCAGGTCGTCTGCCAGCTCGAGGGTGGCCGCGTCAGGAAGGCGGAGGGCGCGGTGAAGCGCCAGATCGGCGATATCGGCTCGATGCCGGGCCGATAGGAGCTGGGCCTGGATGGTGACGACCTGCGCCTCCGCGCGCGTAACGTCCAGCGCCACCGCGACCCCGGCTTCGAGCTGCCCCTGCGCGACCGCCAGCAGCTCCCGCGCGAGTTGAAGGTCCTGCTCGCGCGCGTCGACCTCGGCCCGGGCTCGCAGGTCGGCCACGTAGGCCCCGGCCGCCTGGGCTCCGGACTGCTCCTGGATCGCGGCCTCCTCCTGGCGGGCCGCGTCCGCTCCCGCCATGGCGCTCCGACGGCGCCCCAGCGCCGCGAGGTCCAGGAGCGGTAGGTCGACGCGGGCGCGCACGTCCGCGCTCCGGACGGGGCCCACCACCTCGCCCCTGGGATCGAAGAGAGGCGCCTGTCCGGGCGCGGTCGGGAAGTCGAGCCCGAAGGAGGCGGTGTTGAAGGTGTGCGCGCCGCCGATCACGTCGGCGCTCAGGGACGGGAGCAGCGCCGACGTGCTCCCGCGCACGCGGGCCTCCGCACCTTCGATGCGACTGCGCGCCTCCAGGACCGGTGCGCTCCGCTCGGCGGCCAGGCGCGCGGCGTCGCCCAGCGACAGGCGATAGTGGTCGGCCTCCTGCGCCCGCACCGCCCGCGGGGCCGACGCCAGCGCCATCAGGCTCAGAAGCGCGATGGGCAGGCGCGTGGTCGCGCTCATGCGCCGCCCCCGGGCCGGGGCGCCGCGAGGGCGGAGAGGAGGAATTCCTTGATCTCGTTCACGAGCGTCTCGTCGCTCCGTTTTCCCAGGTGGGGGAATAGCTCGCGCCGGCTCGTCCACACGGCGTGTTGGGCCAGCAGGGCCACCATCATGCGTGCGGCGACCTTCGGGTCGACCTCACGGAAGGCGCCCGAGGCGACGCCGTCGGCGATGATCTCCGTCGACAGGTCCGTGATCCGCCCGGAGACCTCGTCGGCGTAGAACCGCGACAGCTCCGGGAACTGGTGCAGCTCGGCCAGCACGAGCCGGTAGAACTTCCCGAAGTCCTTCGTGCGCAAGTGCGCCCAGTAGGCATCGACGAACCGGGTCAGGCGCTCGACGGGCTCGCCGGGCGGCGCCGCGGACGTGAGCCCCTCCAGCGTGCGGCGCACCTGTGCGCGGATCGCTTCCCGGAAGAGCTCGTCCTTGCCGTGGAAATAGAGGTAGAGCGTGCCCTTCGACACCCCGGCGCGCGCCGCGATGTCTTCCACGCGAGCGCCGGCGAGCCCCTGGTCCGCGAAGACCTCTAGGGCGGCATGCAGGATCTCGTCGGGGCGCTCGGCGGGACGCCGGCGCCACCGGGGGGTGTTCTCCGATGGGCAGGTCACGAGAGAGTGGACGGGAGGATTATTAACTGACCGGTCGGTAAGTTAATGGCCCCGGCCGTCCTGTCCAGTCCCATCGCCCTGGCGATAGCCGCAGCGACGAGGGAGGAACGGAGCCTCCGCCCGTCGGCGTCGGGCGCGCCCTGCGTATCCTACTACCCCTCCTGGCGCTTCAGCACGTAGAAGCCGCCGCCCTGGTCCAGATGCAGCTCGACCACCCGGCCCTCCCGGCGCACGAAGGTGGCCCGCGTCATCCCCTCGCCCCAGGTCGTCCCCTCCCAATGGGCCGGGCGCAGCCCCTGGCGGGCGCCTTCCGGGGTGAAGACGAGCTGGTCGCCATCCCGGGTGACGTGCAGCGTCAGTGCCTGGCCCCGCGCGGGTCCGGCGTAGTCGCCCAGCAGGTCGTCGAGGTCTCCCGCGTAGGGCGTCGTGGCCGGCACGGGCGCCGGACCGAGCACGAGGTCGGCCAGCGCCTGGCTCAGCGCGGCGGGGCCCCGCGGGCCAGCCGAGTTCTGGAGCACGATCACGGTGAGGTCGGCGTCCGGGTAATAGCGGCCGTCGCTCAAGAAGCCGTTGATCCCGCCCCCGTGGGTGATGACGCGTCGACCGCCGGTGTCGTCGACCACCAGCCCCATCGCGTAGCGGATGGGTGTGCCGTCCGCCAGCGGCTCGGGCGTGACGAGCATCCGGTAGGACCCGGCGGGAAGCACCCCGCCGTGGTGGAGCGCCTGGTTCCAGCCCACGAGGTCGCCGACGGTGGAGCACAACGACCCCGCCGCGAACGGCCAGGTGTGGTCGAGGTACGCCTTCCGTTGCAGCCCGTTCGGCCCGGCGTCATAGCCGTGCGCCCGGTTCTTCCTGATGGCGCTCTCCGAGCAGTAGTAGGAGTGGTCCATCCGGGCGGGCGTGAACACGTGCTCGGCGATGTAGTCCGCGTACGGCTGGCCGGAGGCCTTCTCGATGATCAGGCCGAGGAGGAAGTACGCCGAGTTGTTGTAGATCTCGGCCGTGCCGGGCTCGAAGTCGAAGGGCTCTTCCTCGATGAGCGTGACCAGCGAGTCACGCGGGAGCTTCTTGACCGAGATGTCCCCGAAGACCGGCATCTCGGTGTAGCCCTTGATCCCCGAGGTGTGGTCCAAGAGCCTCCGCAGCGGCACGCGATGGCCCTGGGTGTCGAACTCCGGGAGGTACGTCGTCATGTCGGCGTCGAGGTCGAGCTTCCCCTCGTCGACGAGCTGCAGCACCGCCGTGGCGGTGAACTGCTTCGTCATCGAGCCGATCTCGTAGCTCGCGCGTCCGTCCGCCGGCGTGGGCACGTCCCACTCGAGGTCGGCATACCCGTAGCCGCGCATGAGCAGGGTATCCGCGCCGCGCACGACCGCCACGGACGCTCCCGCCACCATCGAGTCCGCGACGTGCGCGCGGGCCGCCGAGTCCAGCGCGGCGACCAGGCGAGCGCGGTCGGTGATCTGGGCGTGGAGGGCGGCAGGCGCGAGGAGGAGCGCGAGGAGGATGGCGCGGAGCGGGGATCGAGAGACGCTCAAGGCCACGACCCTACGCCCCGGTGGTGACCGAGACCGCCTGAGCGGTGTCCGCATACTGCTGGAGCCGCACGACCTTGCCGTCCTCCAGGTCCCAGACGTGCACGAACTGGGCGTCGAGCGGGCGGCCCGTCGCCTTGAAGGTACCGGTGTAGCGACCCTCCACGACCACGGTGCGGCCGGCATCGTGGACGCGCTTCGGGCTCACCGTGAAGCCGTCCCACTCGGTCATGAGCCGACCGAACACGCCCTCGGCGACGGCCTGGGGCCCGTGATACGGGTTCCTGTCGGCCAGGGGGAAGTGCTCGGCTTCGTTCCACACGATGTCGGGGGAGAAACCGGCGAGCACCGCCGCGGCGTCACCGCGGGCGAAGGCCTCGTACAGGGAGCAGATGGAGTCGGCGTTCGTGGGCATGGGGAGGGTCTCCTGGAGGGGGACGGACCGACGCGTGTCGCGCACACGATAGGCCCCGTGCGCCCACCGCACCACCATCCCGCGCTCCCCCTACCGCCACTCGTTCTGGAGCTCCTCCAGCTTCGTGCTCCCCGGACACAGCTTCACGAACGGCAGGTCCACCAGCGGCGTGTCGACCGTGTTCTCCACGGCGTGCATGTCGAGGCCGTTCTCCTCGAGGAAGAGGAGCCCGGTCGCAACCTCACCCTTCTCCCGGGAGGCGCGCAGGTACTCGAGCACCGTCCCGCGGTCGGTGGGATTGTAGTCGGCCGCGACCTTCCGGAAGCGCACCTCGCTACCGTCGTGCATCTTCACGGTTCGGACCGCGCCCTCGTCGTAGTCGGCCTTGATCTCGCGCCGGAGCGGCACGAAGTCCGTCTCGACGACCTCCTGCATGTGGAAGCGGGTGTGCGCGTAGCTCTTGGTCGAGCCCTTGTGGTCGTTGAACGTCACGCAGGGCGAGATCACGTCGACGAGGGCGAAGCCCCGATGTTTCATCCCCGCCTTCAGGATCGGGACGAGCTGGTGCTTGTCGCCGGAGAACGAGCGCGCGACGAAGGTCGCGCCCAGCGACAGCGCCAGGCTCACCGGGTCGATGGGGCCCTGACGGTTCTCCTCCCCGTACTTCGACCTCGAGCCCAGGTCCGCCGAGGCCGAGAACTGCCCCTTGGTGAGTCCGTACACGCCGTTGTTCTCCAGCACGTAGACCATGTCCACGTTGCGCCGGATCGCGTGGCACAGCTGACCCAATCCGATGGACAGCGAGTCTCCGTCGCCCGAGATGCCCACGTACAACAGGTCGCGGTTGGCGGCGTTCGCCCCGGTTGCGATCGAGGGCATGCGCCCATGTACCGAGTTGAAGCCGTGGGCTTCCTTCACGAAGTACGCCGGCGTCTTCGACGAGCACCCGATGCCCGAGAGCTTGGCCACCCGGTGCGGCTCCACGTCCAGCTCGAAGAAGGCCTGCACGAGCGCGGCGGTGACGGAGTCGTGTCCGCACCCCGCGCACAGGGTGGACATCGTGCCCTCGTAGTCCCGGGGCGTGAGGCCCAGGGCGTTGGTGCGCATCCTGGGATGCCGCGCCACCGGCTTGGCGATGTACGTCATGATGCGATCTCCGTGAGGACCGCCCGTAGCGCGGGCCGGACGGCGTCCAGCACGTGTCCCTTGCTCAGGGGTTGGCCGCCGTAGTAGCGGACCGGGATCAGCTTCGCCCGCGGGCACCCCGTCTCCATCGACAGCAGCATGCGCAGCTGGCCGTCCCGGTTCTGCTCGACGACGAACACCGTGTCGTGCTCCTCGAGGAAGCGGACGACGGCTTCGCCGAACGGGAAGCCGCGCACGCGCAGGTAGTCGATCTCCACGCCTTCGGCCAGAAGCTCGTCGCGGGCCTCCATCACCGCCCAGTGGCATCCGCCGATCGACACGATGCCGTGGCGCGCACCACCGTCGACGGCGTGCACCTCGGGCTCCGGCACGTGCTCGGCGGCCGATTGGATCTTGCGCGCGATCCGGTCGACCACCTCCAGGTAGGCGTCCGAATCCTCGGTGTACTTACCGTACTTGTCGTGCCCCGATCCGCGGGTGAAGTACGCGCCCTTGGGGTGGGCCCCGGGCAGCGTCCGGTACGGGACGCCGTCCCCGTCCACGTCCAGGTAGCGGTAGAACGACTTCGCCTCCTCGAGCTCCTCGGCGGTCAGCACCTTGCCGCGGTCCGGCCGGTAGTCGTCGTCCCACTCGAGCTTCGGGATCATCCAGTCGTTCATCCCGATGTCCAGGTCGGACAGGAGGAAGACCGGCGTCTGGAAGCGCTCGGCCAGGTCGAAGGCGGCCACCGCGAACTCGAAGCACTCGTTCGGATTCGCCGGATAGAGCGCGATGTGCTTCGTGTCGCCGTGCGACGCGTAGGCGGTCAGCAGCAGGTCCCCCTGCTGCGTGCGCGTGGGCATCCCGGTGGACGGCCCGGTGCGCTGCACGTCCACGAAGACGGAAGGCACCTCCGCGTAGTAGGCCAGCCCGATGAACTCGCTCATGAGCGAGATGCCGGCGCCCGAGGTCGGTGTGAAAGCGCGGGCGCCCATCCAGTTCGCGCCGATCACCATCCCGGCCGCGGCCAGCTCGTCCTCCGCCTGCACGATGCAGTAGTCGTGCTTCCCGGTATCGGGATCCACGCGGAAGCGCTGGCACCACTCCTTGAAGCCGTCCATAACCGAGGTGGCGGGCGTGATCGGGTACCACGCGCCGACGGTCGCACCGGCGTAGACGCACCCGAGCGCGGTCGCGGCGTTGCCCGTCACCATCACGTGGTCCCCCGTGGCGTCCATGCGTCGGACCCGGATGGGCAGCGGGCAGTCCCAATGCTCACGCGCGTAGTCGGCGCCCATGCGGATCGCGGTGAAGTTGGAGTCGATGAGGCTCGGCTTGTGGCTGAACTTCTCCTCGAGCATTCCCTTCACCACGTCCATCTCGATGTCGAGCAGGGCCACCAGCGCGCCGACGTATCCGATGTTCTTCATCAGGATCCGCTCGCGGGCACGCTCGAAGCGCTCGGCGCACATGCGCGCGAGGGGGATCCCCAGGAAGGTGACGTCGTCGCGCAGGATCTCGTCGTCGAGCTCCTTGGTCGAGTCGTACAGCACCCAGCCTCCCGACAACACCTCGTCGATGTCCCGCTCGTAGCTCTGCGGGTTCATCGCCACGATCAGGTGGAAGTCGGGGCTACGGGCGGTGTAGCCGTCCCGGTTCACCCGGATCTCGTACCAGGTGGGGAGTCCCTGGATGTTGGACGGGAAGACGTTCTTCCCGGACACCGGGATCCCCATGCGGAACAGCGCCTGCAGGAGCAGGCTGTTCGCGCTGGCGGACCCCGTGCCGTTTACCGTGCCGACCTTCAGCGCGAAGTCGTTGAGGCGGTCGCGTGCGTCGTGGGCCAAGATGTGGTTCCTGCGTAGGGGACGAGAAGCTCGAACTGGCGCATGTCCCACGCCGCGGTGGGGCAGCGCTCCGCGCACAGCCCGCAGTGCACGCACAGGTCCTCGTCCTTGACCATGATACGCCCCGTCTGCGGGAGGTCCTCGGAAGCGAAGATCGCCTGCGACAGGTTCTCCGCGGGCGCAGTCAGCCGGGTGCGCAGATCTTCCTCGGCGCCGTTCGTGGTGATCGTCAGGCACTGCAGCGGGCACACGTCGATGCAGGCGTCGCACTCGATGCACAGGTTCGCCGTGAAGTCCGTCTGGATATCGCAATTGAGGCAGCGCTGCACTTCCTGCGCCGTCTCCTCGATGTTGAAGCCGAGCTCGGCCTCGGTCCCGATGTTGCGCAGCCGGTCCTCGAGGTCGACATACCGCATGGGCGTGCGCGACGCCGGGTTGTAGTCGTTGGAGTAGGCCCACTCGTGGATACCCATCTTGGTCGACAGCAGGTTCGACCCGTACGGCGGCCGGTCGTCCAGGGGGACACCCTGGCAGTGGTTGTGGATGGAGATGGCGGCCTGGTGGCCGTGCTCCACCGCCCAGATGATGTTCTCCGGGCCCCACGCCGCGTCGCCCCCGAAGAAGACCCCGGGCAGCGAGCACTGCATCGTGCCGCGATCGACGATGGGCATGTCCCAGTCGTTGAACTCGATGCCGATGTCGCGCTCCATCCACGGGAACGCGTTGTCCTGCCCGATGGCGAGGATGACGTCATCGCAGGGGATGAACACCTCCTCCACGGGCCGGGCGCGCTGCTTCCCCTTGTCGTCCGCGTACCACTCGACGATGTCGAACATCATCCCCTTCAGAACTCCGCCCTCCACCACGTAGCTCTTGGGGGAGTGGTACTCGAGCACCTCCACCTGCTCACCCTCGGCGTCCTCGAGCTCCCACTCGGAGGCCTTGAAGTCCTTGCGGCCACGGCGGGCCATGACCTTCACGTCCTCCCCACCCAGACGCTTGGCCGCGCGGCAGCAGTCCATGGCCGTGTTGCCCACGCCGATGACCAGGACCCGCTCGCCCACGGTGTCGATGTGCTGGAAGGCGACGCTCTCCAGCCAGTCGATCCCGATGTGGATGCGGCCGGTCTCGTAGCGGCCGGGCAGCTCCAGGTTCTTCCCTCTGGGTGCACCCACCCCCACGAACACCGCGTCGTACCCCTCGTCCATGAGGGCCTTCATGCTCGACACCGCCGTGTTCAGGCGCACGTCCACGCCCATGTCGACGATGAAGCCGATCTCCTCCTGAAGCACGCGCTGGGGGAGGCGGAAGGCCGGGATGTTCGTGAGCATGAGGCCGCCCAGCTTGTCCAGCTTCTCGTACAGCACGCACTCGTAGCCCAGCGGCATGAGGTCGTTGGCGACGGTGAGCGATGCGGGGCCGCCTCCGATGAGCGCCACGCGCTTGCCGTTCTTTTCCTCGGGGATCTTCGGAAGTCGGTGGTGGACCGACTCGCGCAAGTCCGCCGCGACCCGCTTGAGCCGGCAGATGGCCACGGGCTTGCCGTCGACGCGCTCGCGCCGGCACGCCGGCTCGCAGGGGCGGTCGCACGTGCGGCCCAGGATCCCCGGAAAGACGTTCGACTCCCGGTTCAGCATGTAGGCGTCGGTGTAGCGCCCTTCCGCGATGAGCCGGATGTATTCGGGGACGTTCGTATGGGCGGGGCACGCCCACTGGCAGTCCACCACCTTGTGGTAGTACTGCGGGTCCCGGGTGTTCGTCGGTTGCATCAACTGATTCATCCCCCTGTGTCGTCCACGCACTCCGGTACCGTGCTACGGTCGGGAGCGCCGGGAGGGTCCCTCCAAGGACCGGCTTGCGCCATGATGCCGGCCCCCCGAGGGGCTACGCAAGGCGCCCCGGACCGTCCGCGTTGCGTCGAGCAGCGGCACGGCGGTTCATTCCTGCATGCTCCGCGCCAGGCGGTCGACGAGGTGGAAGCGTGGACGACGGGCGTGAGCCGCAAGATCTGGCAGAAGATCGTGATCCTGTGCGAGCCGAACGCGGCCCGCGCCCGTGGCTGTCTCGACCCCTACCCGTTGATCTCGAAGACCGTCTTGTCCACCACCTCCAGGTAGGACAGGGCCCGGTCCGCCTTGTAGGCGTTGCAGGAGTGGTAGTCGTACACGCCCGACTGCAGGGTGACGTCCGGGTTGGCGCCGTTCAGGCCGCCGATCAGCATCCCGCGGATGTGCGGAGGCGAGCCGTAGGAGGAACCGACGTCGCCCAGCGTCCCGGCCAGGATGATCCCGTCCCACTGGAAGTCGTAGCCGGGCACGAACGTCCCATTGACGAGCAGGACGCCCCGGCCGTGGGTGTAATCCTCGGTCAGGCTGCCGTTGAAGCGGACGATGGGAAACGAGTCGGCGGGGAGGGTCGTGAAATCCGGCATCACGTCCTCGAAGTCCACGGGAAAGCTCGGGCTCGTCAGCACGTCCCATCGAACCCCGACCGTGTCGTAGACCGCGTCGAACCCCGCATAGCCGACGGAGGGCGGGTTGCCGACGTAGCTGCCACCACCGTTCGCGGTGACGGTGCCGCCGTGCACCACCCCCGCGGCTCCCGCCGTTCCGCCGCCCGCACAGTCGAACGCCGTGGCGTGATCATAGCCGTCGGCGTGCGCGACGGTGCTGAAGTACGAGGAGTAGGAGATCTGCAGGGCTCCGCCGCTCACCCACAGAGCGCCCTTCAGGGGAATCGGGGCGAGCCGCTGCCAGGCGTAGGTGCCGACCTCCCGGCGAGCAGGGTTGGAAGGTCTCCGCGGATCCGCGACGGTCCCGCTCGAGCGGATGTAGTAGAGGTGGTTCAGGGAGTCCTTTGCGACGACCCTCCGGGTCGTGACCGTGGCGATCCCGTCCCCGATGGCGTAGCTGACCGAGTCCCCCACGTCGCCTACCTGCTCCCCGAGAAAGCGCTGCAGTCCCGCGCGCGCCACGGACAGGGCCTTGGCGGCGTCACGGTTCTGCCTGGACATCACCAGCTCCGTGCTCACCACCTGGTAGCCGGTGATCCCGGCCACGGCGATGGCGAACAGCATGAGCACGACCAGCGCCAGCGCGAAGCCCCCGCGGGGGTCCTCCTTACGACCGCCCCTCATCCGCCGTTCCTCAGGATCACGTTCACCGCCCAACCGTACACGACGTCGTCCACCCCGCCCGTGCGCGGCGCCTCGCGCGCCTCGGCGACGATCCGGATCGCGTCGATGGCCCACAGCCCGCTCCCGGCCACCGCGTTCGCGTAGCTGCTCCCCCCGGTCCGGTACTGGAACCGCGCGGACGGATCCAGGCCGGTCGCGGACTCCACGGGCGTTCCCCCGCCCACGCTGCGGAAGAGCGCGAGCGCCACGGGTCGCATGTCCGACACCTCGATCGTGTACTCGACCTCCCGGTACAGCATGAGCAGCTGGCCGACCGCGGGAAGGGACCCGTGATAGCTGGCGAGCTGGCGCAGCTCGGTGAAGTCGCCGGAGGCACCGGTCGTGTCCGCTCCGTTGGCGGCGCAGGCGCTCGCGGGCGTACCGCTGGGCTGGACGATGTTGCTCCACGATCCGCCGTCGTAGTAGCTCCAGTCGTCCGTGATCGTGTCCCCCACCGCGAAGCCGGTCACCTCGCCGGTGTCGATGCCCGACGGACCGCCGTCGAACTGCACCGCCACCTCGTCGGACCCCGTCTGGGCGCACACGACCGCGAGGACGATGGGAGAGCGCACCACCAGCCGACTGCTCTCGGCGACTTTGACGCCACCCTTCGCGACCGAGCGAAGCTCGCTCGCCATTCCCTCGGTCATCGTGCGTGCGCCGTCGTGCGCGGCGCTCCTGGCGACCTGGATCTCGTAGTACCTGTTCTGCACCAGGAAGACCGTGCTCACCAGGACGACCACCACCGCGGACAGCGTGAGCGCGACGACCGCCTCGACCAGGGTGAAGCCCTCGTTACCGCCGCCTACCAATGCGCCGCGGAGTAGGATGTGGCCGCGTAGGAAGGGCCTTCTCCCGCGGTCACGGGAGACACGGTGACGTCGAGCTGGTAGAGAAGACCGGTCACCGAGCTGATGATGACCGTGCGCTGGTACTCCACGCCCTCGATCGTCAGCGTGTCGTCGGCCGTCCCGACCGTGAGGGAATCGAAGCTCAGAGACTCCAGGGAGTCCAGGCGCTCCTGCGCGCGTACGACCAGCTCTGAAGTGGTGGCCGCGTAGCGCATCTCCCTCGATAGCGAGCGGGTGAGGTCGAGGACCATGAGCACTCCCACCGAGAAGATCACCAGGGCCGCGATGACCTCGATCAGCGTGAACCCCCGAGGGGCGGAGCCGACGGCGCGACATGGTTCGGCGTTCACCTCTCCTCGACCTTCGAGGCTCCCATGCTGTTGAAGTACACGCTGTACTCCTCCGACCCGGATGCGAATCGCGCCTCCCCCAGCGAGCCGGTGCCCACGATGCCGGACAGGTCCACGACGCCCCTCGAATCGACCACGACGCTGTCTCCTTCCATGCGCAGGTCGAGCGCGCCGAGCGCGACATCCGCGTTCGACCCGAAGCGCCGTCTCACCAGCTCGGTCCCGTCGTCCTGCATGGCGATCTGGTACCAGCGGCTGCTCTCGTCGAAGCGAATCACCACCCCTTCATGAGACCGCAGGGCCGAGGAGCGGGCGAAGGACAGATCCCTCGCGAACACCTGTGCCGCCCGTCGCGCCGACGACCGGTCAAAGTAGTCGGTGAACGTCAGCACCGCGACGCCGAGCATGAGTGACACGACTACGAGCACGATCGTGAGCTCGATGAGCGTGAACCCCATCCGCCCCGGGCGTGGGGCGGCCGCACCGGTTCCCGCGGACAGTTCGACCTCCTTGATGTTTCAAAGATCCTATGGGTCGTGCGCCGCCACAACAGTGACGTGCCCGGAGCGGGCGCGCGAGGTCAGGTACCCCCCGGATATCCCCGTCTCTATCTTACAGCCTGAAGTCCAAATGGAAGGATCGGCAGCGAGGAGAACGAATATGATCGAGCGTGCTCGCCCGGGAGCGATGGTCGTCCTGGCAGCGGCGGCCTTTCCGATGGTGGTGACGGCGCAACAGGTCGCCGTGGAGGACCCGGTCATCACCCATATGTGGACGGAAGGGATGGAGCACTCCCAGGTCGAGCCACTGGCGCAGACGCTCCTCGATTCCCTGGGGCCGCGGCTCACCGGCTCGCCGGAGGAGTTGGCCGCCTCGGACTGGGTCATCCGGACGTACCGTTCGTGGGGCATCGAAGCGCGCCGTGAGAACTACGGCACATGGGAAGGCTGGCGCCGCGGCGTCACCCACGTCGATCTCGTCGAGCCCCGCGTACGCACCCTCGAAGCGACCATGCTCGCCTGGAGCCCGGGCACGGACGGGACGGTCCATGGGCAGGTGGTGCTCCTTCCCGAGATCACGGGAGCCGCGGACTTCGAACGGTTCCTGGCCGGTGTGAAGGGTCGCTTCGTGCTTCTGTCCGCCCCGCAACCCACGTGTCGGCCGGACTCGAACTGGGAGGAGTACGCCACCCCAGAATCGTGGGAGCGCATGAGGACCGCCCGCGACGAGGAAGAACGGGATTGGAACGAGCGCATCCGCGCGACGGGTCTCCAGACCACCAATGACGTGGCACGCCGCCTCGAAGAGGCCGGCGCCGCGGGGATCTTCACGTCGCGCTGGTCCCAGGGCTGGGGCGTGCAGAAGATCTTCTCCGCGGCCACCGAGAAGGTCCCGACCATCGACGTGTCGTGCGAGGACTACGGCCTCCTCGCGCGTCTGGCCGCCAACGACCAGGGTCCGGTGGTCGAGGTGCGGGCGGACGCCGAGTTCCTCGGCGAGGTCCCGACCTGGAACACGGTCGCGGTCCTTCCCGGGCATGAGCTACCGCAGGAGTACGTGATCCTGTCCGCCCACTTCGACTCCTGGGACGGCGGCTCCGGCGCGACCGACAATGGCACGGGGACGGTCACGATGATGGAGGCGATGCGCATCCTGAAGGCCGCCTATCCCAACCCCAAGCGCACGATCCTCGTGGGTCACTGGAACAGCGAGGAACAGGGACTGAACGGCTCGCGCGCGTTCGTCGCAGACCACCCCGAGATCGTCGACAACGTGCAGGCCGTGTTCAACCAGGACAACGGCACCGGCAGGGTCGCAAACATCTCGATGCAGGGCTTCAGCGGGGCCGCCCCCTACTTCGCGACGTGGTTCGCCAAGATCCCCCAGGAGATCACGGGCGACATCGAACTGCGCATCCCCGGCACGCCGGGAGGCGGTGGGAGCGACTATGCATCGTTCGTGTGCGCCGACGCGCCGGCCTTCGGGCTCAGCTCCCTGAGCTGGGACTACGGCACGTACACCTGGCACACCAATCGCGACACGTTCGACAAGCTGGTGATGGACGACGTGAAGAACAACGCGACCCTGACGGCGATGCTGGCCTATCTGGCGTCGGAGGACCAGGACCGGCTGCCGCGTGACAAGGCGATCCTCCCCCTCAACCCGCGCACCGGGCAGCAGATGACCTGGCCGGTGTGCCGGGACGGCGCGCGGAGCCGCAACTGATCCGGCGCGCGGCGGTCCTGCTGCTGCTGTCGCTCGCGGGCCCCGGCGCCCTGCACGCGCAGGACGCCAGGGCCTCCGCGAGTGTCGAGACGGCGCTGCGCATCGGCGCGCTGCGCGGCAGCGCGAAGGCCTTCGCCGGCGGTGTCGGGCTCCTCGACCTCGGTCGGCGGATCGCATTCGGCGGTGGGGGCTGGATCCTTCTCGGCACCTCGAGGATCTACGCGGGCAGTGCCGACTCGGATCGCGACCTACGCGTAGCCTACGGTGGGGTGGTCGTGGCCGTGGAGCTCGTGCGTGACGCCCGCTGGGACCTGCGTGCGCGCGCGTTGGTGGGCGCCGGCAACGGCAAGATCTCCCTTCGTCTCGCCGGGGTGCAGCTCGCCGCAGACAACTTCGGGGTCATCGAGCCCGAGCTGTGCGGTTCCTGGCATATGTCCCCGAACGCGAGCCTGGTCGGGAGCGTGGCGTATCGTTATGCCTACGGCGTCGACGATCTCCCGAGCGTTTCCGAGGACAACCTCCGTGGAATGTCGCTCGGCGTGGGACTCTCGGTTCGCGGCTTCTGAATTTCGCGGGTCGGTCACTCCATACGCGCGTCCGGACTTTCGACTTTGCGCGTACAGTCGCGCCATTATCGCCCGCGAATATCACCGGCTCCCTTGACAGCCATGTGTGGCTGTGCCATTTCCCAAGAACATTTTGACTCTTTATTCAAGGCGTGCTGCGCGCACTCACTGGGGAGCAGCCAACTGTGGCGAAAGTCGACGACAAGGTCATGGCGGCCGTCGAGGCCGCGCTGAAGAAGAACCCGCAGGCATCCGTGGACGAGCTCTTCGCGTTGGCGAAGGGCGTAAATTCGGGCGTAGGCAGGCTGTCGAAGCGCCAGTTCCATGCGCGCTATCCCCTGCAGGTGAAGCGCAGGACGGGCGGAGCCAAGCCGCGGAAGGTGAGCCGCAAGAAGGCTGGAGCCCGCCGCGCGCCGACGCGGGCCGTCGCTGCCACGTCGACGCGCGACTCCGTGCGCGGAATATTCCTCAAGTTCGCGTCCGATCTGGCCGCGGCCGAGGCGCGCAAAGACGTCGTGAAAGTCGTGGCCGGTATCGACCGCTATGTCGACGAGGTGCTGAAGGCCGCCGGCTCGGTCACGTAGCGCCGCCCCGCACGACGGGAAGCGCACGTTCGCCGAAGGCCGCGAGCTCCCGGACCGCCACCGCGGCGCCGGCGAGCCCTGCGGTCTCTTCCCCACGCAGCTCCGCCACCACGCCGTGGTAGCGCTCGACGTTGCGTGCCCCGGACGCGAGTAGCGCTCTGGCCGCGCGGGTGACATCCCCGTCGGACGCCTTCGCCAGCACGGCGAGGGTGAGCTTCCTGTGCGCGCGCGACAGGTCCTCGGCCAGAGCTTGCGCGGCCCGCTGCTCCCATTGCCCGCCTCCGGCGGAGGCGAAGGACATGCGTCGGAGCCAGGGGATATCCAGGGCCTGCGAGACCGCGTAGTACGCCTTGCCGGTGGCGGTCTCGTGGGCGCCCGTGGCCCGGGCGATCTGCAGGATCTCGAGGAGCTGGTCCAGGAACCGCAGCGTGATGAGGTTGCGCGAGAACCCGTCATCCGCGCCCAGCGCCTTGATCTCCTCGACGCGCTCCTCGAAGACCTCGCGCTCCTCTCCCGCGACGACCGCGTCGAAGTCGGCGCGGAGCTGTGCCAGACCGCTGACGTTCTCGCCCACGATCCGTGCCGGAGACGCCGTCGGATCGACGTTCTGAAGCACCCAGCGCGTCGAGCGCTCGAGCACGCGCGCGAGCCCCAGCAGCCAACGGTAGGATACGCGCATATCGAGCGCGTTCCGTTGTGCGGCCATTTCGTGCAGGATCGCCCGATGCTCCGCCAGGCGCGCGGCCACCAGCCAGGCGCGCACGACCTCTTCGGCGGAGCGGCCCGTGTCCCGAGCCACGCGGTTGACGAAGGTGGCGCCCATGAGGTCCACCAGGTCGTTCGTCACCTGCCCCGCGATGATCTCACGGCGCAGGCGATGGCTCGCGAGGGCTTCGTTTCCGGCGTCTCGGATCGCTTCCCCCGGAAAGTAGCCGAGCAGGTAGCTCTCGGTGATCGGGTCGTCGGGCACCCGTCCACGCAGAAGGTGCATCTTCAGGGAGAGCTTCGCGTACGCCAGCAGGACGCAGAGCTCCGGGCGCGTGAGGGAGCGACCCCGCTCCCGCCGCTCCACCAGGACGTCCGTGCTCGGGAGTCCCTCGGCGGCGCGGTCGAGCTCCCCGGACTTCTCCAGCGAAACCATGAGCTCGCGGAAGTCGTCCGCGGACTCCTTCGCCCGCAACTCGTCCAGGGAGACTGCGAGGCTCTGGGACCGGTTGTCCTCGAGGACCAGCCGCGCCACGTCCTCGGTCAGCCGCTGGAGCAGGGCGTTGCGCGCGTCCTGATCCATCCGGCCCATGGCGACCACAGGAGCCAGGAGGATCTTGAGGTTCACCTCGTGGTCCGACATGTCCACGCCGCCGGAGTTGTCCAGCGCGTCGGTGTTCACCTTTCCGCCGTGCATGGAGAACTCGATGCGCGCGCGTTGGGTGAAGCCGAGGTTCCCTCCCTCGCCCACCGCCCGGCAGCGCAGCTCGTCGACGTTCACGCGCACCGCGTCGTTGGACGAGTCGCCGGCGTCGGCGTGCGACTCCGACGCCGACTTCACGTAAGTGCCGATCCCGCCGTTCCACAGCAGCTCCACCGGCGCCCGGAGCACGGCCCGGATGAGCGTCTCGCCGTCGATCACGTCGGGAACTTCGTCCGCGATCCCCAGCGCCTGGCGCGCGTGCGGCGAAAGCTCCACCTCCTTCGCCCCGCGCGGCAGGATCATCCCACCGTCGCTGAGAAGGCTCTGGTCGTAGTCCGCCCAGCTGGAGCGGCCCAGCGCGAACATCCGCTCGCGCTCCCTGTAGGTGGTGGCCGGGTCCGGGTCGGGATCGATGAAGATGTGGCGGTGGTCGAACGCCGCGATCAGCCGGATCTGGCGCGAAAGGAGCATCCCGTTTCCGAAGACATCCCCGCTCATGTCGCCGACGCCGACGACCGTGAACGGCTCCTCCTGGATGTCCTTTCCCATCTCGCGGAAGTGGCGCTTGACGCATTCCCACGCGCCACGGGCCGTGATGCCCACTGTCTTGTGGTCGTAGCCGTTGGAGCCCCCGGATGCGAAGGCGTCCGCCAGCCAGAAGCCGTATTCGGCGGACACCCCGTTGGCCACGTCGGAGAAGGTGGCCGTGCCCTTGTCGGCGGCGACAACCAGGTACGGATCCGGATCGTCGTAGCACACCACGGCCGGCGGCGGGACGGTGGCTCCCGACGGCTCGAGGTTGTCCGTGAGGTCCAGGAGGCCGCGCATGAGGGTGCGATACTGCTCGCGGCCCTCGTCCATGCGAGCTTCCGGGTCCTCGACGTGACGGCGCGTGACGAAGCCGCCCTTCGACCCGCCCGGCACGATCACGGCGTTCTTGACGACCTGCGTCTTCACCAGGCCGAGGATCTCCGTGCGGAAGTCGTCCGGGCGGTCGCTCCAGCGGATGCCGCCACGCGCGACGCGGGCACCTCGCAGGTGCACGCCCTCCATGCGGGAGGAATGGACCCACACCTCGTAGAGGAGCCGGCTCTGGCGGAGGAACTCGATCTCCCTGCAGGCGAACTTGAAGGAGACGAACGGGACCCCGCCCGAGCGCAGCGTGGGCGCGCATCCGCCGCGGCGGTAGAAGTTCGTGCGCAGCGTTCCCGAGATCAGCGTCTCGAGGCGCCGCAGCGCCCGATCGTCCGCCAGCGCGGTCACCCCCCTGAGCGAGCCGTGGAACGCCGACCGGATGTCGTCGGCCGCGGACGAGCGCGCATCCAACGTCGCCTCACCCTCCGGGTCGAAGCGCGTCTGGAACAGCTCGAGCAGCTCGCGCGCGATCCCCGGGTACTTCACGAGCGCCGACGGCAACGCCATCCGGCTGGGCACCGCGCCGGTCTGGAAGGCATACCCCGCGTAGGCGCGTAGCAGGTCCACCTCGCGCCAGTGCAGGCCGGCGCCCAGGACGAGCCTGTTGAGCGTGTCGTTGACCGCGTCCCCTGCCCGCACGGCCAGGATGGTCTCGGCCAGGCGCGCGCCGCGCAGCTCGATGCCGATGGGACCCCCCGCGGAGTCCTGCACCGCGAAGGCGTAGATCGTCGCCCCTCCCGGGCCGCCGCCGCGCACGTCGAACGGCGCGACCGCGATCACGCGCAATCCCGTGTTCTCCAGGATCGGCATGAAGTCCGACAGGATCAGACGCGTGCCGCGCAGGTAGACCTTCAGCTCCGTCACGCCGTCCAACCCCGGAGCCGCCACCGCGCTTCCGCGGTTGGCCAGGCCGATGGAGATCTTCCGCCCCTCGGCCTCCATCGCCTCGAGCTCGAGGATGTCCGTCACCGCGACGTCGGGATCCGTCGCCGCCTGGTATTCGGCGCTGAAGTCCTCTCCGTACGACCGCGCCAGGCGACGGGCCTCGTCCGACGGCCGAACGCGCTCGAGCCCTTCCCGAACGCGATCCGCCCACGAGCGGATCATCCGCTCGACGAGCTGCTCCACCTCGGTCGCCCGTACCTCGCGGAGCCGGTCGGGGCGCGTGGCCATGTAGAAGTGGAGCCGGGCCTGGTCCCCCGCACCGAGCGTCAGGTGGTAGTTGAGAATCTCGCCTTCGAACAGGCGCACCAACGCCGCCTCGAGGGCCTTGCGCGTCTCCCCCGAGAACCGGTCCTTCGGCAGGATCACCATGACGGAGGCGCCGCGGTGCAGCGGGTCCTCCCGCAGCGTCACCCTCACGCCCGCCGTGTGGTAGGACGTGAGCACCGTGCGGATGTCGGCGCCGACCTCCTCCGCCGATGCGAGGAACAGCTCCTCCTTCGGGAGGGAGTTGAAGATCGTGATGATCTCCTTGTAGTCGTGCGACCCCTCCCGGACGCCGGACTCCTCGAGGATCTGGTGCAGCTTGAGGCGCAGGATGGGGATGTTCTCCGCGTCCTCCGCGTAGGCCTTCGAGGTGAAGAGGCCGATGAAACGGTGCTCTCCCGCCACCCGACCGTCGGGACCCAGCTTCTTCACGCCGATGTAGTCCATGCGCGCCTTGCGGTGCACGGTGGATTCGGCGTTGGTCTTGCTGCTGATGAGGATGGGGCCCTGCTCGATGATCTCGCGCTGGCCTTCGTCGATGTCCTCGAGGGGAACCGGCGTCGCGAACGTGGACCGGGACTCGTCGCGCAGCACCCCGAGCCCCGAGCCCCGCTCCACCGCGATGCAGCGCCCCTTCCCCTCCACGTCGACGATGTCGTAGCCGCGATAGCCCAGGAAGACGAAGCCTCCGTCCCGCAGCCACCGCAGGAAGTCCTGGATCTCGTCGACCTCGGTGCGCCGGTCTTCGAGCACCCGCCCACGCTCCGCCAGCTCGGTGACCACCTCGTTGACCGCCTCGATCATCGAGGGGAAGTCGTCGGTCGCGGACACGACGTCGCCGAGCCGGCGCTCGAGCCCGGCGCGCAAGGCGGCGCGAGCCTCGGGGTCCGTGATCTGCGCGACCTCACAGTGCACGAGCGACTCCCGCATCTCCCCCTCGCGGGAGGGCCGAACCGCTACGGGGAGCCCGTCCTCGTCGCGCTCGACGTGGAGGACCGGGTAGATGATGTACTCGATGGCGAGCTCCTGCGCGTGCAGGAACTCCCGGATCGTGTCGACGATGAACGGACGCTCCGAGATGTCGGTGCGCACGACGGTCACCGGCGCGTACCACCCCTCGTCGTCGATGTCGGGGTTGGTCACCTCCACGTCGACGCGGTCGATGCGGGACCGCTGAAGGAAGCGGTAGGCTCCCAGCGCGAGGTGGGCGAGCGCGTCCGTGCTGCGCTCGTGGAGGAATTCCGGGGAAGCCTTCGAGAAGAAGATCTCCGCGAACTCGACGACCAGCTTCGCCTCGGCGGAGTCCACCTGGTGCTCGAGCTGACGGCAGACCGCGTCCACCGTCGGAGAATCCTGACGGAGGCGGCGTACCGCCGTTTCTGTGGTGTCGCTCATGGGATGGTAAGATATCGAATCCCCCCGCACGGTGAAGCGCGTCGATCCGAACCACCCACCCCAGGGCGAATTCCCTCGCCCCACGGCCGCCACTACCTTCGCTGCATGCGTTTCGTCCACGTGTCCGACGTCCACCTCGATACTTCCTTTTCCGGCCGTTCCGAGGCCGTCCGCCGCCGCCTCCGCGAGGCCTCGCGCGAAGCCTTCCGCAGCGCCGTCGACCTCGCCATCCGCGAGGACGCCCAGGCGCTCCTGGTGGCGGGCGACCTCTTCGATTCCGAGCGGCTCTCCTTCTCCACGGAGCGCTTCCTCCTGGAGCAGGCACATCGACTCGGCGACCACGGCGTGACCCTGGTCTACGCGACCGGGAACCACGACCCGGGCGCGCCGGACGTGGGCCCCAGGCGGCTGGCCTGGCCCCCGAACGCCCGGGTCGCGACCGACCGCACGCCGCAACGCATCGCCGTGCACGACCACGAGGGCCGGACGGTCGGATACGTCACTGCGGTGGGGCACGCGACCGCGCGGGAGATGGAGGATCTCTCCCGGGCCTTCCCCCGCCCCCGGGGCGAGCTTCCCGAAGTGGCGCTCCTGCACACGCAGGTCCACGCGTCCCTCGGCGCCGAGGCGCACCACGTGTATGCGCCCTCCGAGCTGGCCTTCCTTCGGCGGGCCGGATACGACTACTGGGCTCTCGGGCACGTGCACGTCCGGCAAATGCTGTGTGAGGACCCTCCCGTCGCCTACCCCGGGAGCCTGCAGGGACGGACCCACACGGACACGGGTGCGCGTGGGGCGCTGCTGGTCGACCTCGCGGATCGCGCCGCACCCGCCGTGTCGTTCCGTCCTCTCGCGCCCGTGCGCTGGGAGACGGTGCGTGTGGACGGGATCCAGGATGCCGACTCGCTGGACCGCCTCGAGCGCCACGTCGCCACCGCCTGGCAGGCCGCCCGGCACGCGGACCCTGCCGCTCCGGGCACGGACTGGATGATCCGGGTCGTGCTCCAGGGAGGCTGCCCGCTCTGGCGCGAGCTCCGGCGCGAGGAGGATCGGGAGACGCTCGCGGGTGAGCTGCGGGAGCTTCTGGGCGCCCTGGAGGTGGTAGTGTGGCCGGAATCCGTCCACCCGGTCGTGCCCGTCGAGGAGCACCGGCGCCGCTCCGACGTCCTCGGCGAGGCTCTGAGGTTGCTGCAGGGGGTGCGCGACGGGAGGGAGCGGATCGAGGACCTGGAGCCGGGGGAGCTCGCGGGCGTCACGTCCGAGGACCCTCCGGTGGTGGAGCGCTACGTCCGCCACCTGCTCGAGGGCCTCGACGGTGAGCTGGCGGCGCGGATGCTCGGCACGGAGGGGGGCGGGGCGTGAGGGTCGAGCGTCTCCGCCTCGAGGCGTTCGGGAGCCTCGCCGGGCTCGACACGGGGGAGGCGCCCCTCCCCGGCCTCGTGGTGGTCCTGGGTCCGAACGAGGCCGGGAAGTCGACGGTCTTCCACTTCCTGGTGTCCATGCTGTACGGCTTCTATCCGGCCTCGAGGGACAACAACCCGTACGCTCCGTGGGACGGCTCCGAGCCCGGTGGCGCCCTCGACCTGCGCCTCGACGGCGGCGGCTGCGCCGAGGTCGAGCGTCGGCTCCTGTCCCAGCCCACCGGGCGGCTCACCATCGGGGGCACCACCGAGGAGCTGCGCAACCGAACCCTCCCCTGGGCGGAGCACGTGCCGCGGGCGGTCTTCCGCCAGGTTTTCGCCCTCACGCTCGGTGACCTCGCGGGCCTGGACGACGAGACGTGGGGGCGGGTCCAGGACCGGATCGTCGGGTCCATGGGCGCCACGGACCTCCAGCCGGCGCGACGGGTGATCGCGGAGCTGGAGCAGGAGGCGGGAGAGCTGTGGCGCCCGACGCGACGGGGGAACCAGCGGATCCGGGACGTGCAGCGCTCGATCCTCTCCCTCCGCTCCCGACGGATGGAGGCCGCGGACCGGGACCGGCGCCTGCGCGAGCTCGTGGCCGAGGCCGAGGCCGCACGCGACCGGCTCCAGGAGGCACGCGGGGCGCGCCAGCTGGCGCGCATCGCCGTCGACCGCGTGCAGGAGCTGCTGCCCGTCCGGGCGCAGTTGGGTCGCATCGATTCGCTACGCGCGGAGGCCGGCCCCGCCGAGCAGCTCCGGGGCCTGCCGGACGACCCCGTGGGGGAGTTGGCGGAGCAGCGCGAGCACATCGCGCTCCTGGAGCGACGTCTCGACGAGCTGCGGGCGGAGCATTCCGACCCGGAAGCCGCCGTGGCCGCCTTCGGTCCACGGGAGCAGGCGCTCGTCCAGCGTGGCGACGAGGTCGCGCGCTTCCTCTCGCGCGCCGCCGGCCTCGGGCCGGATCGGGCCCGGCTGGCGGCGGTCGAGCAGGAGTCGAAGGACCTGGTCCGCCGCCTGGAAGTCGCGGCGGCTACGGTGCTCGCCGTACCGTGGAAGGATGCGCCCGAGGCGGCGGTGGCCGCGGTCTCCGTCGCCGAGCTGCGCGCGCGGCTGCGCCGGCTGGACGCCGTCCGGCAGGAACGGCGCGTCCTCGAAACCGCGGCGGGCTCCCATGCACGCCGCCGCTCGCCCATCGGAGGCCTGGTGGCCGGCGCCGCCACCCTCGCGGCCGGTGGGCTGGTCCTCGGCGTCGGGCTGACCGGGGGTGGGGCACGGGTCACGGCGGTCGGAGCGCTCGCCGCGGCGATCGGCCTGGCGCTCCTCGTGGCCTGGCTGCTGTCCCGGTCGCGGTCGAGCGAACCCTCCGGAACGGAAGCAGCGCTGCGCTCGGCCCTCGTGGCCGAAGAGGAAGCCCGGACGGCGGTCGCCGCCCTCCTGCACGACCTCTCGGTCCTCCCCTCCCTCCTCGACGATCCCCGCGACACGCTGGTAACGGGGCTGGAGCGCATCCAGGAGCTGCTGCGGGACCGGGCCGAGCGGACGCGGGCGGCCGAGGAGATGGCCCTGCGCATCGCCGACGTGGACACGCAGGCGCAGGCGCTGGCCGCGGCGCTCGCCCTCGAGGACGCCGACGGCGAAGCGGTGGCTTCGCTCGTGGAGCGCGAGGCCCGGCGTGCCGAGCGGGTCCGCGAGGCAGCACTCGCCGCCCGCCGCGAGCTGGGGCGCATCGAGCGCGAGGAGGCGCGCGTGCTCGAGCAGCTCGCCGAGCGACGGGCTGCCCTCGACCGCCTGGCCGAGCGTCTCCGCGCCGTAGGCGACGGGGACGTGGAGCAGGGAGCCATCCGGGCGCGCGGGCGGATCCGGTCGGCGGCGCGCGCCGACCAGCTGCAAGAGGAGCTGGAGCGTGCGCGTCCGGACCTGGAGGACGCCCGGCTCCGTATCGAGCGGGCGGAGGCCTCCGGGGAGGGCTGGACCGCCGCCGACGAAGATCTGGCCCGCCTCAAGGCTCGGGTCGAGGAGCTCACCGCGGCGGTGGAGGCCCTGGCACGTCGGGTGGAGGGTCTGGAACGCGACATCGCGCACCTCGGCGAGGCCGAGACCGTCGACGCCGTGGACGGCGAGATCGCCGCCCTGCAGGAGGAGGAGCAGGCGCTGCTCCTCGAGCGGGACCGGCGCTGGCTGCTCGCCCGTGTCCTCCGCCAGGCGGACCGCCGCTTCCGCGAGGAGCATCAACCCGACCTTCTGCGACGCGCGAGCGCTCACCTTTCGGTGCTGACGGACGGTCGCTACGACCGGGTCCTCGCGGACGAGACGTCCGGCAGCGGCTCGTTCCAGGTCCTCGGCCCCGGGCTGCCGGGCCCGATCCTCCTCGCCCCGCCGATGTCCACCGGGACGTTGGAGCAGGCGTACCTGGCGCTCCGTCTCGCGATCGTCGATCACCTCGATCAGGGGCTCGAGCGGCTTCCCCTCTTCGTGGACGAGGTGCTCGTCAACTGGGACCGGGAGCGCCGGACGCGGGGCATGAAGCTGCTGGCCGCGGTGGCGCGCCATCGGCAGGTCTTCGTCTTCACCTGCCATCCCGAGGTCGCGCATGGGCTCGAGACGCAGGGAGCGCGCGTCATCCCCGTCGGCCCGGCGGGCTGAGGCGGCGCGATGACCGACGACCTTCCGCTCCACGTCGATACCCTCGGGCGGCCACCCGGGGAAGGCGAGACCTTCGTCCTCCTGCACGGGTACGGGGCTTCCTCGTTCAGCTGGCGCACCTGGACCCCGACGCTGGCGACGCGGGGTCACGTGGTGCTGGTCGACCTCAAGGGCTTCGGCCGCGCGCCCCGGCCCGACGACGACCGCTACGGGCCCTTCGACCAGGCGGAGCTGGTCCATCGACTCGTCGTGGAGCGGGACCTGCGTGATGTCACGCTGGTCGGGCACTCCCTCGGCGGCGGTGTGGCGCTCATCACGGCGCTGCGCCTCCTCGACGGGGATCCGGGGCGACTGCGGAGCCTCGTGATCGTGGCGGGCGCGGCCTACCTGCAGCGCATGCCGCCCTTCGTGGCGCTCGCGCGCCGTCCCCGTCTGTCCGGTACCCTCCTGCGCCTCCTCGGACCGCGGTTCGTCGTGCGGGAGGTGCTCCGGTCGTGCGTCTACGACGTGACCACCGTGACGCGCGAGCAGGTGGAGGGGTACGCCGCCCCGTTACGCACACCCCATGCCGCCCGCGGGCTCATCCGCACGGCGCTCCACATCGTGCCGACCGACCTCGAAGCCCTCGCCGCCCGCTACCGCGAGATCGCCGTGCCCACCCTCCTCCTCTGGGGCCGTTACGATCGGGTGGTGCCGCTGGCGATCGGCCGACGGCTGGTCCGCGCGATGCCGAACGCCGATCTCGTCGTCCTCGAGGCCTGTGGTCACGTCCCGGCCGAAGAGCGGCCCCGGGCGTCCATACGGGTCCTGGAGGTATTCCTCGACGGACGCCCCACGCTGCGGTAGGCTCAGCGGCCCTGCGCCTCCTCGTGGATGTCGGCGCTCCAGGTCACCTCGACCGCACCCTCGATGCTCCGCGCCGTCGGGCATTTCGCCACGTGCGTGTCCAGCGCCCGATCCACCTTGTCGCGCGGCGTGCCCGACGGAAGCCGCAGCTCGTAGTGGACGTGCACCCGCCTCAGGAGCGGGATGCGGTCCACCATCTCGTTCGTGCCCTCGGCCGTCGCCGAGATCGCGTCGCTCGCCAGGGAGATCCCGCGCACCTCCAGTGCGCCGTTGAGTGTCCCGAGCAGTCAGCCCGCGGCCGCCGCCACGAGGTAGTCGACCGGGAGCGGCAGGTTCGGCTGCGACTCCAGCCCGTAGTGGAGCTTCACGGGTCCGTGCACGCCGAAATCGAGCACCGTCCCGTCGAAGAGCTCGGCTCTGCGGTGCACGCCCTCGACCCTCGAGACGCGGCACCTCGATACGTAGAACGGTCCGCCCCCCGCACCCCCTGCCTCGGCGACGCCCTCGCTCATCCGAACTCCTCCTCGAAAGGATCTCGACCACCGTCCTCGAACCCCGGGCATGCCAGCACCGGGAGCGGCGGATACTTCGCGTACGTCGGGTCCGTCCTGGACCGATGGCACATGTAGAAGATCGACCCCCTGCGATTGTTTACCACGCGGTGATGGCGGCAGAACCCGCACAGCCCCGCCCCGTGCCGGCTCGGCTCGGCACCCGAGGCTCGGGGTGCGCTCACGCCCGCATCCCGAGGAAGCCGACCTGGCGCTGCGCGTCACCCCCGCGGTGCGAGAAGAATCCCTCGCCGCAGCGCGTGCAATGCGCGGAGATCGTCACGTTGGCCGACGCCACGCCGGCCGCCGCCGCCCGGCGTGCCAGCGCCCCGCGCAGATCCAACGGCTCCGGTCCGGACGGCGCTTCGAGACCCAGAGCGAAGAACACCTCCGGTCCGACCTCGTAACACCGTCCGCAGATCGCCGGTCCGAGGTGAACGTGCAGGTCGCCGGGGTCAGACGCCACCCGCTCCGCCAACACCGCCACCCCGCGCTCCAGGATCCCGGCGGCCGCCCCCCGCCACCCCGCGTGGAGGAGGGCCACGGCGCGCCGCCGGGGATCCACCACGGAAACCGGCACGCAGTCCGCGGTGGTCACGGCCAGCAGCACGTCGGCGTCAGTGGTGGCGTGCCCGTCACACGGCTCGGCGAGGTGCAGCCCAGGCTCCCCACGCACGTGGAAGCGGACGGCCGCCCCGTGCACCTGGCGGGCGTGGAAGGCGCGCGTGAGGCCCGTGGCACGCAGCAGCTCCTCCCAGCGGCCCAGCACGGCGCGTGGCTCGGAGGCCCGCCCGAAGAGGGCGAGGTCGAAAGGCTCACCGGAACCGCCTTGCGTGGTGCAGCCCTGCACGAGCCACGGGAACTCCTCCCCCCACTCGGGGTGCACGACCAACGGGAGCCCGGAGGTCGGGATCTCCCTCACCCGGCGGAACGGGTCGGGGTCGGAAGTGGCGTGCTCGGTCACGGTCGATCTGCCGTCGGCGCGTTCGCGGGGATTGGTGTAGTATTATGGCTCTGCCTCCCGCCGGGGGGGCGCATATCCGCGACGGGACGATGGAAGAACCCCTCTTCGACAGTCAGAACTTCGCCTACGCTCAGGCGATGTTCGAGCAGTACGCCCGCAACCCCGAATCGGTCCCGGAGGCCTGGCGCAAGCTGTTCGCCGACGGAGGCGGCCGCGCGGTGGCCGAGGGCCTCTACGTACCCGACCAGCTCAACGGGCACAGGACCGTGGTGGAGACCCCGTCCGCCCCGGTAGCCGCGGTCTTGGCGGAAGAGGTCCCGCCGATGCTGGAGTCGGCGGCCAACAGCCATTCGCAGGCCGCGGAGCACCTCCGCCGGGTCCTCCCCGTCGTGTCCGCGGCGGCAGCGCTGGTGCAGGCCTTCCGCGACCACGGCCACCAGCTCGCGCACCTCGACCCGCTGGGCAGCGAGCCCCGCGGACACCCTCAGCTCTCCCCGGCGTTCTTCGGCACCTCCATGGAGGAGCTGGCCGGACTACCGTCGTCCCTCGTCATGGAGGACGACCAGGAGCGCTCGGTTGCGGATGCACTGCACGAGCTGCGGGACATCTACGCCCGCTCCGTCGGCTACGAGTTCGAGCACCTCGACGACCACCTGAAGGTCGATTGGCTGTGGGACCAGGTGGAGACCGCCACGCACTTCCCGGCGATGTCGCCGGAGCAGAGGCGGCGTCTCCTCCATCGACTGACGCAGGTGGAGGGGCTCGAGCAGTTCCTGCACCGCGCCTACCTGGGTCAGAAGCGCTTCTCCATCGAAGGCACCGACATGCTGGTGCCGATGCTCGACCTGGCCATGGAGGAGGCCCTGCGCGACGGAGCGCACGAGGCCGTGCTGGGGATGGCGCACCGCGGCAGGCTCAACGTGCTCACCCACATCGTCGGGGTCTCGTACGGGGAGCTGTTGGCCGAGTTCGAGGGGCCGAGCTTCAAGGGCGGCCAACTCGACGTCGGCGGGACCGGCGACGTGAAGTACCATCACGGCGCCCGGGGCGTCCGTTCGTTCGACGGCGTGGGCGAGCTCGGCGTGACGCTGATGCCGAACCCGAGCCACCTGGAGTTCGTGAACCCGGTCGTGGCCGGCTTTGCCCGCTCACGCCAGTTCGACGGCCCGGGCCGTGAGGCCAACCTCGACAGCCATCGCGTGGTGCCGATCCTCATCCACGGGGACGCCGCCTTCGCGGCGGAGGGCGTCGTGGCCGAGACGCTCAACATGGCGCGCCTGGCGGGTTACGACGTGGGCGGCACCGTCCACATCATCGCGAACAACCAGGTGGGCTTCACGACCGATCCGGTGGACAGCCGGTCGACCACGTATGCCAGCGACCTCGCCAAGGGATACGGGATCCCGATCGTCCACGTGAACGCTGACGATCCCGTCGCATGCCTGGCGACGGTGCGGCTGGCCATGGCCTACCGCAGGGAGTTCCAGGACGACTTCGTCATCGATCTGGTCGGCTACCGCCGGCACGGACACAACGAGGGCGACGAGCCGGCCTACACCCAGCCTCTGCTCTACGCTCGGATCGCCGACCACCCGACCGTGCGGGCGATCTTCGCGGATCAACTGCGCTCCGAGGCCGTCGTCTCGGACGACGACGTGCAGGCGATACTGGATGAGGTCGCCGGAGAGCTGCGGGCCGCGCAGGACAACGTGCGCGAGCACCGGCCCCCGGGCGACCACGAGCTGGACCCGGAGTACGAGGTGCCGGTCACCCCCGAGACGACCGGCGTCGAGCTTGCCCGCCTCGCCGCCGTCAACGACGCCCTCGTGCGGCTTCCGGAGGGGTTCGAGCCGCACCCGAAGCTGTGGCGCCAGCTGGAGCGGCGCTCCCACGACTTCGGGCCGGACCGGGCTCTCGACTGGGGGCACGCCGAATCGCTGGCGCTCGGCACGCTGCTCGAGGACGGGATCCCCATCCGCCTCACGGGGCAGGACACGCAGCGGGGGACGTTCAGCCACCGCCACCTGGTGCTCCACGACGTGGAGTCCGGCCGGGAGTGCATGCCGATCCAGCAGGTGTCCGAGACGCGGATCGAGATCTACAACTCACCCCTCACCGAGACGGCGGCGGTGGGCTTCGAGTACGGCTACTCGGTAGGCGCCGACGCGGACGTCGTCATGTGGGAGGCGCAGTTCGGTGATTTCGTGAACGTCGCCCAGGTCATGATCGACCAGTTCCTGTCGTCGGGGCTGACGAAGTGGGGGCAATACTCGAGGCTCACGCTCCTGCTGCCGCACGGTTACGAGGGCCAGGGACCGGAGCACTCGAGCGCGCGCCTGGAGCGCTTCCTCCAGCTGTGCGCCGAAGAGAACATGCGGGTCACCTACCCCACCACCCCGGCACAGTACTTCCACCTCCTGCGCAGGCAGGCGCTCAGGCGCCCCGAGCGGCCCATGGTGGTCATGACGCCCAAAAGCCTGCTCCGGCACCCGATGGCCACGTCCACCGTGGCCGAGCTCACGGAGGGCGGCAACTTCCTGCATGTGCTCGACGACCCGACCGTGGAGGATCCCGGCACCGTCGAACGGGTCGTCCTCTGTTCGGGCAAGGTCTACTACGACCTGCAGGGCAACGACAGGCGCAAGGAGGCCGCGAGCACCGCGGTCGCCCGCCTGGAGCTCCTGTACCCGTTCCCCGCCGAGGCCCTGCGGGAGATGCTCGCGCGCCACCCCAACGCGCGCGAGGTCGTGTGGACGCAGGAGGAGCCCAGGAACATGGGAGCGCTCACGTTCATCGGGCCGCGCCTGCGCGCCGTCGTGCCCCGGAAGATCCCCCTCTCGTACGTCGCGCGTCCCGAGCGGGCCAGCCCCGCGGAAGGGAAGGCGAAGAACCACGCGGTGGCGCAGAAGCACGTCGTTCTCGAGGCCCTCGGCCTGGAGGCGAGCGTGGAGTAGCCGGGCCTACACGTGCGGGCCCAACGCCATCGTGA
>Ga0315556_1000189_pt1 | contig 36702 bp, 20 predicted proteins | sample SalMarSW160310MG_FD_202112 | JGI IMG/M metagenome (GOLD analysis project Ga0315556, IMG submission 202112) | Salt marsh sediment microbial communities from the Plum Island Ecosystem LTER, Massachusetts, United States - Salt Marsh Sediment SW1603-10 ...
TTTTGGTTTGTTCCGGTGGTTTATTCTGGGCAAATGTTCCGGAATTTAAACCAAATATAATCAAAACTACTAAACTGAAAATAATTGACCTGGATTTCATATAGTCGTTTCCTTTCTTTTTGATAAAAAAATATTATTCACAGGTCAATGATACATTGTGCTTATGAACAAAATCTTAAAATCATATTAATTTTTGTTAATCACATGCTTTTCTATCCGTGTGAATAATTTTACACTGAAGTAAAACTATTGTGCCTGAGATCGAAAGCCTTTAAAAAATCATTTTTAGAGCCAGTAAGGTCTCCTAATTTAACCTTCACCGTTCCCTTATTATAATAAGCAGTTGCATTATCGGGATCTATTTCAATTGCCCTGTTGAAGTTCCTTAATGCTTCCACGTAATTCCCTTCATCGGCAAACCGGGTACCGAGTAGATTAAATGTTTGTGCGGATAACTTTGAAAGGTCGCTAATCATAAAACCAAACTCGCTAGAATTATTGGGCTGTTGCATAATTATCTCCTGATTTGGATAATAAAATATTGACAATTAAAGCAGTATATGTTCTTTCATTCTCATCAGGTTTTTATTCTTTATTTGTAAAATTACAAATGCCATATTAAATCAAGATTAAACAAAGATTAATAAATTTTCATTTTTTCTACCGAACCAGTAATTCACACTAATTGATAATTCCAGGAGAGACGTGCTAAAACTTTTTGTTATTTTCTTCATAATTTTAATACGAAAACAATTAAATGTTCATAGTGCATATTAATAGTCGGTCAAAAATATTTCCCCGCGTTTAACATATAAGAACATTTTCCGGTTCTGGATACCCCTTGGTGCCACATGGTTAATGATGTCCATCGAGGGTCCGTTTCTTTCCGCTCTTATTGCAAGGTTAGACGAACCGAAATATAATCTTGCTGCATATGGGGTAGCTTTTGCCCTGGCACTAATTATAGAAGCTCCCGTAATTATGATGATGAGTGCTTCAACCGCCATAGTTAAAGATGAGCATTCATTTTTTAAGTTGAAGAGATTTACATATTTATTAAGCAGCGGGCTTACGCTGATAATGATAATACTTATAATTCCCCCGGTATTTTACTTCATTGCAGAAGATTTAATCGGTTTACCGCCTAAAGTAGCGGGGTTAACACATATAGCAACTATAATACTTCTTCCCTGGCCCGGATCTATCGGTTATAGAAGATTTTGCCAGGGAATTCTAATCCGCAATAACATGACCCGGCGTGTGGCTTACGGAACAATTGTAAGAATCACAACAATGGTTCTAACCGCATCAATATTTTTTACGTTTATTGATGTGCCTGGAGTTGTTGTTGGTGCGTCTGCCTTATCATTCGCTGTGGTTGCTGAAGCGACCGCAAGCAGATTGATGACAAGGGGAATTATAAAAAAGATCAGTCAGGTATCGGCTGCCGGGGAAAGAATAACTTACAAAGAAATATTTCACTTTTATTACCCATTGGCTCTTACTTCTTTATTATCCATGGGCGTACAACCGCTGGTCACCTTTTTTGTAGGCAAGAGCAGAATGGCGCTTGAATCACTCGCTGTTCTGCCGGTAATTACATCATTTGTATTTATTTTCCGTGCTTTTGGTTTATCTTACCAAGAAGTAATAATTGCTAAAATGGATAAAGATAGAAATAATTTTATTCCGTTACGGAATTATGCGTTGGTCCTTGCGGGAGTTTTATCTGTTTCACTTTATATTATTTCGTTTTCTTCCCTATCTGATTTTTGGTTTCAAGATATATCCGGCTTATCAAAAGCTTTAAGCGATTTTTCAAAAGCCCCATTGCAAATAATGGCAATAATTCCAGCACTAACTGTTTGGATAAGTTTCCAGAGAGCTATGCTTGTTAACGATAAAAAAACAAAATTCATAACACAGGGAACAGCAATAGAATTTATAACTATCACTTTAGTAATGTATATGACTGTGAATATATTTTATCTTCCCGGTGCAATTGCCGCTACCGCTTCTTTTATTGTTGGCAGGTTAGCAGCTAATTCATACTTTAACAGATATGTTAGACTATCACCCAATTAACGGTTCCTGGTAAACGAGATAAAGATTAGACTCAAATAAAAAAATCCGTGCGGGTTTAATCACCGCACGGATTTTCACATCTTAGAGAAGAACTATCAGAATCCTAGAGATACGGAGAATATATGATTTCCATCAAAGTATTTTACATCTCTGAAAGCATAATCAATTTTTACATCGATTCCACCAACATCATAACTAATACCGGCACCGGCAGTTAATCCATAAATGTAATTATCGGATTCCTGAACTGCAAACTGGTAACCGGCTCTAACAAAGAATGTATTGTTATAACCATATTCTGCTCCAAGTTTGGTTTCGTCTCCCGAGAAATTGTTGTTCTGATAGACACCAGTGACTTCAAGTGAACTCATCTCATTTATTACGGGTTTATACCCGGCTGCTAATTGAAAGTTAGATGGTAATTCAAAAGAAGCGGCATTAACCGTATAATATTGTGGCGGACGGTTCAAATTCTCAACATCAGCCTGAGTAAGCAAACCTGTGCCTGAATATGTCATTTCGGGACCGATATTCTTTAACACAACTCCTATGCTTAACCCATTTAAATCAGCGAGATTATCATAAATGATACCTACATTGAACGCAACACCACTCGCTGAAACATCACCAAGGGTCTCACTAATGAAATTACTGGTTAATCCAATCGAAATATTATCAGTTAACTGACGCGAATAACTTAAACCAGCGACAAGCATCTGCGGGGAGAAAGTAGCGCCTGTACCATCGGGGCTAAGTGTTGTCGTTACTGGTATATCACCGATAGATAATGCTTTAACGCTTAAAGCTAATGCCCCAAATCCCTCAAAATTTGCTGAAACGGCACCGTATTCAACGCCGATATCTGCAATGTAAGACATATGAGAGAATAACACCTGTGAAGAGTTTTCCATTCTCGCAATACCTGCAGGATTCCAGAATAACGATTCGAGTCCATTCGATGTTGAAATACTCGCTTCACCCATTGCAATTCCTCTGGGACCAACTGGAATAAGAAGCTCTGCAGCTCCACCTGTGCCTGTTCTATTTCCACCTCCGGCATATGCAACATCAAGCATAAGCAGGAGGGTAAAAATTACTGTAAATAAATTAACTAATTTTTTCATTTTTACTCCTATTAAACTTGATTTCATTTAGAATCTATCTAGTATTTGTTCTTCTTGAATTATTGCCACCTTGAGAATTTTGGTCTTTCCAAGATCCGGCATATCGATATAGGCAATATATAATCCGCTTGCTACCGGTAAGCCATTTGCATTTGCAAGATCCCATCTCTGGAATTGATCCTGATTATTCTTCTCAATGGTTTTTACAAGAACTCCTGCAAGATTAAAGATTCTAATTGTTGCTTTTGCAGGAAGATGTGAAAAAGTAACAAACCTGTTATACTTGTTCAACTCTTCCGAGTTAACTCCATAGTACGGATTAGGAAATACATTAATCTCAGTAACCTGATCTTTAGCCAGAGTATTACTCTCACTTGGTGCAGGTGCTGTAAATGTATAGAAATCATTCGGACTGTTGGGAATGTTAGATCTGATTCTAAAGACCGTACCTGGATCCGGCCATGCGTCTTCTCCTCCGTCACCTTGATACTGATTCCAGTTCATTATTACAAATCTGGCTATATGCTCAACTTCAACTTCTCCGGGCCAATTGGTAGGATCAGGCGTCATTGCTGCAACCAGATCATTATAATCCTGTTCGCCAGGTTGAGGATGATCATTTGGCATCATAAAATAAATCCAATCAGTATACGGATCATTGTCGCCACCGGAAGCTTCATGATCTAACTGAAAATTAAATACATCACTACCTGATGCAGGTCCATTTCCAAACACATCATATTCGTCTAATATCCAAGGCATCATTCTTACATCATCACTTGGATCATCCAGATTCGCACCAAGATACCAAATGGAAAAAGGAACGTCTATTAATGAACCGGTTGAAAAAGCCATCCATCCTTTACCGGCAGGATTGTCATGGTCACCTGTCCATCTAATCTCGTAATTGTTCGGGATGATTGTAGACCAATTAGCACCATCACGAGTCCATCTTCCAAGTGCCGATTCATGATCAGTAATGGTGGGTCCTCCTGCAACACAGAAGAAATATCCACCTCCTGCCTGCATAGGACTTTCAATACCTAATGCGCCGCCGTTTACCGATAGCGCTACATCACGATACCAATCTGCAGAAACCCCGATTCCATCTAGACCAAGAGGTGTAATTTCATATGAGTTCGCATAGTCACCACCTTCTACAACACCATTACCGTTAGCGGTAATATCAAATCCTTTGAAATCCTTTGCAGCACCAAGTACCCGGAACTGAATACCATCTACTATTGGAGATTCAAAATCTGCCAACTGATTGGTCTGGTTTTCAAGAACTCTTACACCATCACTTCTATCAGCATTCCATACGTTAAGTGTGTCACCAATATTCTCAAATGTAACAGTATAGGTCATACCTGTTAACTGTCTTGGATCAACAACTACAGGATAAACCGTTCCATCACTAAAAGGTATGTCAGCATCATAACGTTGTTTATTAACTTCTATGGTATCTGCATATTCAGCACCAAAAATTTCCCCTGGATCCTTCGTATGGGGAACTACAGTAATAATCCTTAAAGGATTTTCTAAATTATTTGGGACAGCGTTTGGATCCGTGTTATAATCATAGGCAGTTACAGCAAAATAATATTTTATCCCATTTACAAGTGGAACGCCACCCTTTACCTGATCAAGTGTTATATTCAAGGATCTCTTTATTCCGGTATCATTACCAAATTGTACAGGCAAATTAACAACAGATCCTGTATTGGGATCAAACACATTATCGAAAATCTTACCAATACCATCAACAATGTCGTATGTAGCAACCAGAGTCCCTTCATCTACACCGGAAGATGCAGAAGGTAATTGGTAAACATTATACCCCTGGAATTTATATCCTTTTGAATCGAATGTTTCAGTAGCACGAACTTTCGAGGGACTTTCACCCCAATCAAGCACTATTTCTTTATCCAATTCAACTACATTAACCTCCGGGGCAGGAGGAGCAGTCGGCAAATCAAAAAAGTTATCGTATGCAACCTGCGCTATCTGATCGTAAAACTTTAAGAGAGAAATTGCAGATAGACGATCAACTCCTGGAATTGCACCGGCACATATTTCAGCAACTACAACCTCCTGAGTATCGCCAGGTGCTAAAGTAAAAGGACCTGATGCACTGCCCTGACGTCTATCGCCCGGGGGTAGCTGTACTCCGTCAAGCCAGCCGGTACGCTTTACCGGGTCACCATTTAATGCATAGGTAGTAGGCTGTCCAGTTGCAAGATCTGTAAAAGTTGCGCCCGAGAGACCAAATTTACCCTGAAAAAAATTATAGAATTGTGTGGAGCCATCTAAATCGCCTTGCGGCGGATCACCTATATTAGGATCGCCGTTTGCAAAGTAGTAAGCTGCTGTCATTGGCAAGTTAATTTTCCCGGGTCCAACAATCTGACCATTAAAAATACCGAAATCACTAGCATCATCTACACCGTTCTTATTTATATCTTCTCCGGCATTACCTGTTACAAGAGGACCCTGGAAAAAGTCGAATCCAACCGCTGGTGGCGGGAGAGGAGCATAAACAGCATCTGTTGCCCCTGCATTATAACAATATTGTAAGCTAAGAACTGTATCAACTCCAACAAAATCATCACCTGAAGCTCCAAGATCTACATCGGACCACATAGAAACATACATATCTTCTATTGTATTTTGCTGAGCTCCTTTATTTATTAATCTATACTTTCTGAAATACATATTTCCCAGAGCTCCTGATTGATTGTACGCCCAATAGGTGATTTGTGCTTCAATACCCATTGGAGAAGCACCATACAGATCTGCAGTATTAGTAGAATTTAAATCATTCGCAACAAACCAAAGCGTTTGATCCGCACCCGAAACTCCAGGAATGTCTCCAGAACTCGGATCACTATCGTACTGACCATTACCATTGCCATCAAAATATGGAGCTCCAAGATCAACCGGCCATTCTGTCCAATCAGCTTCATACTGACTACGAATAGTCGACTCAGATGTAGCTTCTAAAACAGCTTCATTTGAAAGATCAACAGTAGGTCCCCCCGGATAAATATCTGGTCTAACCCGATAAATTCTATACTTGTCTAAAGTCGGATCGTCTGCTGTTCCGTCTGGAAGGATAGCACCAGGCTGGAGACCTGTAGCATAAGCAGTTCCGCCAACTCTCACTTGCGGGTCACCCGGTATTTTTGCACCCCAGAGTAAGCCGGAAGTAAAAGCTGCTGTTTTCCCACTTCCCTTTGGAAATACTAAACCAGAATTTTGCTGATTTATATCAATATCAGAAATACCGTTGTTCCTCATTGGAACGAAGATATTGTTTATATCCAAGAAAGTTACGGGAAGCTGTGCATCTACTTTTTGCAGTTTGCCTTTACTCTTCTCATTACCCTCGGCATTGATAGCCGATTGAGCAATAAAGAGTAAGCATACTGCAAAAACAACAAAATAATTAATTCGTTTAAATCTCATATGTTTTAAAACTCCTTATATAATTTAAATAGAGTTATTAATGTCATAATTAATATTCCAGTTTAATTCCAAGCCTGATCTGGCGGGGTGGACCCCATAAAAATGAAGATCCTGCTGCACCTTGATTTTGTCCGCCTGCTTGCTGGTAAGCCTGAAAATAATCAATATTGATTGCTTTATATAATGCAACGAATTCGGGACCATTTTTCTCTGCTAATTGTCCGCCAAGATTATAATCGCTTAAATACCCGTCATCCGTAGCGGAACCAGTCCTAAGAAATACATTCTGAACATTTCTAGTATCAAATAAATTTATGACATACAGGTAAATGTTCATATTTAAAAGATCAAACAAATTAACTGTTTTATCTATTCTCAAATCAACCTGAAAAGTAGAGGGGGTTAATGAGGCATTTAAAGGTTCAGTTGGCGATCTGAATCTTGAATCTCCCTCAAGACTTCCCTGAGTGTTTCCTTTCCCTTCTCCGGTAGTATATGGGTGCCCGCTACCAAATAGAAGCAGCACTGATGCACCTAATTCCTGTAGAATTGGTCCACCATCATCTTTACCAAAGCGAAAATCAACATTAACATTTCCACTGAAAGGTCTGTTATAGTCAAGCGGAGTAACATATTGCGGTTGAAATACCGTGACTCCATCAAGAGGAGCGCCTACTATACCTGCTTGTCCATTGGGATACGACCCTGTTCCACGGGCATCCTGAAACGAAATTGAGCCATTAACGAGAAATCTTTCTACACGACGCATGTTAAATGAAATTTCAACACCCTTAGTTGTAGCAAAGTCACCATTCGTCAATAAAGCGTAAGCAGGATATGGTGAAGGGGAGCCTTCCGTACCGGTTTTCTGTTGACGGTAAACTACCTGGTCCTGTATATCCTTATAATAACCGGTAATATCAAAGGATGCGAAACTGCCAATTTGCTGTGTAAATCCTAACTCATATTGTGTTGTCCTCGTAGGTCTTACATTATATCCAACAGGTGTACCAATAAAAAATTTACCTTGTAAGTTAAATGAGATTGCATACATACCTAAATAAATGTCTCTCAATCTCGTTTGCTGAACAAATTTACCATACTGGGCATGGAATACTGTTACATCAGTAATCGGGAAAGAAAAACCTAATCGGGGACTTAATGAACTGAATGATGGTGTTTCAACTAACCCGCCGGGTATAACTTCCTGTGTGTTAAAATCTATTGATTTTTCAGGATGTAATGGATCAATAAAAGACAGGTTATCTGTATTTATATAGTCATATCTTAATCCCACATTTAGTATAATATTTTCGAAATCAATTTTATCCTGCACATAAACACCACCGAACAAAGGTTTCTTTGGTCCAATTTGTCCTGTTACATAGTTATCTTCACCATCGTAAACATTACCATTTAAATCATATCCGTAATTGTTCACTCCCAAACTGGTCATGATTTCTCTATAGGATTGTGTTGCATTAGGATCATTTACACGACCGGCGATAGCGGTTACGTTTCTATTTGTGATTCCGAAATTACGGATTGTATAAGTCTGCAGTTCACCACCAAATTTAAGTGAATGATGTTCGTCAATGTCTGAAGAAAATGCAGCATTAAAATTAAAATTTTCACTCTTCGACTTAAGATATGGTGAGATAACATCACCTGGAGCATTAAAACTAAAGGTAAAGACCTGATAAGGTGATGGAGTCCGATAGCGCCCTGTTGGTTCATTTTCTCTTCTTATCCAATTGAATCCAACATTAGCATTAGCAACACTATCTCCATAACCAATAAAATTATCTTTTAGATAAGGGTCATATCTATGATCAGTATTAAAAGCATATCCAACATTCACTTCATAGTAAGTTGTTGGATTTAAAATATGTGTCATTTTAAGGTTAAAGACACCGCTTGTCTGATCAATTTTTCCTACCCTGTCCAAATCAAGTATTCTTAAAAGCTGCCCTGAATAACCAGACTGACCATTTGCTGCATCTACATATCCATTACCATCATAAGTTTTCAAGTTGGAATAAGATCCCACCAATCTGAAAATAAATGGATTAAAATCGAATGTAATTGATCCGGTTCCTGAATATATTTGTAAGGAATTTTTATACACAGCCCCGGCGGGATAAGTAAAATCAATAGCTGTGTATGGCTCAACTGCGGGATCAGAGATTACACCAAGATTAATTCCGGGATAAGGTTGAGGTCCTTGATCATTCTGAAAATTATTTTCAAATAATCCAAAAAACTTGATTTGAGGAGTAAAAATAGGGCCGCTTAAGGTTGCTGTGAAATCACTATAACCATACCAATATGCTCCTAATCTTTTCTTACCATCAAACCGACTATCTCTGCCTTTAAACGATATATTATCTGTAATATACTCTACACTTGATTTCCAATTGGGGGTACCTGATTTAATTTGACCACGCACAATACCGGAATTTGCACCACCAAATTCTGCGGTATAACCACCTGCCTGTACGGAAATTTCTTCCAGTGCATCTTGTGAAATATTTAGATCACTTCCACCAAGATAGGGGTTCGTGACATTTGTACCCTCAATGTAATATTTTACCTCATCCTGACGACCACCTCTTACATAAATTGTTTTATCCTGAAAAACAACGCCAGGTGTCAGTGCTAATATATTGTCAATTCCCCTTACGGGAAGGGATGCAATATCATCACTCGTTGTTATTCTTTGAGCATTAGTATTGCTTTTATTTATTAATGGTTTTTGGGAGACAACTACAACCTCCCCAACGTTTACACCTTCTGCGGGCAACCGAAAATTAAGTTCAGTTGTCAGATCCGCATTGACACGCACATCAGAGGTTGTTATGGTCTGGTAACCAATGTAAGATGCTTTTACGTCATAGGCTCCAGCATCCAAATTCAGAATAGTATACTCACCATTGACATCCGTAGCGGCGCCAAACGATGTTCCCAAAACTAACACGTTAGCACCTACTAGGGGTTCACCTGAATCAAGGTCAGTAATTTTTCCTTTTAACTTTCCTGTTGTACCCGCATAAACAAGCATAGGTATCAACAATAAAGTAAATAGAAAAGTGTATAATCTATTCATATTCTCTCTCCTATTTTAGTGATTGTGAAATTATTTTTTAACGGTTATGCGCTATCAATATTATTAACATCATTTATGAATTTCAGAAACCATGTTTAATATCACTAGAATAACAAACCATAGCATTTAACATCGACGGGAATGTTTATTAATCACAAATAACATTTATTTAGGTGTTAAACAGTTTGATGGATAATTAGTAATTAGCAAACTGTTCTCTAATGAAAAGAGTATAAAACATTCATATATTTTTATAACTATTTAAAAGTACAATTATCGTAAATATAACGTCCTAAATTTTTTCCGCAAATTCAACACTTTTTTTATCCTTTAATTAATTTTTATCACAACCATTTGATTTTTTACGGAAATTGCATTTTTTCTATCTGACAAAAAGTTTTATTCTTACATACAATCATTGCCAGTTTGAACATAATAGTTAATAAATGTGTCTTATGTTTTTAATGAATGGATGAGTTTATATGTAAAACTCTTTAATATTAAAGTCATTCCAATTTTAAATTGAAGATTATTTATCCTTATATCTCGTAAGTTATCACAATATAATTCTTCGTCAAATCCTTTTAATTATGGAATTATTGATTCTTTGTTTTACATAAAAAAAGACCGCCCTTAAATTAGGGGCGGTCTTCTAATAAATAATAAATATTATTAATTCTTATTCCATACTCGTAGGAGCATGAGCTAACCACGTTCCACTGATGCCTTTAATCTGGGTGTTGCTCCAAGTTTTAACTCTTATACTAAAACCATCCCTCGAAACCGACATTGCACTAACATCGTATCTGACAGGAGTTTGATCGCTGGCATCAAGCATTGTTACACTCAATACAACATCGGGTTTTACATCAAATGGGGTATCAAAAGTGACATTAATTGTCATAATTCTGTCACCTTCGTTTTTATTAAGAGTATAATTGGGGGTGGCTGTACTAATACCCCAGCTACCGCTTTCCACCTGAGACTGCGCAATAGAAAATGTGGATAAACCAAATAATAGAACTAATAATAATACACCTAATATTTTTTTCATTGGACCTCCTTAAATAATTGTTGTTAAAGATAACGCTGGTAAGATAGTACGTTTCTGTATTTAATACAACATTGCTATCTACAATTAATTTGCTAAAATGACGCAATTGACACTTTTGTTTGAATTTATCACCCTCATAAATTTCTGTAAAATCTCTGTTACATTATGTAAATTTATTATTAATTAAAATTACTAATGCCTTAACACAGTATGATAGTTTACTTAAACGGGGAATTTCTGCCACTAGAAGAAGCAAAGCTCTCCCCTTTTGATCGCGGATTTATGTTTGCCGATGGAGTCTATGAGGTTATCAGAACTTACAATGGAAATTTATTCAGGTACGAAGATCATCTGGATAGATTACGAAGGAGTCTGAATTTTATAGATCTTGAATATGATTTGTCTTTTACCAAAGATGTAATCTATCAATTAATTACAAGTAATAAATTGGACAAGAACGAATCATTAATTTATCTTCAAATTACTCGGGGTAATTCAGTACCGCGTTCTCATAAATTTCCCCATTCGTTTGTTCCTACAATCTTCATCTCTGCTACACAAATTAAAGTGAATGAAACCGGAAGAAAAAACGGGATCAGTGTAATCTCACTTGAAGATTTACGCTGGAAGAGATGTGATATCAAATCTGTCTCATTACTGCCTGCTATTCTTGCAAACGAAGAGGCTTATAAAAAAGGAGCCGGGGAAGCAATTCTTTTCAGAGACGGACTTATTACAGAAGGAACACATACTAACTTCTTTGCGGTAAAAGATGAAATTGTTTTTACTGCTCCAGAAGGAAATCAAATTCTATCAGGCATAACAAGAAAAATACTGTTAGAACTGTGTAAACAGCTTGATATTCTGATTTCAGAAGAGTTTATTAAAACTAACGAGCTAAAAGCTTTCGAAGAATTTTTCGTTACCAGCACTACGAAAGAAATTACTCCCGTTATAAAAATCGATTCTTTTACAATACCAGGAAATAAACCCGGTCGATTAACAATGAAGTTGCAGAATGAATTCCAGAAACTTACAATGATGAATTGAATATTATAAACTTTGAAAAACCAAAACGAACATACCGCCAACATTTTCATACTTACCGGGGAATGGATGGACAGAAAGGGAAACAACGTTCTACGGTTCATTGGTACTTCTAAAGAATCGGGCGCCATTGAAGTGGTTATAACCAATAACAATCCCGTGTTCTTTGTACAAAGAAACATTGCGGATTTAAATTTGAATGTACCCTATACACGTAAAGAGGTTAAGCTGAAATCTTTTCACAAACAAGATGTCGATGCACTGTATTTTAATACGCAAGCCGATTTAAGAAAAGCAGCCGATATGCTTCATCAGAACGGAATTACAACTTATGAATCCGATATCGATCCGGCTCGGAGATATTTAATGGAAAGATTTATAAATGCACAGATAAAAGTAACGGGCAGCAGTATAAAGAAGGGAAAGCTTACAAGTTTTACAAATCCTGCTCTTGAGCCAGGTGAAATTTCACCCGAATTTGTTGTCGCCTCCATCGATATCGAAACAGGTGCACACAGCGGGAGATTATATTCTATTGCGATTCATGTAACCTCAAAGAAAAAAGAGATTAAGCAAGTCTTTATAGTAGATGAAGAAAAAAGTAAGCTTAACGATTTTATAGAATCATTCCCTGATGAAAAAGAATTATTAATTCATTTCATAAAATGGTTCAATGAAATTGATCCTGATATAATTATAGGATGGCATGTAATAGGATTCGACCTGATGTTTCTCGAAAAGAAGTGCGAAGAACATCATATTCCATTTGATATTGCTAGAGGAAACGGAAGGGTTTCGTTACGTATAAGAAAGCCAAGAGGTTACTTTGCCTCGATAACTGGCAGAGTTGTAATTGACGGACCACCAGCACTCAGATCATCATTTTTTACATTTGAAGATTACCGGCTCGAAACCGTTGCCCAGGAATTATTAGCCGAGGGAAAGACTATCTCACAAGATCATGATAAAGTTGAGGAAATTGACCGGCTTTTCAACGAAGATAAAAATTCATTAGCAGAATATAATCTTAACGATGCACTGCTGGTTACTAACATTTTCAGAAAATCAGCCCTAATTGAGTTATCAACACGAAGATCACAACTATCCGGATTATTAATGGATCAGCTAGGCATGATGACACTCGCTTTTGATCACTTTCTTCTACCACGAATGCATAGGGAAGGATACGTTGCACCGAATATAAAAGATCTTGAAACAACTGATCATGCAGCCGGTGGTTATGTAATGGACCCCAAACCAGGAATTTATAGTGATATTGTAATTCTAGATTTTAAGAGTCTGTACCCCACGATAATTCAAACTTTTAAAATTGATCCTTTATCGAGATTACTTTCTGATAAGGATACTATTGAAACTCTGAACGGTTATAAATTCTCTTCGACAAATCATTTTCTTCCTGACTTCATAACACAACTAATGGAACAGCGTGCCCTGGCAAAAAAGATAAGGGACAAGCAGCTTTCCCAAGCAATAAAAATCTTAATGAATAGCTTTTATGGCGTAATGGGATCATTTGGGTGCCGGTTTTATCATCCTCATCTTCCAACAGCAATAACAGGTACAGGACACAAGTTATTGCTTGGCAGTAAAGATTATCTTGCAAAGAACGGATACGAAGTTGTATATGGTGATACGGATTCATTATTCATAAAGCTAAATGAGGGTGAGGGAAATGATGTCGAAAAACATGGACAACGTTTAGCCAAACTTTTAAATGATTACTGGAGTGAGAAAATAAAGAAAGAGTATGGATTGATATCCTATCTTGAACTTGAATATGAAAAATATTATAAAAAGTTTATCATTACTCCTGCAAGAGGAAGTGAAACCGGCGCAAAAAAAAGATATGCCGGATTGTTAGTAGAAAACGGGAATGAAAATTTGGAGTTTGTTGGAATGGAATTCGTCCGCTCCGATTGGACAAAGCTTGCAAAGGATTTCCAGGTTGAATTATACAATAAAGTCTTTCATAATGAAGAAGTTGAAAACTGGATAAGAGCACTTGTTAATAAAGTTAAGAACGGGGAGTTCGATGACAAATTGGTTTACAGGAAACGATTGAGAAAAGATGTTGAAGAGTATACGAAGAATATTCCACAACATGTTAAGGCGGCAAGAATGTTGGGTGAAACCAGCGGAACAGTTTATTATGTTATTACCAAACGAGGTCCGATTCCCATAGAACTAAAACACAACGATATCGATTACGAACATTATATAGAAAAGCAACTTAAACCTGTTGCTGATTCGGTTTTATCATTACTTGGTATTTCATTCGATTCTATCGTACAATCAGATCAGCTAAGTTTTTTCTAATATTATGATCACCATTTCTCTTTTTTATTAAACCCGAAAGGAATTAAAAATTGAATATACAATTTATCGGTGCAGCAAGAACAGTTACAGGCTCACAACATCTACTGTTTATTAACGGAAAGAAAATTTTACTAGAATGTGGTCTTTTCCAGGGACACAGAAAAGATACTTACGAGAGAAACAAAAACTTCAAGTATAATCCTGCTGAAATCGATTTGATGATCTTATCCCATGCTCATATAGATCATAGCGGCAACATTCCAAATTTAGTTAAAAACGGTTACGACGGACCGATATACACAACAAATGCAACTGTAGATCTTTGCCAGATAATGCTCCGGGATTCTGCTCACCTGCAGGAAAGAGACATCGAATGGGTTAATAAAAAAAGAAAGAAGAAAAATCAGGAGCCTATGGAACCGCTATACTCGTTTGAAGATGTTGAAAAGGCAATGGAACAGTTCATCGGTGTTCAATATAACCGAAGAATTAATATTTCTCCTGGAGTTACGGTTATATTTCAGGATGCCGGACATATACTTGGATCATCAAGTATACTTTTAGAGCTAGAAGAAAACGAAGGAAGAAAAATAAGATTTGGATTTACAGGAGATATCGGTCGCCCGGTGATGCCGGTGATCCGTACACCTGATCAGCTGCGCGACCTTGATGCAATAGTTATGGAAAGCACATACGGCAACAGACTTCACACTCCTTCAGAAGAGGTGGAAGAAGAGCTTGCAGAAGTGGTTCGTACCTGCTTTGATGATGGTGGAAAAATAATTATTCCTTCTTTCGCTGTTGGCAGAACACAGTTACTAGTTTATATGCTGCATAAACTATTTGATCAGAACAGAATTCCTGAAATTCCAATTTATGTAGATAGTCCTCTTGCTGTGAATGCAACAAATGTATTTCGCGCACATCCTGAATGCTTCGACAGGGAAACTTACCGTGTCTTTCTTCAAAACGGAGAAGACCCTTTCGGGTTCAAACGATTAACTTATACTCATACAGTAGAAGAATCAAAAGCACTGAATGAGATGAATGAACCAATGATAATCATATCTGCCTCGGGTATGGCCGAAGGTGGCAGAATTTTGCATCATCTTGCAAATAATGTCGGTAATTCAAAAAATCTGGTTCTTTTCGTAGGATATGCGGCTGAAAACACGCTGGCACGAAAAATTATGGATGGAGAAAAGGTAGTGAACATTTTCGGTGAAAAATACGTTATTAATTGTAAAGTAAAGAAAATGGATTATTTTAGCGGGCACGCGGATCAGGGAGAATTAATCGATTACCTGCGTCTAAATCCTAAAAACAGGTTGAAAAACATCTTTTTAGTACATGGTGAAGAATCCGAAGCAAAGCCTCTTCAGGAAAAACTATTACAGGAAGGGTATAGTAATGTACACTTCCCTGCTTCGGGTGAAAAGTATGAGATATAATTGTATAATAGGACACATTTTTCTCTTACTTACAATAAATAATTTTGTTATATTTTACAGTTTGAATCTTGATGTTCTGGAAATTCTACTCAAATAATAATTTCTTAAATAAGATATCCATTAACCTTCAAAAAAAGGGAGTGTTTGTTTGAAGATAACAAAACAATTCACCAACCGTGAATCAAAATCTTTAGATCAGTATTTGCAGGAAATTGGCAAAGTTGATCTATTAACTCCTGACCAAGAAATCGATCTTGCTATCAAGATAAAGAAGGGTGATGAATTAGCCAAGGAAAAATTAGTAAAGGCAAACCTGAGATTTGTAGTCTCTGTTGCAAAACAATTTCAAAACCAGGGCTTATCACTCGGAGACCTCATTAACGAGGGAAATATCGGCTTGATAAAAGCAGCTCAAAGATTCGATGAAACGAGAGGATTTAAGTTTATCTCTTATGCAGTATGGTGGGTAAGACAGTCCATTATGCAGGCAATTGCAGATCAATCAAGGGTGGTACGTTTGCCACTAAACAGGGTGGGTAATCTCACCAAGATAAGCAAAGCCTACAGGGATCTCGAACAGGAATACGAAAGAAAACCTACCACTGAAGAGCTGGCAAAAATTCTTGATATGACCACGGATGAAGTAGCTTATGCGCTTCAGATCTCCGGTCGTCATGTTTCGATGGATGCACCATTAAAAGCGGGTGATGAAAACAAAAACAGCCTGATCGATGTTTTACCAAACGATCAGCAGCCGTTACCGGATAAAGAGCTCCTGAAAGAATCTCTTAAGAATGAAGTGGCAAATGTGCTTTCGTCTCTTACCGAAAGAGAAGCTGAAGTTATTAAGCTATATTTCGGAATCGAAGGCGATCATTCTGCGACACTTGAAGAAATTGGTGAGAGATTCAATCTTACAAGAGAACGTGTAAGACAAATAAAAGAAAAAGCTTTAAGAAACCTGAGACATTCCAAAAGAAGCTTCAAGCTTAAATCTTATCTCGGCTAATTTTATAAGCCGAATCAAAAAATAATTGAAAGCCGGGTTTTGACCTGGCTTTTTTTATTTGTGAACACCCACCTTACTAAAAGACCACTTTATTGTTCGATGGATCATAATCAGGAATTTTATCGGTGATGATCTTTGCTGATAAAATTTTCTTCTGATCATTTACAGGAACAACAAATTTTCTATTCCCGTACCTCCAGATACCTGTGCTTTCAGTGACTGTATCTTTTGTTCCATCAACATAAGAAATTGAAACTTCTACCGGAACAGGCTGGGTTCCTATCAATTTCACTACAAGTTTGCCGACATCATTTTTTTCTAATCCAAGATCACAATAACTGAAATCATAAAACCAGGGATTCCAGAACCAGCTAAGATCTTCCTTGGCAACATCGTTAAATGTAAAAAAGAAATCGTACGGCAAAGGATGCTTGCCATGCCAGCGATTTATGAATTCACTCAGCGCTTTTTTAAATAGTGCATCGCCAAGTAAACTTTGCAAGGAAACATAAGCGAAAAATGCTCTTCCGTAAATTGTGGCAGTGAGTGAATATCCTTTAATAAACCTGGAAGGAATCATTAGCGGCAGATCGTTCTCTTCTCCCTGAACAGGTCTATACCTCCAGTATGTTGAAACATAATGATTGTAGCTCGAATCAATCTGTGGAGGAAAATCTTTTGGGAAAAATGTTGCCCAGCCTTCATCCATCCATCCGTACTTTCTTTCATTTATACCCATATAAAACGGAAAATATGTGTGAGCAATTTCGTGAAAAAGTAATTCAAAGGTTCCTGATCTTCTTTCCGGGGCTCCATCATCAGTCATCATCGGAGATTCCATTCCACCGCCTCTTCTCCCATTACAAAACGAAGTTATATGTGAATATGGAAATGACACGCCGGGCAAATGATAAGAAAGCAACTCAACAACCATCTTAGAAAATTCCGCACCCTCATTATAATTTTTATCGTCTTTTCTATAAAGAACATCGGCAAAAGTTCTCCTGCCCGTCATACTATCGACAACAACACCAATACCATCCCAGAGGTAATCTTTAACACAAGCAAATGTAAAATCCGATACATTTTTTGCTTTGTACTTCCATGTATTCCAGCCTTCCTTTGTTATGTTTTCTTTTTCAAGATCATCAGGTGTAATGATTCTCACTACTTCATCGGATTTAAGAGCCAACAAATATCTGTTATATATTTCCTCATCCAGTATTTCCTTCCCATTCAGCATTTCACCGGTACCACGAATTAAATAATTTTCCGGGACAGTGATTTCTACATCATAATTATTAAAATCATTATAGAACTCAACGCTGCCTGTATATTCCGTACGATCCCATCCATCAACATCATCATATACTGCAACCTGGGGATACCAGTACGAAACCATTATTCCCCCCTCACGATATTTTCCCATTCTTACTGTAATGGTATCCGGCAGAGTAAAGCTCCACTTCATTTCTATTTTCAAATCTGACTTTGGCGGCAGGGATTCCGGAAGCTTAACAATAAAATTTGTATATGTTCTATCTCCTGCGGTGTCCGGATCAAGTTCCTGATCATTAATAGTAAGTTTCTCAATGTTTGTTCCATTATGCAAGTCGGTATCCCGCCATCCCCAATCACGTGCAATTCCTCTTTTATAAAAATCCTGATACAATCTCAATACAATATTTCCTAAAGTATCGGGACTATTGTTATAATAAATAATACTGCCTTCACCCGAAACCAGGTTTGTCCCGGGATCTAATTTTACTTTTAAAGTATAATCACTGCTGTTTTGCCAGTAACCCGGACCTGGTTTTCCATCCCAGGTACGTGTATCTCCGTTATAGATTTTTTGAAACTGAGGAGGCACATAGATTCCTGTATTTTGAGCACTCAGATACGTGGTGGAAAAGAAAATAATTATTAGCGGAAGGATAATTTTATTACACATTATTTTACCCATACGATAATTGAAGAACTTGTGGGCTTGTCTTCCGAATTTGAAGACTGTAGCTAAACTAAAATAATTAATATGCTATGTTTATCAAAAAACTATTGATCTTTGCCAACTAGAGTCACAGCTTAATACATTATTTTTATCCGCAAATATTTGTCACCCATGAAAAGAATAAACCGATTGTCATTCAACTGATCAAAAATCCTTCATTACTTTATATTTTAAAAAGTGAATATCATGTTTTAAGACAAATATGAAAACAACTCTACTAACCTTAATTATTTCGATCAGTGTGCTCGCACTACCATCTAACGATCCTGAGAAAAAATTTATACTAAAGAAAACGAACACTGAAATAATTATTGATGGGGTTATCGATCCCGCCTGGGATTTAGCCGATTCAACCTCGGATTTTTTTCAGCTTTCTCCATACTATAACCAGGAACCAACTTATCCTACAACCGTTAAAGTTCTCACAGCAGAAGATGCATTGTATTGTTTATTTATATGTAAAGAAGACGTAAAAAAGCTTCAGGCAAGCTCCGGTTTGCTGGATGAATTTACAGGTGATGGTGTTTCTATTATGCTTGATACTTTTAACGATAAACAAACTGCATATAAGTTCGTTGTTAATGCATCCGGTGTTAGAATGGATTGCCGTTTGCTTGATGATGCACGTAACAGGGATTACAGCTGGGACGGAATATGGTCGGGAACTTCTAAAATTTATAATTGGGGATATATTGTTGAAATAATGATACCTTACAGATCAATCAAGTACAATAAAGAACTAAGCGAATGGGGATTAGACTTCGACAGGTGGATGCCATTTAATGGTGAAGATCTTTACTGGTGCAAATACGAAGAAAATGAAGGACAAAGAATATCAAAATTCGGTAAGCTGGTATTTGAAGATTTTAAACCGACAGTTACGGGATTAAATCTTGAAATTTATCCTGTTGGTATTGCTAAAGCAGATTATCTTGGTAATGAAAAATATGATGTCGATCCTGATCTTGGTTTGGATATATTTTATAATCCATCACAAAAACTAACATTTCAACTAACCGCTAATCCCGACTTTGCCCAGATAGAAGCTGATCCGTTCGATTTCAATATTTCACGATACGAATCTTACTTTTCGGAAAGAAGACCTTTCTTCACCGAAGGTAACGAGGTTTTTATGCCATCGGGCAGACAAACAAATACCGGTTTTTACAGACCGTTAGAGCTTTTCTATTCAAGAAGAATCGGAAAACTTTTGCCGGATGGACAAACTGTACCATTATTAATGGGAACCAAAGCTTTCGGAAGAATTGATGATTGGGAATACGGTGGTTTTGTTGCGTTAACAAATAAAGTTAATTATAAAGACGATGATGAAAACTTAACTGAACCCGGGGCAGTTTTCGGTTCGGGAAGAATTAAAAAACAGATATTCGGTAATTCGTCAGTAGGAATGCTGTTTGTTGGAAAGCAAACGACTGATAATACTTATGGTGTAATTGATATAGACGGCGCATTGAGAGAATCGAACTGGCAGCTTGCTTACCAGCTTGCAAGATCAATCGAAGACTCCCGGGGTGACTTTGCAGGCTCTGCAGGATTTACGTTAATTAATGATAACTGGTTATCTTTTGCGAGAATTAGAGCAATCGGAAAAAATTTTGATGTGCAACAAGTTGGTTTTGTACCCTGGCAGGGGACTGCAGAATTTGTTTCTATAAATGGACCGGTTTGGCGTTATGATGAAGGATATATCCGGCAGATTCTTTTTTATACGGGTCCGATACTTAATTACGAGGATGCAGATCTTTTTACTGACTACGGCTGGCTCGTAGGATTCAATATGCAATTACGCGATAATTGGGGATATGAGATTAATTCATCTTACACAAAAAGTAAAGACGATAGCATTAAGTATAACTATTATGATATTACACTCAGTTCCTGGTATAACATTTCTGCAAAGTGGAGCGGTAATCTTTATGGTGGTTATACAAAAACCTATAATTTTTCAAGAGAATTTCTTGCTTTCTATTCGTGGCTCGGTGCTTACATCAGCTGGGATGCTTTCGATTTTCTGGAGTTAGGAACCTCTTACGATATGTTCATTGAAGGAAATCCTGAAGGGAATGTGGAAGCGATAACTTACAATGCAAGACCTTACTTTTCTTTAACACCTGTAAATAATCTAAACTTCAGAATGTATGTTGACAATGTGTTTTCAAGCGAGTCACAAAAATTAGAAAGCTTAATTGTTGGGTTACTTTTTTCTTACAACTTTTTACCAAAAAGCTGGATATACTTTGCAGTAAATGATTTTAGGAATAGAAGCGATGAGTTCGATACAAATGGCAATCTTTTACCACGAAGATTACATGTTACAAATAGAGCAGCTGTTCTGAAGGTTAAATATCTTTATTATTTCTGATCATTATCTGAATACATTCCTAACTATTTCAAAAAACCCGACGTACGTTCCAAGTACACTTCCAAGACTTGTTAGAATAAAAACAAGAAAAACTTTCAACAGTCTGTTCTGCCACCATTTTGTAAGATGATTGAAATCGCTCATCACATTCTGGAATTCTTTAACAACCGGAGGTTTAAAATATGCCTGAATAAAAGCGGCAACATAACCGGCGCCTATCAGTGGAGAAAGACTTGTAATCGGCGCAGCGATGAATGCTGCTATTATTGTTAGCGGATGTGCAAGTGCAATGATTGCGCCTATTGCGCTTGGAATCCCGTTTGCTAATATCCAGAAAACAGCGTTGTCACCAGCTTCGGAAAATCCTTTTGTATATCCGATATAAAAAATAGATGCAACGATGATAGTCGGAATTCCCCAGCCGATAACTTTTGTAATCGGTTTGGATGGTGGAATTTGTTCTATCTTATTAAGGTCAATTGGTTCTTTATTGTTCAGATGATTTATAATTCCTTTTACGTGTCCGGCACCGACGACAGAAACTATTTTCTTTCCTTTTGCCCTTTTCATTTTTTCAGCGAGATAAGAATCCCGTTCATCAATTAATACGCGCTTTAGCACCGGCATTGCTTTGCCAAGCTCTTCCATCATTTCGGAAAGAACATCCTTGCTTCTTAGTTCGGCAAGCTTTTCCTCCGTTAATTCCTGCTTCTCGAACAATCCTGCTAAACCGGTTGTTAAGAATTTTAACTTTTGCCCAAAAGTCATCGAGTGCCAGGAACGACGAAGAGTTATTCTCACCTCCCTGTCACAGAGTTCAATCGGCAGGTTCAATTCCTTAGCGGTATTCGCTGCTTCAAGAAGTTCTGTGCCGGGCATAACGCCGAGCTTTTCACCAAGCTTCTTCTGATACGAAGCAAGCACAAGATTAATTATCATTGTACTTAGCTGCTTTTCTTTTATTATTGTTTTTAGATCTAAGTTTTCCCAGCGGTTTTTTTCTGATAGTGCTTTAAATCTTTTTTTATCAAGCTCAACACAAACAGTGTCCGGTTTCTCTTTGGTAATTACTTCTTTAACAAGGTTGGCAGACTGACGCGAGATGTGTGCAGTACCGATAAGAAAAAATACACGTCCATCTTTCATTATTAAATGAACATCATCAGGATAACTATTGATAATAACTTTTGTCGGGTCCTGCAATTGATTACCTCATCTTCAAAAAAAATTTGGAGCAAATTTAGTTAATTATGTTTTAATTGACATTTTCAACATCAACATATTAAAAATTATTAAAAATCCGGCTGGAATACTTTATACCACTATTAGTTCCAACCCAATCAATTGAGCGAATTACAAGATTTTTGACGGACGCAATATTTTAACGACTTATATAATTGAACTTTTTCTTTTTTCCTTACCTATTATTAACTTCAAGCCTCTATTAACATTTACAAAATGCAATACCAGAAAAATAATATCACAAGGTTCTTAAACGAATATAGCGAGGGCAACAAGCAGCTGCTTGTGGAAATTCTCCCCCTGGTTTATAACGAATTGCGGAGAATATCTTCAAGATATCTAAGAGAAGAACACCGTAATCATACTTTTCAGACTACAGAGCTTGTACACGAAGCTTATCTCAAACTTATAGGCAACGAAAATATTTCCTGGGAAAGCCGTGCACATTTTTTCGGAATTGCAGCGAAATCAATGAGGCAAATACTTGTGGATCATGCCAGGAAAAGAAACGCTGTAAAAAGAGGTAGCGGTGAAAAGAAATTATCGCTTGAAGAAGCTGCAACTATTTCAACAGAGAGTGATGACCAAATTTTATCGCTGGACAATGCTCTTAACAAATTGGAATCCCTGGATGAACGTTCCGGCAAGATTGTGGAAATGAGATTTTTTTCCGGACTAACAATTGAAGAAACTGCACAGGCATTAAACATTTCACAATCAACCGCTAAACGGGATTGGAACTTTGCCAAAGCATGGCTCTACCGCGAAATTGGAGAGAATTAATCATTAACCGGAAACCTATTGAACAAAGAACAATTAATTAAAGCCAAAGAACTGCTTGACGAAGCGTTAAAAATTGATCCCGCTCATAGAGAAAAATTTCTTGATGAAAAGTGCGGCAGCGATGTGGAATTAAAAAAAGAAATCCTATCATTAATCAGTTCACTCAAAATTAAAAAAGACTTCCTGGAAGAACCATTAACCATCGATGAAAACAGTAAAGATTCACTTATCGATCCCTACATCGGTAAGCAGATAGGTAATTATTTAATAGATGGAGAAGCCGGTGTTGGAGGAATGGGAGTTGTTTATTCGGGGACGAGGAATGATAAGGAGTTCGAACATAAGGTTGCCATAAAGATTTTAAAATACGGCATCTCTTCCGAATACCTGTCGAGCCGATTTCAGATTGAGAGACAAACTCTTGCGAATCTTCAGCATGAATACATCGCAAATCTTTTAGACGGCGGCAGAACAGATGAAGGGCTCCCATATCTTGTTATGGAATTTATAGATGGGATCCCGGTAACAGAATATTGTAATCAAAATAATTTAAATATCGATCAAAGATTGGAGCTTTTTCAAAAAGTTTGTTCTGCAGTTCAGTATGCTCATCAAAATCTTGTTATTCACCGTGATATAAAACCGGGAAATATTCTTGTTAATAAATCCGGCACGCCAAAGCTCCTAGATTTCGGAATTGCTAAACTTATCGATGAAGACTTATCAGAAAACGCAGAAGGTTTAACAAAGACAGGTATCTGGCATTTAACGCCTGAATATTCGAGTCCTGAACAAATCAGAGGCGAGAAAATTACAACAGTTAGCGATATTTATTCGCTGGGTGTTTTGTTGTATGAAATTCTAACCGGCGAACAGCCATATCGGATAACCAGCAGCTCTCCGGTTGCAATTAGTAAAATTATTGCGGAAGAAAACGTTCTTAAGCCGAGTGAAAAAGTTAAACAGACTACCGAATTAAAGACATCCGAAAAAAACAGAATCAACCTCATTCAAAATCCTGAAAAAATATCCCGCCAGCTGCAGGGCGATCTGGATAACATAGTTCTCAAAGTAATGCATAAAGATCAGGGGCAAAGATACTCTTCTGTCCAGGAATTTAAAGATGATATAGATAGATATCTTAAGGGCTTGCCCGTCACTGCAAGAAGAGATACAATAACTTATAGAGCATCAAAATTTGTTCGCAGACATAAAGCGGGATTTGCAATTTTTGTTATCGTAAATTTAATAATTATCGTCAGTGTGGCAGCTATAATTTACCAGGGAAACATCGCTGCAACGGAACGGGATAATGCAAAAACAGAGCTGAAAAAATTTGAGGAAGTCAACAACTTTCTTTTGGATATGTTATCCTCACCAGATCCCTCGGTTGATGGAAAGGATGTTAAGGTTTATGATCTGCTTGAGAAAGCAACTAAAGACGCCGATATAAAACTAAAAAATTATCCTAAAATAAAAGCCGCGATTAAACAAACATTAGGTTCTACATTTATTGGTTTAGGAGAATATAAAAAAGCTGAGGCATTGCTTTTAGAATCACTTGAATCTGATAAAAAATTGTTTGGAATTAATAGCGAAGAAACTGCAAAGTGTTTTCATCAGCTTGGGCTGTGTTACGACTGGATTGGCAACTACCAGTTAGCTGATTCATTTTACAAAGCAGGAATAAACACTTATGAAAAAATCTCCGACGAACCATTGAAAGGGCTTGCCGATAATCTAAACGATTTCGGTTCATTTTTAACCAACGCTGGTTATTATGACAGCACAATCGTTATGCTCAAAAGAGCTCTTGATATTTATGCTATTTATGATGAGGAAAAAGGTCAGAAGGAAGCAGTAACAATTAACAATCTTGCTGTGGTAATGCATAATCAGAATAAGGTTGATGAAGCGGAAAAGTATTATCTGGAAGCAAGGGATATATTAACAAATCTGTATGGTGTAAAAAGACCAGAGATCGCCACCATTTATAATAACCTGGCTTTCATCTATTTAGATAATAAAAAATATGAACAATCTGAAGAAGCATTTCAAAAAGCTTATGAAATTAAAGTGGCTTTGCTTGGGAAGAATCACCCGAATGTTGGTCTTGCTTTTACAAATTTGGGCATGCTTTATTGTATCGAAGAAAAATATAATGAGGCTGAAATCCCTCTTCACAATGCAATTAATCTTTTTCTAAGAACCGGTGCAACAAAAGATCCTCTTCTTGCTTTTGCTCATTATTGGTTAGGCAGGGTGTACCTCGAATCAAATCAATTGACTAAATCGGAAACAGAATTCAGAAACTCCCTTCGCATAAGAGAAGAAATATTCCCCAAAGATGATCATAGAATTTGGTCGGTAAAAGGAGAATTGGGTGTTTGTCTTTTCAAGCAAAAGAAAAATTCTGAGGCTGAGAAGCTACTGACTGAATCTTTGAATTTCTATTTAACCGGACATACACCTGATATGAAAAAGATAACAAGGTATACAGAATATTCTGCAAAATTTTACAAAGAAACAGGAGATACTGCAAAAGAAAAGTATTATGAATCCGAACTAAAAAAGCTTACAGAAGAATCACCAGAGAACTAATAATAATCCTAAATTTCTAATAAAACGTCATTTTAACCTCCTCTCAATAACCACCTGAACCTTTTCATTTAATAGTTACGCATGAACTAAGAAAAGGCATATAAAAATTCCTGCACCTCAATTGAGGCACTTAGTGAAATTTATTTCTACATCTTAACTGCTGGAGAGATCGGAGATACTAAGAAAATGATTCTCCTGTGCAAAGTCCGCCGTGTCAGATCGGAGGACAGATACTAATTAAATAGCGAGGTTTAAAATGAAAAACTCGATTGTGACTATTCTTATTTCTGTTTTTATGTTACTTGGTAATTTATCTATTGCTCAACGGACAAGTATTATCTGGCAATCATTTTACGATGGTCCGTTACACAGAGAAGATTATTTCAAGCATCTGGTTGTTGATAATGAGGGCAACGTTTATGTGCTATGCGGAACAAAAGGCGATGTCAGCAATTACGATCAAGATATTACTACTTACAAAATTAATACTTCAGGACAAGTGGTTTGGGAGAAACACTACAACGGATCGGGCAGCAATTCTTTAGATGACCCAAGAGATATTGTTTATGATCGTGCAAGCGGTGCTGTTATCTGTATGGGAAGATTAAAAGACGATGGAATTGTTGTAATCAAATATGATTTAACTGGCAATACGCAATGGACCTATACAGCACCCTCTACAGATGATGATGTTTATTCGATGTGTGTGGATGATCAGGGAAACATTTATCTCGGTGGAAAAAGCCGGGATACCGAATCTGCCAACTACAATTCGCTATTAACAAAACTCTCTCCTGATGGAACAGAAATGTTCAGGTTGTTTAATCAATATGGAGGAACAAGTTCTACGTGGTATTCTGAATTCAACAAAATAATTCCCGATGGATCAGGAAATATACTTGCTGCGGGCAATTGTAAAACTACAAACGGCAATCAGAATTCCTCTATTATCGTAAAGTTTTCTTCCGGCGGCGGAGAAATATGGGAGTATGCCCATCTATCGGATTCTGTTTTGGTTGGAAGCTACACGCAAACAGGAGTTTGCTTCGATCATGCGGGAAATGTTTACACTTCCGGATTTAATTCTCAGGGAGATAATAACTACAATGATGCAATCGTAATAAAATTAAATCTGAACAGTGGAAGCGTGTACTGGACAAAGAAAGTAGACGGCGGTAATGTTGGATATGATTATGTAAAATCAATCCATTGCGATCAGGTGGGTGGTATTTATTTATCAACATATTCCAGGTTTATGGCGGCAAATGCATCTACGGTACTTATAAAGATGAATGCCTCCAATGGTGATGTTTTGTGGAAGAAAGAAATAACAAGCTTTGGGCAAACAGGAAACGGGCGTTATACATACAATGATATTCTCGTTGAAGACGATGGAACCTTTTATGTTGCCAAGCCGCACATTTTATACAACGTAACAAAGTACAATAATGATGGCGATACAATTTGGACCAAACGGTTAGTTGGAAGTTTTATCGGCAGTGTCGGATCTTCAAACTGGATGGATAAATACCAGACAACTATAATTAAAGGAGCAGATGATAAAATATATTTTGGCTGCACGGGAACTGAATCGAGCTTAAACCAGGATACAACAGATGTAATTATCACCTGTTTAAGTGAAGTTCCAACAGGAATTAATGACGAGAGAAATATTCTTCCCAATGATTTTGCTTTAGAACAAAACTATCCTAATCCGTTTAACCCGACGACAAAAATTAAATATACTATTTCAACCTCCCCTCAATCCCCTCCTTATCAAGGAGGGGAAGCAAAGCAGGGGTGGTTGGTACAATTAAAAGTGTTTGATGTTCTGGGAAATGAAATTGCAACTTTAGTTGATGGATACAAACCTGCGGGTAATTACGATATAGATTTTGATGCCTCAAATCTTACAAGTGGAGTTTATTTATATCAACTAAAGGTTGGCGGTTTTAATCAAACAAAGAAGATGCTTCTGCTTCGATAAAAATAAATTTTATCATTTGTAAAAATTCACATGGAGAAATAGATGCTTCAAACAGCCATTAAATCAATATTATTGGCAGGCGGAATTTTACTAAGTGTTTTTCAGACCATATACGGACAGAACAGCTTTCCGCTTATACCGGTCTCCGGTGCGGACGGAACCTTCATCATCACCACGGTTGAAGGAGTAAACGTTTATCGTAACGATGAACCCCTGTCACATTATTTATATTTTCCAACTGATGTGCCTGTGCATTCAACAACTGTCTGGGTGAAGATCACCTATTTTGATATTGGCGACAGCGAATTCCAGTTAGAATACAACTCGACCACTAATGACTACGAACCAGCCACATCCAAAATCGCTGCGGATATGCAAAATACCCTGGGTATCCGTTCGGCAATTTTTGAACTGCCCAACGCTGATTTCAGAAATGCCCAAAACCTCGGCGCTGATTTACGAATCGCTGCAGTACCCTTTATTGCTATGAATATTATATCAGCAACCCTTTTCTTTCAACAGCCCACAACCTTAAGCACTCCGGCACCTTCTTTTAGCATGAACAGCAAAATTTTAAGCACAACCGTTTTCCATTGGTATGTACCCAATGGAGGTCAGTTGGTTGGACCCTGGCGTCCCATCGAAGGTAGAGAAAATTGGACCGGGGAGGTACATTGGTGGAAATCACAGATCAAACAAATGATGGCTGCTAATATAGATGTAATATGGGTGCATTTGATACCTGGTTGGGAAAATATTCGGTCTAATCTATTCCGCGCTTTGTATGAAATGCGCGCTGAAGGCTATGATGTGCCAAAAGTCGTCCCATTTCTCGATCCTCTGATTACCTGGAATAATCAACCAAACATTGACCTTGGCACAAACGTTGGTAAGGACACACTTGCAGCACAATATATCCGCTTTTTCAATCAATATTTTAATGCAAATCCCGATTCCCTTGCAGATGACTACCTGGCAAAAATTGATGGGCGCATCAACCTTGATACCTGGCATGTGCACCTCAACATGGATAATATTTCTTCTCTTACCCGTAATGATCTGGAAAGCCGGTTGCAGGCAGCATTGGCTGTTGATCATCCAGATTTCAACAATGGAATCTATATGATCACCACTGCATTAAGCCCACAGGTCTTTTCATTTGTCGACGAAAAAACCGTGCAGTTTGAAGTTAATGATTATTTTGTACCGATTACTTTTATGGGACGCACAACAGTACAGTTAAAAGCCGGATATTGGGATCAAAATATTCGTACCCCCGGCGATTTTTTACCACGTGACGGAGGAGTTCATTTCGACAGCGCCTGGGCTCAGGTGGACAATTCCATCAACCGTGTCTATCTGGAGAGTTGGAATGAATATGATGAGGGAACCGGGCATTATGCAGCCAATCCGGGTCCACCTTTTATTCTCCCTGACAGTAATAATAATAATGATGTCTGGTCTGATTCAGATGATCCTTATGAATATATCAATACTACGTCACAGGGAGCAGCACTCTGGAATGATGTTCCGGAAAACGATGCAATTATCCTTAGCCATACCTTGCCTGATACTATGCAAGTAAACGAGCAAGATACATCGTTTGTAATAGTACGTAATACCGGTGATTCGCGCTGGAGTGGCAATCAGGGATACTACTTCGGACAAATAGACACCGGTGTACCAATCTTTTCTGCGCCAGTCTATATCAATGACTTACAGGATGATATTCCAACTTTCGGGGGTATTTTCCGCGGAAGACCCAAGACCTTTATTATCAAACCAACCGCGCCTAGTGTAACCGGGACATATGTTACCAAATGGAGTATGGGCAAGGACGGGTTGGGGTGGTTCGGTGAGCCATTGGAGCTAATAATTGTGGTGATGGGTCCATCTGGTATTTTCGATGAGGGAGAGATCACTGACTATTCAGTTTCACAAAACTATCCGAACCCGTTTAATCCAACAACGAAAATCAAATTCAGTATTCCGAAATCAACTCACGTTTCTTTAAAGGTTTATGACATTCTTGGAAATGAAGTTGCTACTCTTGTTAATGAAGAAAAACTTGCCGGAAACTATGAAGTTGAATTTGATGCCGGCAGATTATCAAGTGGTATTTATTTTTATAAACTTCTATCCGGAAGTTTTTCTCAGATTAAAAAAATGTTGCTGCTTAAATGATTTGTTATTCCTGTTATTCCATTTAAAACGAAAATGTCACCCTGAGCGAAGTCGAAGGGTGATTTTAATCTTGTAATTATATAATTTTGTAATTAATTCAACATTTCCTCAATTTGATAGACAGGTTTAATATCAACCGGAAGATCGGAAAGCTTATCTACAAGAATTTGTATAGTGGGTGAATTAACAGCATAACGTTCAATTAATCCTTTTGCGGCATGATAGTCGCCTTTTGCCTGTATCATTAAGATCAGGTTTGCTAATTGACCGAGAGCATGACCCATTTTATCAAAGTTCACTCTAACAAATTTTTTTGATTTATCGTATTCGTATCCGCCTTTTTCAAGAAGATAATTATAAATAATTGCATTACCACCGCCGTGCGCTTCGTTAATACCGAACCTGATTGAGCGGAAAATTCCGGCAAGGAATGTTACATAAGTTTCCTTCTCAAACGATTCCGGGAAAACACCTTTCTCAATCATAAATACATTGTTGTACATTCCAAGTATGTCAGCTTTACATTCTTCCAGAGTTGCATAAGTCTCCTTGAGCTCTTTTCTTACTTCGGTTTTTCTTCCATCGATTTCAATGAATCCCGGACCAATACCATGCGACATTTCGTGCATAAGTGAGTGCGTGAAGAAAGAATTGAAGGTTACATATTGCATCTGGTCGGGATCTAAAACAATCTTGGCGATAGGTATAAGCAGCTTTTCGTATTTTGCCTGCGAAACGTTTTTCAGCATAACTTTTTTAGAGCCTTTAGCCTTGCGCACTCTTTCATCGTTAGGTAGATTAAAAGCAAGTGTCTGAACACCGGCTTTAGTATCACCAGCAGTATAAACTTCATTAACTACAGCAATCGGGGACTCTGAACCACGATCCAGGTTTTTATATTCCATAGGAATTGGAAGATGTAATTCCATATCTCTCAGATATTTTTTGAATACATCCAGTTTCTTACTTTCTTCCTGATCTCTTATTGTTACAAAACTTTCAAACGAGGCTTTGTAGTTATATAAACCATCTTCGTATACTTCGTATGGACCAATTACGACTTCAATATCGTTATCCTTCACATCCATCCATGCCATATCACTTTCATAATAATCGTTGCTAAGGAAAGCATCTGCACGAGTGAGTAAATATTTTTTTAATGAAGGATTATCAGTATAACCTGCAGCATCTTTAAGAATTTTTGATATTTTGGTGAGTTGGGCTTTAAAATACTGGCTGTAAGGAATTGCAACAAGATTTTCACCTTCTCTTCTTATCATCGTAAATTCACTTGTAAATGCTTTCTCATCATCAGGATGATTTTTTATCCAGCCATCAAACTCTTCCTTGGTTATATCTTCAGGATAAAAATTTGCACCGGCAGGTTTTGTTTCTGTTCCTATAAAAGGTCTGTCATGTTCCAAACGGTCAAAGGGACCGAACATAATATTGAATAGATTTAATCTTAGCTTGGAATCCCCGGTATTTTCCGACATCAGCTTTGCTTTGATTTCTTCATTCTTTGAATATACCTGGTTCAGAAAAATATCGTCAATTATCTTTGAAGCACGATATAATTTTTCAACGACAATTTTCTGCCTTTCATCAAGCATGCTGTCGTCGTATTTAAGCTCTGTTGGTGAAAACTTTGCAATTTCTTTTTTTACCATTTCAATTCCCTCGGGTTCAATTTTATTTTCCTCATCTTTTTCTCCCCCGCATCCTTGTAAGATAAAGGCAAGAAAAAAAAGTGCCGGTATTAAATATTTCATTTGATCACCTTTTGGTTTGAAAAACTTAGTAGAAAATTTCAATTAGAATAAAAATAAATATAGCAAGAATTGAAGTAAGTGTAGAAGTCCTTATTACATGTACCGGATTTTTGTCCTATTCTTTTTCTTTTTCAATTTATAAATCCATAATCAATAATTAACTTATCCTCATTTGTTGGAGCATGAATACAAAATTTTCCCCAAACCGTTCATCAAAAACAACCTGTAATTAATTACGATTCTCTTTAATTTTGTTTATTAATTATTTTCATCCTAAACAAAAACAGGTGTAGCAATGCTTAAACATTTTCTAACAATCACAATTTTTGCATTTATAGCATGCAATACTTTTGCCCAGCCTCTGGAAAGAAGCAAGGTGGAGAACCAATACAAATGGAATCTTGCTGAAATTTATCCCACCACCGATGCATGGAAAGCGGACATGGATATGATGAATTCACAGGTTGAAAAACTTGCAGACTTCAAAGGCAAATTAGGCGAAAGCGCAAAGTCACTATATGAAGCGCTTAAGCTGGGTAATGATCTTACTAAGACTCTTTACAAAGCCTGGACCTATGCAAGTAACCTGAGCAACGAAGATCTTAATATTGCAAAAAACCAGGCAATGATTCAGCAAATGAGTGCGCTCGGTACAAAATTCAGTGAAACATCTGCGTTTATGGAACCGGAGATTCTACAAATTCCAAAAGAAAAGATCGATCAATTCTTCAAAGAAGAACCGGGACTTAAAGAATTCGATATGTATATTAACAACATTATCAGGATGCGCGCGCACACTTTGTCCGCTGCAGAAGAAAAAATTCTCGCAAGCTTTAATCTAATTGCAGGAAATCAGGATGATGTTTACGGAATTTTTAACAATGCAGAAAAACCGGCTCCTAAGGTAACCTTATCAGATGGCAAAGAAGTAGAGCTTACGCCTGCTTCTTATACCAGGTACCGTACGCTTCCTAACAGAGAAGATCGTGAAAAAGTGATGAGTACGTTTTTCAACAGCTACGGTATTTTTAAAAATACACTTGGTGCAAATCTGGCTGGAAAAGTAAAGAAAGACTGGGTTTTTGCTAAAGACAGAAAATATTCTTCTTCGCTTGAAGCTTCTTTAGACCGGGATAATATTCCTGTTTCAGTTTATTCCACTTTGATCGAGCAGGTAAATAAAAATCTTCCCACTCTTTACCGTTTTCTCGATCTGAAGAAAAGAATGCTTGGTGTGGATTCGCTTCACTATTATGATCTTTATGTTCCGCTTGTTGCAAAAGTAGATATGAGCTTTACAATTGAGCAGGGACAAAAAACCCTGCTTAATGCATTAAAGCCTTTGGGTAAAGAATACGTTGCTACTTTGCAAAAAGCATTCAACGACAGGTGGATTGATTACATGCCAACAGTTGGCAAAAGAAGCGGCGCATATTCTACCGGTGCAGCTTACGATGTTCATCCTTACATTTTAATGAACTGGACAGATGATTATGAATCTGTTTCAACACTTGCACACGAACTAGGACATACGATGCACAGCTACTTCTCAAATAAGAATCAACCTTTCTCAAAATCAGATTATGCGACTTTTGTAGCTGAGATTGCATCTACCGTTAACGAAACTCTATTAAACGATTATATGGTTAAGAATGCAAAGACTGATGAAGAGAAGCTTTATCTTCTCGGCAGCTATCTAGATTTATTAAGAACAACCATTTTCCGTCAAACATCTTTTGCCGAGTTTGAACTTGATATTCACAAAAAGGTAGAAGAAGGCAAACCGATAACCGGCGATGATATGTGCAAAATTTATTCGGACATTGTAGATAAGTACTACGGAAATGAGGATGGACATTGTGTTGTTGATCCCTATATTCAATACGAATGGGCATACATTCCTCATTTTCTGGGATATACTTACTACGTATTCCAGTATTCCACATCTCTTATTTATGCAACTGCTTTTGCAGAGAAAATTGTAAACGAGGGACAACCCGCTGTTGATAAATATTACAACATTCTAAAAGGCGGCGGATCAAAGTATGCAGTAGATCTTATAAAAGATGCAGGACTCGATCCATTATCCCCCGAACCGACAGAACTCGCAATGCAAAAGATGAACAAAGTTATGGACCAAATGGAAGAGATTTTGAATAAGATTGATAAATAGTTTTTCTAAGTGAACCTCAAAAAAACTAAAGGGAACGGAAACATCTGTTCCCTTTTTTATTTTAAATTATAAATTTCCTCCACTAAAATGTAGATCGATTCGCCGAAACACTCTTATAGCATTGAAGATCAAATCAAAGTTTAATCGAAACAGCGTCTCGCTCTACAAATTTTAAATGCAGATACGGTTTTATTAGATTATAAGTTAACCCTCAAAGAACCGATAAAATTTCTTCCTGCTGCAGAAATTCCCGAAGAGTATGGTCTGTATCTCTGGTCGGTTATGTTTTCTACACCGAGGTACAACTCAAAATTATCGAGAAGCTGGTAGCTTACTTTTAAATTAAGTGTGTACCATGAAGGACAATAAACATTTCCGTTTTCATCCTTTGCATATAGATAATCTTTACTAATCTCACTTGGAGCAAGATCTTCGTTTTTAATCTCGCCGTTGTAAACAGCATAAAGATCTGCTTCAATTTTATCTTTTCTGAAAATCAGTTCAGTCTTTCCAAACCACGGGGCAGCATGTCTTAAAGGAACCGTATCACCCGCATCGTCTTCTTCTTTTCCCTTTTGATAGTTAAAGCTGTTTTTGAAGTTAAAGTACTCTGCAATGTTCAGATCAAGCGCTAACTCTACACCCCAGATGTAAGCATTCGCAGCATTTTGTATTGCCTGAACTCGGCTGAGTTCTCCGCTGTAAATGATGCTGTCCATCCCATTTAAAACGTAGTCTCTTCTTACCAGTGCGTCATCAAGATAAGTATAATAACCCGTAACATCGAATTCTGCAACACGGGAAAATACTTTCATTACTCCGAGTTCTATGTTGTAAGCATATTCCGGTTTAAGATCGGGATTAGGAACTACGACAGCGCCCGGCTCTGAATCGAATACTTTACCGAGATCATCGACATTTGGTGCACGGAAACCGGTAGATAAATTCAGGTTGATCTGCCAATCGCTTTGAGGATGCCAGACTAACCCGGCGCTTCCCGTTAATGCGCCCGTTCTTAACTCGGCAGAAGTAAAGGGAAATGGATAAAATGTCGTATCGAAATCCGCATCAAGAGTTACATAATTATAGCGAAGTCCTGTTTGCAGGATGTATTGCGGACTGAGCTTGTTTTTATAAGTAACATAAGCGCCGAAAGAATTCCACGTCGATCCATCCGGATATCTCGATGGACCCGGTGTTATTTCGCCGGTAATTATGTTTTCCGAATTCCCTGTAGATTCCACTTTATTCAATACGACTTCAACACCGTAAAATAAATTCGATGTTTCATTAATATCCTTTATCAAATCAAAGTTTAACGAAAGGGCATCGACCTTCTCGGTGTTGTTTGTTTTATTTACCTTATTTAAATCCCTGTCGTGCCTGCTTTCTTCAAAGTTCTGATAAGCAAGAATTAATTTTGAGAGATCATATATAGAATTCGAAGAATAATTCGTTACCGTTAGAGCATTCATCATCCAATCCTGTGGTCCGTAATACCATTCCGCCGATCTTAGTGTTCCGCTCTTTGGACGAAGCAGCCTGTCGTATCTCGAATAATCCGAAGTTGTTGAATAATAAAATCCATATTCAAGAGCCCATTTATCTACCGGTTTAAACAAAATCTTCTGCATAAGATTTAGCTGGTTGTAACCGGATTCAATTTGTTCCTTTGGATCGGGATTCACAAGAACCGTATCGTGTCCGTTTATCCTATCCTGGTAAGTCGGTCTTAAAAAATCATCCGGTCCGTTCGAACCCATAAAGAGATTATCGAAATCAGAGTAAGTAACACTGGTAAGAAATCCCCATTTGTTAGTTCCGATGTTAAAATGCAGATGACCTGTTTTTTCCTGGTCGGCAGAAGAATATCTTGTCATCGCACTTGCATTGAAAATAACATTGTCTCCCATTGAAAGACGCGGTGAGAAAGTATAAAAATTCATCACGCCTGCAATTGCATCGCTGCCGTAAATTACAGAGCCCGGTCCGAAAATAACTTCTGTATGATCCAGGGAATTTGCATCGAGAGAAATTACATTTTGAAGATTCCCGCTTCTGAAAATTGCAGTGTTCATTCTTACACCGTCAACAACAATCAGAAGCCTGTTTGTGGCAAAGCCGCGTATCATAGGGCTGCCGCCGCCAAGCTGGCTTTTCTGGATAAACACATTAGCAGACATTCCAAGCATATCCGCAGTAGTTTGCGGATTCTCGAAATCTACATCGCGCTGGGTGATCACATCGATGGTGTTCGGTATTTCACTTTTGTTTTCCTCCCACCTGTTTGAACTTACAACAACATTATTGAGCGAGATCGCTGTTTGTTCCATCGAAACGATAAAATTATTTTCTTCAATCTGCGAGAACGTAAGTTCGATTCTTTCATATCCAATCAGGCGAAAGATGATCGGTTTGCTTTTATCCAATTTCCCGATATCAACTTTTCCATTGGAACCCGTAAGCAGGGCTCTGTTCGGATCGGAATTATAAACCGAGACTAATTCCAGCGGGTTTTGTGTTGCTTTATCCTTTACGGTAACTACCTGTGCATACATTGCTACATCCAGGAACAGAATTAATAATAGAATGTTTTTCATTAATGTTTCCTTAATAAAAATTTTTACATGATTATACTCAAGCAACAGCAGTACATACCTCGCCATTGCCTAAATAATTTTTACAAAATCTTATATGGATAAAGAAAGGTTATGAACGAGGTGGGGGAATAACGAGGAAATGTTCTCCTTCCAATAGATTCGAATCTACATCTGCAAAATATTTTCCCTTTTCATAAATTCCTGTATATTTCTCTTGATCGAGTGGCTTGGAATAAAACTGGCTGAGAAAATTATTCAAAGAGTTAAAATCATTTACTTTGTCCGGAT
>Ga0315556_1000191_pt1 | contig 36522 bp, 35 predicted proteins | sample SalMarSW160310MG_FD_202112 | JGI IMG/M metagenome (GOLD analysis project Ga0315556, IMG submission 202112) | Salt marsh sediment microbial communities from the Plum Island Ecosystem LTER, Massachusetts, United States - Salt Marsh Sediment SW1603-10 ...
CGTCGCCGCGCTGCCGATCATGTGGCGCCGGCGCCCCCACACGGTGCTCGACCTGTGGCTGATGGTGGCGGTGTTCGTGTGGATCTTCGACAGCGCGCTCGCCGCCGTGCTCAATCACGCGCGCTTCGACCTGGGTTGGTACGCGGGCCGCGCCTACGGCCTGCTCGCCTCGAGCTTCGTGCTCGCCGTGCTCCTGCTCGAGAACGGCCGGCTCTACGCTTTTCTCGCCGAGGCGCACGCGGACGAGCGCCGCGAGCGCAGGCGGGCGGAAGAGCGGACCGCCGAGCTGGCCGCGGTCAACAGGGAGCTGGATGCGTTCTCGTACTCGGTCTCGCACGACCTGCGCGCGCCTCTGCGCGCGGTCGACGGCTACTCGCACATGATCGAGGAGGACTACGGCGAGCGGCTGGACGAGGAAGGCCGGCGACTGCTCGCGGTGGTCCGGGACAGCAGCCGGAAGATGGGGCGGCTGATCGACGACCTGCTGGACTTCTCGCGCGTCGGGCGCGCCGAGATCGCGCGGGCGAAGATCGACATGACCCGGCTCGTGCGCGAGGTCCAGAAGGACCTCGGCGGCGAGTCGCCCGCGCCCGTCGATCTGGCGGATATGCCCGACGCATCGGGGGACCGCGCGCTGCTCAAGCACGTCTGGTCGAATCTCATGCATAACGCTCTGAAATACAGCTCCAAGCGGGACCGTCCCCGGGTCGAGATCGGCGGACGGAGCGACGGCGCCGAGACGGTCTACTGGGTGCGCGACAACGGGGTCGGGTTCGACATGAAGTACCGCGAGAAGCTCTTCCGCGTGTTCCAGCGCTTGCACGGCGCCGATGAATTTCCGGGAACCGGCATCGGCCTGGCGATCGTTCAGCGCGTCGTGGCGCGCCACGGCGGCCGGGTCTGGGGGGAGGGAAAAATGGGCGAGGGCGCGGTGTTCTACTTCACGTTGCCGAACGGGGCCGGCTAGGTGAACGACAGCGAACAGGTGGAGATCCTTCTGGTCGAGGACGATCCGGCGGACGCCGAGATGACGCTGCGCGCCCTGCGCGGGAAAAATCTCGCCAACCGCGTCCACTGGGTGAAGGACGGGGCGGAGGCGCTCGAATACATGTTCCGCTCCGGAGGCTACGCCGGCCGCGATCCGGACCACGCGCCGAAGCTCATCATGCTGGACATCAAGATGCCGAAGGTGGACGGCATAGAGGTGCTCAGGCAGCTCAAGGCGAACGACGCGACCCGCAGGGTGCCGGTGGTGGTGATGACCTCGTCCAACGAAGAACAGGACGTTCTGGAAAGCTACCGGCTCGGGGTCAACAGCTACATCGTGAAGCCGGTGCACTTCGACGCGTTTCTCGAGACGGTCGCCAAGATCGGCCTGTACTGGGTTCTCACCAACAGGGTTCCACAATAGGCCGGCGTATGGCGCACGCGCCGATAAAGCTCCTGCTGGTCGAGGACAATCCCGCCGACGCCGAGCTCGAAGTGCGCGAGCTGACGCGCGCCGGGATGCGGGTTGAGCTGCGCCTGGTCGACACCGAGCCGGGGCTGCGGCACGAGCTCACCGAATTCGAGCCGCAGCTGATCCTGTCCGATTTTTCGATGCCGCGCTTCGACGGCATGTCGGCGCTGGCGGTGGTGAAGGAATTGAGTCCCGACGTTCCGTTCATCTTCGTCTCCGGAACGCTGGGCGAGGACTACGCGATACGCGCGCTCAAGGACGGCGCGACGGACTATGTGCTGAAGACGAATCTGGTCCGTCTCCCGGCCGCGGTCGAGCGCGCCTTGAAGGACGCGGCCGAGCTCGAGGCGAAGCGGAAGGTCGAACGGGATCTGCAGGAAAGCGAAGCCGGCCTGCGCCGGGCGCAGCTGATGGCGGAGCTCGCGCACATCGTCACGGGCCCGACCGGGGCATTCGAAAGGTGGTCGGATACGCTGGCGCAACTGGCGGGCGTCGAGCCCGCGCGGGTGCCGAGGGAGACGCGCGAATGGCTGGGGCTGGTGCACCCCGAGGACGCGGACCGTTTCCGGCGCACGAGCCTCGAGGCGGCGAGGCGCGGCATGCGCATGGAGCTCGAGTACCGCCTGCGGCGCGGTGACGGCTCCGTCATCCACATCCAGCATGTCATGGAGGCCCTCTCGGCGCCGGACGCCTCCGCCGACGAAGGCGGGCTGAGGTGGTTCAACACGCTGCAGAACGTCACGGCGCAGAAGCTGGCGGCGGCCGAGCTGCGTATGAGCGAGGCGCGCTACCGGGCGATCTTCGAGCAGGTGGGCGTCGGCATCGTCCACATGTCGCCCGACGGCGACATCGAGCTGGCGAACCCGAAGTTCTGCGACATGCTCGGCTACTCCCACGCCGAGGCCGTGCTGCTGAATTTGAGCGACCTGACGGACGCGGAGGACGTCGCGAACGGCGCCGACGCGCGCGAGCTGCTCCTCTCGGGCTCGCTCGCGCAGCACGAGAGGGAGTTCCGCCTGACACGCAGGGATGGTTCGCGGATCTGGTGCAACCTCACGAAGTCGGTCGTGCGCGCGCCGGGCGGCGACCCGCTTTACTTCCTATGCGTGTTCCACGACGTCAGCGAACGCAAGGCGCAGCAGGAGCGGATCGCGCGGCTGACCCGGGTCCACGCGGTGCTGAGCGGGATCAACTCGCTCATCGTGCGGGTGCGCGACCGCCAAGAGCTGTTCCAGGGCGCGTGCAAGATCGCGGTCGAGGCGGGCAGGTTCCTCCTCGCCTGGATCGGCACGGTCGACCAGTCGCGGACCATGCTCCTGATGGCGGCGTGGGACGGAGACGGCGAGGGCTATATCGAGCGCATGCCGGTGTCGCTGAGCGAGCGCGATGCCGAGAGCCTCGGACTGAACGCACTCGCCGTCGCGGACGGGCAAGCCAGGGTCGCGAACGACATAGGTACCGACGCGCGCTTCCGACTCAAGGAGGAGGCCCTCGAGCGCGGCTTTCATTCGTTCGTCACCCTGCCTCTTTCGAGCGAGGGCCGGGTTTCCGGCGTGCTGGCGCTCTACGCGGAGCAGGCCGGTTTCTTCGACGACGAGGAAATGAAGCTGCTGAACGAGCTGGCCGGCGACATCTCGTTCGCGCTCACGCACCTCGGGCAGCAGGACAAGCTCAACTTCGTCGCGCTCTACGACCCGCTCACCGGGCTCGCGAACCGGGCGTTGCTGAGCGAGAGGCTGACGCAGACCCTGCACGGCGCGGGCCAGGCGGGAACCAAGGCCGCGCTCGCGATCCTCGACCTCGAGCGGTTCCGGACGGTGAACGACTCGCTCGGCCGGCAGGCCGGCGACGCCCTGATCAAGCAGGTGGCGGAACGTCTCGCGCGGGCGGCGGGAACGGCGGAGGTCGCCCGCATCAGCGCGGACCACTTTGCCGTCGTCCTGGCGCCGGTGAACGGGCAGCCGGAGGCGACGAAGCGCCTGCAGGAGCTGCTGCAGCGCTGCTTCGGCGAGCCGTACCACGCGCGCGGCACGGACCTCAGGCTCTCGGCGAAGGCGGGGGTCACGCTGTTCCCGAACGACGGCGTGGACGCGGAGATCCTGCTCGGAAACGCGGAGGCGGCGCTGAGAAGCGCGAAGAAGACCGGCGACCCGACGCTGTTCTACACCTCGGCGCTGACCGACAGGACCTCGAAGCAGCTGTCGCTGCTGAACAAGCTGCAGCGCGGGATCGAGAACGACGAGTTCGTCCTGCACTACCAGCCGAAGTTCCAGACCGGGACGCGGAAGATCGTCGGGGTCGAGGCGCTCATCCGCTGGCAGAGCCCCGAGCTCGGGCTCGTGCCGCCGGGCAAGTTCATCCCCCTGATGGAGGAAACCGGGATTATCCTGGAAGCGGGCGCCTGGGCGCTGTCGAAGGCGGTCAGCGATTACGCCCGCTGGCTGGAACTGGGCCTGCCCGCGCCGCGCGTCGCGGTGAACGTGTCTCCCATCCAGCTGCGCAAGCGCGACTTCCTCGACACGGTGCAGCGCGCGATCAGGGGCGGGCCGAACCCGCCGGGCATCGACCTGGAAATAACGGAAAGCCTCATCATGGAGGACATCCAGAGCAACATCCGGAAACTGAAGGACGTGCGCGATCTCGGAATGGAAATCGCGATCGACGACTTCGGCACCGGATACTCGTCGCTCGGCTACCTCGCCAAGCTGCCGGTGCAGATGCTCAAGATCGACCGCTCGTTCATCATCACGATGCTGAAGGACCGCGCCGCGATGACGCTGGTGGAGACTATCATCTCGCTCGCCCATTCGCTCAAGCTGAAGGTCATCGCAGAAGGCGTCGACGAAGAGCAGCAGGCGAAGTCGCTCGAGAAGTTGCGCTGCGACCAGATCCAGGGCTTTCTGTTCAGCAAGCCGCTGCCGTTCGAGCAGATAACCGAAATGCTGGCGGGCCGGCGCGGCAATCCGCCCGCAGCTCGTTGAGGCCGGAGCGCTTCGTCAGCCGCTTTTCAATGTTGCACGCCGCGGGGGATTCTTCAGGCCGCGGCGTAGCCCTCGCGCCGGTACACCAGCCAGGCGAAGAGGATCATGGCGCCGAGGACGATGAACGAGCCGGTGGCGGCGAACGCCTCGCCGCTCGGGTGCCCGGTATAGATCCTGCCCACGCCGAAGACCTGGATGACCACGCCCGCCATCCAGACCCACACCTGGGCCAGCGCGGCGCGGCTGCGGTCGATCGCGGGGTGGAGGTGGTAGAAGACGCCGAACAGGAACAGCGATACCCAGCCCAGAAGATTGAGGTGGGCGTGCGCGGGGAACGTGACGTGGTTCTGCGAGATCGCCATGTAGAGGCCCCAGATCATTCCCGCGATCACGAACAGCACGGCGGCCCTGAAGCTCAATGCGGATGCTTTCATTGCTGTACCCTCCCCAAGTAAGAATTGTTGTTAGTTGACGGCGCGCTGAATCTACCACCATGAGCCATGACATAGTTGTCAGGAACGGGAGCTTGATCGACGGCAGCGGTGCGCCGGCGAGGCGCGCCGACGTGGCGATATCCGGCGGCAGGATCGTCGACGTGGGAGAAGGGATCGGGACCCCGGCGCGGCGGGTGATCGACGCCGATGGTCTCGTGGTCGCGCCCGGGTTCATCGACCCGCACACGCACTACGACGCGCAGATCTGCTGGGACGGGGCGACCACGCCTTCGTCCTGGCACGGGGTGACGACCGTGGTGATGGGCAACTGCGGGGTGGGGATCGCGCCCTGCCGGCCGGCGGCGCGCGAGGTGGCGATGCGCGATCTGGTCAACGTCGAGGCGATTCCGTTCGAGGTCCTGCAGGCGGGAATCAGCTGGGACTGGGAGACGTTCCCGCAGTATCTGGATGCGGCGGCGCGGCGCAAGCCGGCGCTCAATCTCGCCTTCCTCGCGCCGCTGACGCCGCTGCGGCATTACGTGATGGGCGAGGCGTCGATGGAGCGCGCCGCCAGCGGGGAAGAAACCAGGCAGATAAGGAACCTGCTCGGCGAGGCGGTGGACGCGGGCGCGTTCGGCTTCTCGAGCACGCTGCTCAACCAGCACATGGGCTACGGCGGGAGGCCGCTGGCGTGCCGCAACGCGAGCCGCGACGAATTGAAGGCCTGCTGCAACGCATTGCGCGAGCGCGGCAAGGGGGCGATCGAGATCGCGATGACCAGGCAGCTCGGAGTGATGGACGACCCGGAGCTGGAGCTGCTCGATTTCATGCTCGCCGAGAGCGGGCGGCCGATCACCTTCATCGCCATGTTCGACCGCGACGACATCTCGGAGGCGGTGAGAACGTCGCTCAGGAAGGCCGCGCCGATGATCGCGCGCGGGGCGCGGCCGCAGACTTCGCCGCTGCCGCTGACGCGCGAGGTGAACATGCGCAATCCGTTCTCGTTCGCCGCCTTCCCCTCGTGGAAGCGGGTGTTCGAGGACAAGTCCAAGAGCGCGCAGGCGGCGGTGTACCGCGACCCGGCGTTCCGTGCCCGGTTCAGGAGGGACCTCGAGCGGCCGATGGCCTTCGGCAACTGGGAGCGGATCACCGTCCACGAAGTCAAGAATCCCTCCTTGAAACAGATGGAGGGCAAGACCGTCGCCCAGGTCGCGGCCGAGCGCGGGGTGGACGGGGTGGACGCGTTGCTCGATCTCACCCTCGAGGACGATCTCGAGAATGAATTCACGATGCAGTCGTTCAACACGCGCATCGACCGCATGGCCGAGCTGCTGAACGACCGCTCGATCCTGCTCGGGCTGGGCGACGGCGGCGCGCACCTCGACATGCTGTGCGACGCGGGCTACCCGACCTACGTCCTCGGCACCTGGGTCAGGGAACGCAAGGTGCTTTCGCTGGAGGAGGCGGTGCGGCGCATGACCTCGGACCCGGCCGACTTCTTCGGCATCCGCGACCGCGGCCGCATCGCGCCTGGGCTTGCCGCCGACCTGGTGCTGTTCGATCCGGCAACGGTCGGCTCGGTCGGCCGCCCGGAGCGGCGCTACGACCTGCCGGGCGGGGCGAAGCGGATGGTGATGCGCTCGCAGGGCGTGGCGATGACGCTGGTCAACGCCGAGCCGACCTGGGAACGCGGCGCGCTCACCGGCGCCGCCGCCGGCACGGTGCTGCGCGCCTAGACTCCCTCGACGAAGCGGAAGTCCCGCTCGGCGGCGTCGCCCAGCACGCGCGGCCTGCTCAGGCGCCGCCTTCGCGCATGAGCGGGATGATGACCTCTTCGAAGGCCTGGTCCCAGGCCTGGGCGGCGGCGGGCGACCAGCCCGCGCCGAGTCGCAGGCTCAGCGCCTCGACGAACACCGTCTTGAAGTTGGCGAGGTCCTTCGGCTCGAGCGCATAGGGCTTGTGCGCGGCGCCGAGCTTGTGCACGTGCGGCGCGATGGTGCCGCGGTCCTCCGAGAGGCGCGCCACCAGCGCCATGGTCTGGACCATCTTCTCGAGGTGCCCGGGGTCGAGCTGCTGCGGGAAATGCGCGCGGTAGCCGGGAAAGCGCTCGAAGAAGCGCGCGTAAAAGGATTCGACGAATGCCATCGGATCGTCGATGGCGCCCCAGGTTTCGGCAATCAACTCGGTATTCATTCTGACCCTCTGGCCGAAATCTTATCGCTCGAGCCAGGGGGAGGACTTTGACTTAGCGCAAGCTATGGAGCCGGCGCGGTCGAGCCGCGAACGACCAGCTCGACCGCGAGCTCGGTGCGTATTTCGATTTCTTCCCCGTTCAGGCGCGCCAGGATGTGCTGCGCCGCGCGCCGCCCGATCTCCGTGGTCGGTATATGCACTGTGGTCAGCCCGGGCGGCAGGTGCGCCGAGAGCTCCATGTCGTCGACGCCGGTGAGCGACAGCGCTCGCGGAACCTCGATGCCGAGCGCGTTGGCTTCGATGAGCGCGCCCTGCGCGAGGATATCGTTGCCGCAGATGACGGCGGTCGGCGCCGACTCGGAGCGCATCATCGCGCGCAGCGCTTCGCGTCCGCTTTGCACCGAGAAGGAGGTCTCCACCACGCGTTCGGGGCGCAGCGCGACGCCGCGCGCGCTCAGCGCCTCGCGCACGCCGGTGATGCGGTTGCGGGCGCGGTCGTTGTGCGCGGTGAAACCGGAAATCATCCCGAACGCGCGGTGGCCGAGGTCGTAGAGATACTGGGCGGCGCGCGCGCCGACCTCGCGGTTGTTGAAGCCCACGCAGGGGTGATGGCCGCTCTCGTCCAGCGACCAGGTCAGGACGTAGGGGCTGCCGAAGCCGGCCAGCAGCTGGTAGAGCTCGGGACTGTGGTCGGTGCCGACCAGCACCAGCCCGTCGACGCCGCGCTCGAGCAGAGCGCGGGTCACCTGGACTTCACGCTCGGGGTCGTACTCGTGCGAGCCGAGCAGCAGCTGATACTCGTGCTGCCCCAGCTCGCGCTGCAACGCCTGCGTGGAATTGGCGAAGATCGCGTTGTCCAGCGTCGGGATGACGGCGCCGACGGTATGCGTGCGCCGCGACGCGAGCGCGCGCGCCGCGCCGTGGGGCAGGTAACCGAGCAGGCGCGCGGCGTCCAGCACCCGCGCCAGGGTGGCGGGCTTGAGCAGATGGGGAGCGGACAGCGCGCGCGAGGCGGTGGCGAGCGAGACCCCCGCGACCCGGGCCACGTCGTCGAGCTTTGCTTTCTCTTTTTTGTCTGACATCAACGCGAGCGCCGGATCAGGCGCAGATGCAAGCGTATTCATCATAGTACACGTTGCACCGCAGCAGTGAAATTTCTTGACTTTGCCAATTTCTGGCGTTTAAAATGAAAGCGCTTCCATTTTGGTCATAAGGTTATGGGCCCCGTTCAGGCGGCCCAACGGCGGGCGGAGGACGGCCGCCACGGGAGGGAGGAGAACGATCATGGCTTATCCCAGCGTTCGAGCCGCCGGCAGCTATTCGCTGTGGCTGTCCCTGCTGACCTTCGCGGTCTATTTCCTCAACGTCCTGCTCGGCGGGCCGCTGCATGGGCGGCCCTGGATGACCGACGTACAGGAGATGTTGACCCTGTATTTCGCCGTGATCCTTTTCGTCATCGGCACCCTGTGCCGCGAAGCCGAAGCGAATCGCGCCAGGGCGGGGCGGGGAAACGGCTCAAATCCATCATCGACCCGGAACACCCACTAGAGAGAAAGGAGGAATGAGACATGCGTAAGTCACACGAGCAGCTGTCGCAAGAGCGCCGCAGGTTCCTGAAAATCGCCGGCAGCAGCGGCTTCACCGTCGCCGCCCTCGCCGGCACGGGCGGAACCCTGTTCTCGGAATCCGCCGTTGCCCAGACCGGCAACGAGGAGATGCAGCGGCAAAAGGCGGCCAAGTACGAGATGACGATCGCGACCGCGTACGTGCTCGGCGCGTCGCGCAGCTACCCGATCCTGCAACGTCAGTTCAAGGAAAACATCCAGAACGCCACGCGCGGCAAGGTCTACGTGCGGCTCGCGCCCGCCGGCCAGCTGGGCGCGGGCGGCGCCCTGGTGAAGAAGGTGCAGGACGGGACCATCCAGGCGGCGCAGCACTCGCTGTCGAACTTCGCGCCCTTCGCGTCGGTGGTCGACATGATCAACCTGCCGTACTTCTGCGGCGCGAACCAGAGGTTCGTCAACCTGGTGACCTCGGACGCGTGGCAGAAGGAAGTGAATCCAAAAGTGGAGGCGAGGGGATTCAAGCCCCTTTTCTACGTCGTGATCGATCCGCGCACGGTCGCCGTGCGCAAGGGCGAGCATGCGGTGATCCTGCCGAAGGATATCAAAGGCATGAAATTCCGCGTTCCGGGCTCGAAGATGCTGCAGCAGTACTACCGGCTGGTCGGTGCGAATCCGACTCCGGTGGCCTGGGGCGAGACGCCGTCGGCGATCAAGCAGGGGGTGGCGGACGCGCTCGATCCGTCGGCCGGCGCGCTGTACGTGTTCGGCTTCAAGGATATCCTGAGCCACATCACCTTCACCCGGGCGGTGCCGGACAGCCAAGTGTACTCGTGCAACCTGCAGTGGTTCAACTCGCTGCCGAAGGACGTCCAGGACGGCATCGACGAGGCCTCGCAGATCACCTTCCAGCAGAACCTGGCCCAGGTGCCCGCCTCGCGCAACTACGCGATCGCCGAGCTGGAGAAGGCCGGGGTGCAATTCCACTACCTGAGCGACGCCCAGATCGATGTCTGGAAGGCCGCGGGCGGCTACCAGCGCCCGGAATGGAACGACTTCAGGCTCGAGCTGGCCGGATCGCAGCAGGTGTTCGACAGGCTCGAGCAGGCCGCCAACACGCCCGCGCGCCTGTTCGTGAACGACGCCTGAGCGGCCCGGGAGGGACAGAGCGATGAGCAGGCGACGCGAGGCGCTGGCCTACCTCGACCGCAACCTGGAGCGCTGGGCGCTCCTGATTTTTTACAGCATGGTGGTGGTCACCATGGCGGTCGAGGTGCTGCGGCGGGAGGTGTTCTCTTATTCCTCGGTCTGGGGCGAGGAGATCGTGCGCTACTCGTTCATCTACCTCGCCTGGATCGGGGCCGCCGCGGCGGTGCGCGAGCGCGCGCACATCCGCATCGACGTGATCTTCGAAGCGTGCTCGATGCGGATTAAGGCGCTGCTCTACCTCTTCGGCGACCTGGTCATGCTGGTCGTGGCCTGCTACGCGCTTTACTGGTCGTGGGACACCCTGATGGTGAGCGCGAAGTTCGGCGCCGTCTCGCACGGCCTGCGTGTGCCGATGGTGTGGTTCCGCAGCGCCGTGCCGATCGGCTTCGGCCTGCTCCTTTACCGGCTGGTCCTGTCGATTCGGCGCGACCTCTCCGACCTGCGCAACAACCGCCCGGTGTACGTCGGCGAGCGTCTTTTCGACTGACCATGAATTCCCTCTATCCCGGAACCGGCACCGAAGCCCTCGCCCTGGGCTGGAGCTTCTACGGGCCCATGATCCTGTTCGTCGCCCTGACGGTATTCGGGGTGCCGATCTGGGCGGTCATCGGAGCAACCTCGATCGCGCTGCTGGTGTGGTCCCACACGCTGCCGCTTACGCTGCTGGGCAGCTCATTGTTCGACGGCATCGACGCTTTCGCGCTGACCGCCGTGCCGCTTTTCATCCTGACCGGCGACGTGCTGGTGCGCACCGGGCTGAGCCGCAAGTTCCTCGACGTGGCCGAGGCCCTGACCTGCTGGACGCGCAGCGGCTTCGGCTCGGCCACGGTGCTGGTGTGCGGCATGTTCAGCGCCATCTCGGGATCGGACGCCGCCGGCGCGGCGGCGGTCGGGCGGATGACGATCGAGCGGCTGGTCGAGGCGGGCTATCCGCGGCCCTATGCCTGCGCCCTGGTGGCGGCCGGCGCCTGCACCGGCATTCTGATTCCGCCGTCGATTGCCTACATCATCATCGGCCTGGTTCTCGGCATCTCCGCCTCGACCCTTTTCCAGGCCGCGCTGATTCCCGGCCTGCTGATTCTGGCGGGCATATTCATCACCAACAGCGTGGTCAACCGGCGCCACGCCTACGAGCGCAACGAGGCGATCTCGGTGCGGGCGTGGCTCGCCAACATCGCCGGCGCGCTGAAGCGGGGCTGGTACGCCTTCATCGTGCCCGCGATCATCTTCTACGGCATCTTCTCCGGCCGCCTGACGCCCACCGAGGCGGGCGCCACCGCGGTGATCACGACCATGATCATCGGTTTCGTCCTCGGCACGCTGAAGCTCGCCGACTTCCCGTCGATGCTGGTGAGCTCGGCCAAGGTGAACGGCGTCATCCTGCCGATCATCGCGTTCTCGCTGCCGCTCGCCCAGGCGCTGGCGACGATGAACGTGCCGCAGGGCTTCGTGATGACGGTGACGAGCATCTCGAGCGATCCGAAGGTGATCGTCCTGCTGATGATCGGCATCCTGGTGGCCGCCGGCTGCGTGATGGAAACGACGCCCAACATCGTGATCCTGGCGCCGATCCTCAAGCCGCTGGCCGACCAGATCGGCATGAACGAGATCCAGTTCTGCGTGATGATGATCACGACGCTCGGCGTGGGGTTCATCACGCCGCCGCTGGGCCTGAATCTCTTCGTCGTCTCCGGCCTTACCGGCGAATCGATCCTGAAAATCGCCAGGCGCGCAGTCCCTTTCATGCTCTCGATGCTGGCGGTGGTGCTGCTGATCGCCTACGTGCCTGCCATCACGACCTTCCTCCTGCCCGCCGCCTACAAGTGAGCGGGCACGACACCGACAACCATCAACCTTTGAAGACTCATCCATGACAACCTACCTGAAGAAAGCGAGCAAGACCCCCGAAACCGAGACCGCCGCCGCGCAAAAAGTCGTTAGCGAAATGCTGACCGAGATCGAGAAGAACGGCGAGGCCGCCGTTCGCGAGTACGCGAAAAAGCTCGACAAGTGGGAAGGCGATTTCGTGGTCACCCAGGCCCAGCTCGCGGAAAACGCCAAGAGCGTTCCGGCGCAGGTCAGGAAGGACATCGATTTCGCGATCGACCAGGTGTACCGATTCGCGGTCGCGCAGCGCGCGTCGCTGACGGATTTCGAGACCGAGCTGCATCCCGGCGTCAGGGCCGGCCAGAAGGTCCTGCCGGTGAACGTCGCCGGCTGTTACGCGCCGGCCGGCCGCTACGCGCACATCGCCTCGGCTTACATGGGGACGGCGACCGCCAAGGCCGCGGGGGTGAAAACCATCATCGCCTGTTCCGGGCCGTTTCGCGGCGGGCCGATGCATCCCTATCTGATGTACGCGTTCAACAAGGCGGGCGCCGACGTCATCATGACCCTCGGCGGCGTGCAGGCCATTGCCACCATGGCCTTCGGCCTGTTCAGCGGCAAGCAGGCCGACGTCATCGTCGGCCCGGGCAACAAGTTCGTCGCCGAGGCCAAGCGCGCGCTGTTCGGCAAGGTGGGCATCGACGTCTTCGCCGGCCCGTCCGAAATCGCCATCATCGCCGACGAGTCCGCCGATGCGGCGATCGTGGCGAGCGACCTGGTGGGTCAGGCCGAGCACGGGCACGAGTCGCCCGTCTGGCTGTTCACCACCAGCAAGCAGCTCGCGAGCAAGGTGATGGCGCGCATGGAGGGCCTGATCGACGCGCTGCCGCCGACGGCGCGCGACGCGGCGGGCGCCGCCTGGCGCGACTACGGCGAAGTGATCGTCTGCGACAGCCGCGAGGAAGTGGTGGAGGTCTCGGACCGTTACGCAGCCGAGCACCTGGAAGTGCACGCCAAGGATCTCGACTGGTGGCTGGACCAGCTGAGCTGCTACGGCTCGCTCTTCCTGGGCGAAGAAACCACGGTCGCCTACGGCGACAAGGCGAGCGGCCCCAACCACGTCCTGCCCACCAAGGGCGCGGCGCGATATTCCGGCGGCCTTTCGGTGCACAAGTTCCTCAAGACCTTCACCTGGCAGAAGATGACCCGGGAAGCGGCGCGCGACATCGGCGAAGTGGCAGCGCGTATCTCGCGGCTCGAGGGCATGGAGGCGCACGCCCGCACCGCCGACGAGCGCCTGGCCAAGTATTTCCCGGACAAGAAGTTCAATCTGGGCGAGCACGTAAAGGTGTGAGGCAGCTTCCACTGTTTTCGCTCGAGGGCCGGCGGGCGCTGGTCACCGGAGGCAGCTCGGGGCTCGGCGAAGCCATGGCTCGCGCCCTGGGGCTGGCGGGGGCGAAGGTGATGATCGTTGCGCGCGGTGCAATGGGCGCGCTCGAGGCCGCGGTCGGGCGCCTGGAAAAGGACGCGATCGACGCGCACGGGATGTCGGCCGACCTCTCTGCGCTCGATTCGCTGCAGGAGGTCGGAGCGAAGGCCGTCGCCGAGATGGGCGGCATCGACATCCTCGTCAACGCCGCCGGCGTGAACCTCAGGCAGTCGTTCGCCGGCGTCACGACCGAGTCCTGGAATCTGCAGCTCAACCTTCATCTCGGCGCGCCCTTCTTTCTCACCCAGGCGCTCGCGCCCGGGATGGCGGATCGCAAGTGGGGGCGAATCATCAATATCGCCTCGCTGCAGAGCTATCGCGCTTTCGACCATAGCGCGCCGTATGGCGCAGGCAAGGGCGGCATCGTCCAGCTTACCCGGGCCATCGCCCGGGAATGGTCGCCGCGCGGCATCACCTGCAATGCCATCGGCCCCGGATTCTTTCCCACGCCGCTTACCGCGCCGGTGTTCAACGACCCGGAGCTTTCGCGGCAGCACGCGGCGCAAACATGCATCGGCAGGAACGGCGAGCTGGACGACCTGTACGGCGCGACGGTCTTCTTCGCCAGCGACGCCAGCGCTTACATTACCGGCCAGACGCTGATGATCGACGGAGGATACACGGCAAAATGAAAGCACTCGTCTATACCAAACCGGACGAAATTCTCATGCGGGAGCAGCCCGAGCCGGTCGCGGCCGAGCACGAGGTCGTGCTGAAGATCGACGCGGTGGGAATCTGCGGCTCCGACATGCACGCCTACTACGGCCACGACCCGCGCCGCAAGCCGGGCCTGGTGCTGGGCCACGAATTCGCCGGCACGATCGTCGAGAGCCGCTCGGCCGCTCATTCGGTAGGCGCAAGAGTCACCGGCAATCCGCTGATCACCTGTGGCCGCTGCGATTACTGCGTCACCGGCCGCAACAACCTGTGTGAGAACCGGACCATGGTCGGCATGACCCGGCCCGGGGCCTACGCCGAATTCATGTCCATCCCGGGGGCGTCGCTGATCGACCTTCCGCAGGACCTGCCGGCGGCGAAAGCCGCGCTCACCGAGCCCGCGGCCACGGCGATCCACGCCATCAACCGGTCGCTCCCGTTCCTGAGCCGCCCGCTGCTCGAATGCCGCGTACTGGTGCTCGGCGGCGGCGCGATCGGCATGCTGGCGGCGCTGCTGCTCAAGCATCACGGCGCGCGCGGAACAGTCGTGACGGAAGTCAATCCGAAGCGGTGCAAGGCGATTGAAGCCCACGCCGACGCAACGACGCTCGATCCGCGCGAGGCGGCGCCGCAGGAGGGCGTCTTCGACTACGTGATCGACGCGGTGGGCTCGAAGATCACGCGCGTCAGCGCGCTGAAAGCGGTCAAGCCCGGCGGCGTGCTCATGCACATCGGCCTGCAGGACTGGGAAAGCGAAATCGACATGCGCAAGCTCACGCTGGCCGAGATCGCCCTGCTCGGCGCCTATACCTATGCCACTGCCGATCTGCGCGCGGCGGTGCGCCTGCTGCAGGAAGGCGCCTTCGGCAATCTGGACTGGATCGAGACGCGCAGGCTCGAAGAAGGCCCCACGGCGTTCGCTGACATCGCAAAAGGCAACATCGCTTCAGCCAAGGTAGTGTTGCTTCCGTAAGCGCCTGGTCGCAGCGGCTAAGATGCGGCATGCACAACGCAGCCGCCTCGGAAGTCTTCGACGGCCTGCCGCCGCCGCAGCGCCGCTGGGCGATGCTCGCAATCGGGCTCGCGATCATGATGGCGGTGCTCGACGGCACGATCACCAACGTCGCGCTGCCGACGATCGCGCGCGACCTCGAGGCCAGCCCGGCGGATTCGGTCTGGGTGGTCAACGCCTACCAGCTGGTGATCACGATCCTGCTGCTGCCGCTCGCCTCGCTGGGCGAGATCGTCGGCTACCGGCGCATCTACCGCATCGGGCTGGCGGTGTTCACCCTGTCCTCGCTCGCCTGCGCGCTGTCGGACTCGCTGCTCGCGCTGACGCTGGCGCGGGTGGTGCAGGGGGTGGGCGCGGCCGGGATCATGAGCGTCAACGCGGCGCTGGTGCGCTTCATCTATCCGCGCGAGCGGCTCGGGCGCGGCATCGGCATCATCGCCATGGTGGTGGCGGTCTCGGCGGCGGTCGGGCCGACCGTCGCCGCCGCGATCCTGTCGGTCGCCACCTGGCCGTGGCTGTTCGCGGTCAACGTGCCGATCGGCATCGCGACGCTGGTCGCCGCGCGGGCGCTGCCGCGCACGCCGCACGCGGCGCGGCGCTTCGACTATTTCTCCGCGCTGCTCAACGCGCTGTTCTTCGGCCTGCTGATCGTCGCCATCGACAGCGTCGGCCACGGCGCGCGCGCGCCGGTGGTGCTGCTCGCCTTCGCCGGCGCGGCGCTCTCGGGGGTCGCGCTGGTCGCGCGTCAGCTGCCGCAGTTGTCGCCGCTGTTGCCGGTCGACCTGCTGCGGATCCCGCTCTTCGCGCTCTCGATCGGGACCTCGGTCTGCTCGTTCGTGGCGCAGATGCTGGCCTTCGTCGCGATCCCGTTCTATTTCCAGGACGTGCTCGGCCGCGACGCGGTGGCCACGGGCCTGCTGATGACGCCGTGGCCGGTGGCGGCGGCGGTGATGGCGCCGATCGCGGGGCGGCTCGCCGACCGCCACCACCCCGGACTGCTCGGCGCGCTGGGCCTGGCGGCGTTCGCCGCCGGCCTCGCGCTGCTTGCGCTGCTGCCGGCGTCGGCCGGCGAGGCCAACATCGTCTGGCGCATGGCGCTCGCCGGCGCGGGGTTCGGGCTTTTCCAGTCGCCCAACAACCGCGCCATCCTCACCTCGGCGCCGCCCGAGCGCAGCGGCGGCGCGAGCGGCATGCTCGGCACCGCGCGCCTGCTCGGCCAGACTGCCGGCGCGGCGCTGGTGGCGCTGATGTTCGGCCTCGCCGGCGCGCGCGCGACCTACTGGGCGCTCGGCGCCGCGGCGGGAATCGCGCTCCTCGCCGCCGCGGTGAGTGGCACGCGGCTGATCGGCAAGTCCGGCGCCGCCGGCCGTCAGCGGCCGTAGCGCTCGGCGTTGCGCTGCGCGGCGCGGGCGCCGGCGTCGTCGCCGCGCGCGTCGCGGGCCTGCGCGATCAGCTTCCAGTTCTCGGCCCGCAGCGCGTTGTCGCCGCCGGCCCAGGTGTTGGAGCGCGCGGCGAGGCTTTCGGCCTGCGCGTACTGGCCCTGCTGCAGCCGGATGCGGGCAAGCTGCTGCCACAGGCGCGCGTCGTGCGGCGCGATGCGCAGCGCGCGCTCGATGGTGGCTTCGGCGCTGCCGAGGCGGCTCGCGGCCTGGTCGGCGCGCGCGCTGGCCATCAGGCGCTCGACGGCCGGGTTCGCCGCCGGGGCTGAGGGGGCAGAGGGGGCGGCCGGGACGGCGGGGACGGCGGGCGCCGCGCCTGCGGCCGGCGCGGGCGGTAGCGGTGACGGAGCCTCCGGCGGCGCGGTGGCGCAACCGGCGAGCAGCGTTGCGAGCAGAAACAGAAGTCTCATTGTCCTAACAGGCGCTGAAAGAAGCCCTTCACATTATCCACCACCGGGTTGCCCGCGCACGGCGCGCGCTCCTGCGGCGCCGAGCCCTTGACGAACGGCAGCGCGAGCGCGCCGGGGCAGGCGGCGTCGGCGCGCAGGCCGCTTTGCGGGTCGATCGTCACCTGCTCGATGTCCTCGGGCTGCGGAAACGCGACCGGCTCGGGCACCAGCGCGGCCATCATCTCGCCCCACACCGGCAGCGCGGCGGTCGCGCCGAGCAGGCGCGCCGGGCGGTTGTCGTCGTAGCCGACCCAGACCACGGCGACGCGGCCGCCGCTGAAGCCGGCGAACCAGGCGTCGCGCTGCTCGTTGGTGGTGCCGGTCTTGCCCGCCACGCCGAGCGGCGGCAGCCAGTTGGAAAGCGACTGCGCGGTGCCCTCGCGCACCACGTCCTGCAGCGCGGCGGTCAGCAGGTACATCGGGTCGGGCGGGAAGACCTGCGCCACCGCGAGCGGGTAGCGCTTGAGGGGACGGCCGTCCATGGTGGTGACGTCGCGGATCGCGTGCAGCGGCGAGCGAAAGCCCCCGCTGGCGATGGTCTGGTACATCTGCGTAATCTCGAACGGGCTCAGGTTCGCCGCGCCGAGCAGGGTCGAGGGGTACGACGGCAGCTCGCGCCCGATGCCGAGCTTGCGCGCGGTGGCGATCACGCGCTCCAGGCCGAGCGTGGTGCCCAGGCGCGCCGCGGCGACGTTGTAGGAATGCGCCAGCGCGAGGTAGAGCGGCACCTGGCCGTGGTACTGCTTGTCGTAGTTCTCCGGCCGCCACGGCTCGGAATTGGGCGGCTGCCAGACGAACTTGCTGTCGTCGAGCAGCGTGGCAAGCGTATAGCGCGACGGGTCCTCGAGCGCGGTGAGGTAGATCGCGGGCTTGAACAGCGAGCCGATCTGGCGCTCGGCGTCGAGCGCGCGGTTGAAGCCCTGGTAGCGCGGGTCGCGCCCGCCGACCAGCGCCTGCACCTCGCCCGATTGCGGGTCGGCCATCACCACCGCGCCTTCAAGCCCGGGCTTGCCGAAGCGGCCCTGGCGGTCGAACGCGGCGAGGCGGTCGGCGAGGGCGTGCTCGGCGGCGGCCTGCGCGCGCGGGTCGAGCGTGGTGAAGATGCGCAGCCCCTCCGAGCGCAGGTCGGCCTCGTCGTAGTCGTGCCGCAGCTGCCGGTGCACCAGGTCGACGAAGGCCGGGTAGGGCGTGGTGCCGGTCGAAGGCCTGGGGTTGAGCCCCAGCCCGGTCGCGCGCGCGGCCTGGTACTGCGCCGCGCTGATGAAGCCCTCGTCGCGCGTTTCGCGCAGCACCAGGTTGCGCCGCTCGAGCGCCCGCCGCGGGTGGCGGTAGGGGTCGTAGTAGGCCGGGCCGCGCACCAGGCCGACCAGCAGCGCGCTCTCGGCGAGCGAGAGCTTGCCCACCGGCTTGTCGAAATAGAACTGCGCCGCGAGGCCGACGCCGTGGATCGCGCGGTCGCGGTCCTGGCCGAGGTAGATCTCGTTGAGGTAGGTCTCGAGGATCTCCTGCTTGCTGTAGTGCAGCTCGAGCAGCACCGCCATCACCAGCTCGGTGAGCTTGCGCCGGATCGTGCGCTCGGGGCTGAGGAAGAAGTTCTTCACCAGCTGCTGCGTCAGGGTGCTGCCGCCCTGCACGTGGCCCGAGCCCAGGCTGAGCACCGCGCGCGCGATGCCGCGCGGGTCGAAGCCCCAGTGGCTGTAGAAGTTGCGATCCTCGACCGCGATCAGCTCCTTCACCAGGGTCTTGGGCACGTCGCTCAGCCGCACCAGCAGGCGGTCCTCGTTGTTGGTGGGGTAGATGCCGCCGATCGGCAGCGGCTCCAGGCGCGCCAGCGCGAGCTCGCCGCCCTGGGCGTCGCTGAGCGCGGTGACCGCGCCGGCCTCGAAGGCGACGCGCAGCCGCCTGGCCGGCTGCGGCCCGTCCCAGAACACGAACGGGCGCAGCGCGATCTCGAGCTCGGCGCCGTTGCGCAGGTACCAGCCCGAGCCGTCCGCGCGCGCCGTCGGGCGGTAGCCGAGCTCGCGCAGCTCGCGCACCACGTCGTCCTCCGGCACCTTGAGCCCTACGTGCAGCTCGAGCGGCGCGGCGTAGATGCGCGCCGGCAGCGCGAAGCGCCGGCCCTCGAACTCGTGCCGCACGCGGAAGTCGAGGTAGAGCGTGTAGCCCGCCGCGAGCAGCGCAAGCGTAAGCAACCCTGCCCGGAGGTAGGGCCAGAACCTTCTACGGCGGGCCATCGGGGCGATTCTACTTCCCCAATGTGGCGAAATTCTGGCCGCTGTCCGGCGCCTGAGGAGACATAAGCTGAGTTGACCGGCTCATTCAAAAGTCATGCTTCGCGCTGCCCGGCCAGAGGCTATATTTGATCATCGTCAAATACTAACCAATGACGAACAGGGAGGAGGACTCGATGGAAAAGAAGTCAGGTTGCAGTCAGTTATCCAGGCGTCAATTCGGCAAGCTCGCCGGCGCGGCGGCCGCAGGCACCATGCTGCCGGGCTACGCGCTGCGGGCGCTGGCGGCCCAGACCGCCGACCAGATCATCCCCGGCAAGTCGGCGCAGATGCTGATCCACAACGCCAAGCTCGGCGTGATGGAAACCCCGCTCACGCTGCTGCGCCAGTACGCGCACACGCCGAAGGAAATCCTGTTCTGCCGCTTCCACTACCCGCATGAAGGCAACGCGGCGTGGTACGCGAGCCTCAATGCGCCACAGCGCGACGACTGGACGCTGGAGATCGACGGCCTGGTGGCGCGGCCGCGCACGGTCAAGCTGGCGGACATCGCCAAGATGGACCAGGTCAAGCGCGTCTCGGTCATCCAGTGCGCCGGCAACGGTCGCTCGTTCTATGCCGCCAAGCAGAAGGTCGGCGGCGGGCAGTGGAAGAACGGCGGCATGGGCAACGTGGAGTGGGAAGGCGTGCCGCTGCGGCATTTCCTGGCCGAGATGAAGGTGCTGCCGGCGGCCTCCGTCAAGTGGCTGACCGCCGAGGGCTGGGACCAGCCGGCGACGCCGGAGGGCTCGGACTTCTCCAAGAGCTACCACATCGACGACGGCGCGCTCGACAACGCGATCCTCGCGCTCAAGATGAACGGCGAGCCGATCCCGGCCGCGCACGGCGGGCCGCTGCGCCTTATCATCCCGGGCTACTACGGCAACATGAACGTCAAGCTGCTGAGCAAGCTCATGCTGATGGATCAGCAGTCGCCGAGCGTGTTCCAGTCGATGGGCTACCGCTTCCCGAACCGGCCGGTCGAGCCGGGCCAGTTCAAGGCCAACGACTACACGCTGGAGAACAGCCGCCCGACCTACGCGCACCAGATCAAGAGCGTGATCTTCTCGCCGCTGCCGGAAGACAAGCCGGGCAGCGGAGCGGTCGAGATCACCGGCGTGGCGTTCAACGACGGCACCGCCCCGATCACCAGCGTGCAGGTTTCGGCCGACGGCGGCCAGAGCTGGCAGGCGGCCACGCTAAAGGCGGCCGAGAGCCCGTGGGCCTGGTACCACTGGTCGGCCAAGGCGAGCCTGCGGCCCGGGCAGAACACGCTCATGTCGCTCGCGACCGATGCGCTCGGACGCTCGCAGCCGCTGGACGGCCTGACGCGCTGGAACCCGCGCGGCTACGAGTGGAACGGCGCCGACCGCGTCGTCATCACCGTATAGTGCTGCGCCGATTCATCGCCGCCGTCGCGATCGCGCTCGCGCCGGCGGCGCTCCTTGCTGCGGACCGGATCGAGCTGCCTGCGGGTCCGAACCGCGACCTGGTTTACGCCAAGTGCCGCACCTGCCACGACCTGCAATACGTCAAGGACTCGGCGGGCATTACCGCGGACAACTGGCAGGCGCTGGTCGAGGACATGGGCCAGTACGGCCTGCGCATCCCGGCCGCGGAGCGCGACAAGATCGTCAAATATCTCGTCACCTACCTCGGCCCCAACCCGCCGGCCCCCGCGCCGGCCGGCTCGCCTTCGCCGGCGATCGACGGCGCGGCCATGTACGCGCGCCAGTGCTCGGCCTGCCACCAGGCCCATGGCGGCGGCATTGCGAACACCTTTCCGCCCCTGGCCGGGAACACCGACCTCTACCGCGACCGCATGTTCCCGGTCTACGTCGTGCTCAACGGCCTGACGGGCGCGATCACGGTCAAGGGCGCGCAATACAACGGCACCATGCCGCCGTTCGACCATTTGTCCGACGCCGAGATCGCGGCGGTGATCGGCTACGTGCGCGCGGCGTGGGAAAACGCCGAGCTGCGCCCGGCCGGGTTCGTCGACGTCGACGAATCCGCGGTGAAGAACGCGCGCGCAAGGTCGATGAACAACACCGAGGTGCACGCCTACCGCGCCGCGCACTAGCCGCTTGCCTGGCCTTGCGCGGCGTAATATTGGCCGCACATGCTTAAGATCCGCGCCGTCGACCATCTGGTTCTGCGCGTCAGGGACATCGACGCCATGCGCCGCTTCTACTGCGAGGTGCTGGGCGCCGAGCACGTCGCCTGGCGGCCGAAGCTCGGCATGTCGCATCTGCGCGCCGGCGCGGCGATGATCGACCTCGTCATCGGCGAGGCCGGGTCGGGGCGCAACATGGACCACTTCTGCCTGCGCGTCGAGCCCTTCGACCAGGACGCGATCGTCGCCCACCTCGCGTCGCACGGCGTCGTGCCGGGCGAGATCGCGCGCCGCTTCGGCGCCGAGGGCAACGGGATATCGATCTACGTCACCGACCCGGAAGGCAATGTCGTGGAGCTCAAGGGGCCTTCCGACGGGCGCCGCGCGCCCTAGCTGCAGGCGTCGGTCGGCTCCAGGCCGCCGTCCATCAGAACCCAGCCCGTGCGCGAGCCCGGCAACTCGACCCGCACCCACCAGGTCGAGACGGGCTCGCGGATCACCTCGGCCCAGCAGTAACGCCGATTGGGCGACTCCACGCAGCGCCGCTTGCTGCGCGCGAACTTGACCTGCGACACGCGCTCGCCCTGGCGCACGCGCGAGTAGCCTTCGCCGACGTAATCGAGGATCTCGATCGGCTGCGCCGGGTCGAGGCCGGCGGCCGAGGAGTGCGGCTTGCCGGTCGCGCGGGCGAGGCCCGGTACGACGTGCACCTCGCCGGTGACAACGCGCACCCGCGTACCGCTCGACAGGCGCGCGACGACGGACGCCCCCGCGTCGGGCTCGGCGTGGACCTCGACATCCGCTTTGACCGGCCACACCCCGTAGGTGCAGCACTCGAAGGGGCATGCACCCTTCGCCACGTAGGGCGGCGCTTCGGCGGCGGCCGGCGCGGCGGCCGCGAGCGCCAGCACGGCGGCGAGGGCGGTCAGGACGCGCGCAGCCATCATGGCGCGCCAAGCATACGCCGGGCTTGACAGCGCCGGGAGACCGGGTAGATACTAAACCACATGGTTAAGTATACGGACGACGAGCTCGACGCGGTGTTCGGCGCATTGGCCGACCGCACCCGGCGCCGCATCCTTGAGTCGCTCAGCGCCGGCGACCTGGCGGTGTCGGAGCTCGCCGCGTCGCACGAGATGTCGCTGCCGGGGTTCATGAAGCACCTGCGGGTGCTCGAGGACGCCGGGCTGATCGCGCGCGCCAAGGAGGGGCGGGTGGTGAGCTGCGAGCTGTCGGCGGCGCCGCTGCAGGACGCCGCGACTTGGATCTCGCACTACGAGAAATTCTGGAGCGAGCAGCTCGACTCGCTCGCGCGCTACCTTTACCAGCAGGAGGAATTGCAGACATGGACCAAGCCAGGCTCGCCGAAAAACCCTTCCTCGTCATCGAACGCCGCTTCGCCGTCGCGCCGGAAAAAGTCTGGCGCGCGTGGACCGAGCCGCAAGCGCTAAAGCGCTGGTTCGGCCCGGGCGGGCCGCAGCCGGTCTCGGTGGCCGAGCTCGACCTGCGCGTCGGCGGGCGCTTTCGCATCGTGTTCGGCGGGCCCGACGGCAACGAGCACGAGGCGCAGGGCGTCTACCGCGAGATCGTACCGAACCGCAAGCTGGTCTTCACCTGGACCTGGCCCAGAACGACGCCCGAGCGCGAGTCGCTGGTGACGATCCAGCTGACGCAGGTCGGAAGCGGAACCGAGTTCGTCTTCCGCCACGAGCGGTTCTTCGACGAGGCGGCGCGCGACGGCCACAAGCGGGGCTGGAGCGAGACGTTCGATAAGCTCGAGCGCTTCCTGCAGCAGGACGCCTGAAGGAGAAACCCATGGCCGCAAACAAGACCGAGCCCTTCGTCGTCTCGCGCCTGCTCGACGCGCCGCGCGAGCGGATATGGAAGGCGTGGACCGACGCTGCGCAGCTGAAGCAGTGGTGGGGACCGCAGGGCTTCAAGGTGCACACCTGCAAGGTGGATCTGCGCCCGGGCGGGATGTTCCATTACGGCATGACCGCGCCCGACGGCAGCGAAATGTGGGGCCGCTTCGTCTACCGCACGATCGACGCCCCCGAGCGGCTGGTGTTCATCGTCTCGTTCTCCGACCCGCAGGGCGGCGTGACACGCCATCCGTGGAGCGAGAACTGGCCGCTCGAAACGCTCTCGAGCGTGATTTTCGAGGACCTGGGCGGCAAGACCCGGCTCACGGTGCAGTGGGTGCCGCACGATTCCGCCAGCGAGCTCGAGCGCAAGACCTTCGACGAAGGGCGCGAGGGCATGACCCAGGGCTGGGGCGGCACCATGGACCAGTTTGCGAACTATCTTCAGCGCACCCAATGAATTACAGGCGATCGAGAGGATCCATGCCGAATACCGTCCGCCTTCTTCACCACCGGCAACGGCCACTACTCTTTCGGCGGGACTTTCCTCGAGCTGGTGCCGCACGAGCGCATCCGCTACACGGACGAATTCGACGACCCGAACCTGGCGGGCGAGCTGCAGGTGACGGTGAGCCTGAAAAAAGTGTCCTGCGGCACCGAGCTGCAGATCGTGCAGGAAGGGCTGCCCGACGTGATTCCGCTCGAAGCCTGCTACCTCTCGGCTGGCAGGAATCGCTGGCGCAGCTCGCCAAGCTCGTCGAACCCGAGATTCCGGACTAGCCGTATTCGAACCCAAGCAAGGAGACGCGATGCAAATTCAGCCCTATCTGTTTTTCGAAGGCCGCTGCGAGGAGGCGATCGAGCTCTACAAGAAGGCGCTCGGCGCCGAGGTCGAGATGCTGATGCGGATCAAAGACAGCCCCGAGCCGCCGCCGCCCGGCATGCACCCGCCGGGCTCGGAGAACAAGGTCCTGCACGCCGCGCTGCGCATCGGCGGCGCAGTCCTGATGGCCTCCGACGGCCGCTGCTCGGGCAAACCGAGCTTTCAGGGCTTCTCGCTCTCGCTCGATGCCAGGGACGAAGCCGAGGCGCGGCGCTGGTTCGCGGCCCTGTCGGAAGGGGGCGAAGTGCGCATGCCGCTCGGCAAGACATTCTTCTCGCCCTGCTTCGGCATGGTCGCCGACCGTTTCGGCGTGCCCTGGATGATCATCGTTTGGGCCAAGAAGTGACGCTATGAAAGATACGCTCAGGAATCCGCCGGCTAACGCCCCTTCCAGACCGGCTTGCGCTTGTTGAGGAAGGCTTCCATGCCTTCGCGGAAGTCCTCGCTCATGTAGCACATCAGCACCAGGTCGTCGCCTTCGCGGTGCGGGATCGTCGGCCGTAGCCGCCGCACCGCTTCCTTGGTCGCCTGCAGGGTAAGCGGCGCGAGGCTGGCGACCTGGCGCGCGAGCTCCTCCGCGCGCGTCGCGAGCGCGGCGCCGTCCTCGACCAGCTCGCCGACCAGGCCGATCGCGAGCGCCTCGTCGGCCTCGATCAGGCGCGCCTTGAAGATCATGTCCTTGACCCGCGCCGGCCCCAGCAGCGCGACCAGGCGCGCGTAGTTGTTCATCGACAGGCAGTTGCCCAGCGTGCGTGCGACCGGGAAGCCGAAGCGCGCGCCCCTGACTGCGATGCGCAGGTCGCAGCACACGGCGATGCCGGCGCCGCCGCCGGTGCAGGCGCCCTGGATCGCGGCGATGGTCGGCACGCGGCAGGCCTCGAGCGCGCCGAGCACGCGGTCGATGCGCGCCTCGTAGTCGAGCGCGTCCTGCTCCTTGTCGAAAGCGCGGAACTGCGAAATGTCGGTGCCGGCGGCGAAGGCCTTGTCGCCCGCGCCGGTGAGCACCATGGCGCGGATCGAGCGGTCGCGGTTGGCCTCTTCGCAGATCTCGGCCATGCGGTCGTACATGGCGAAAGTGAGCGCGTTGCGCGCCTGCGGGCGGTTGAAGGTCAGGTAGGCGACGCCGTCGCGCACCTCGTGCAGGAGATCGGTCATGGTTTTATCGCCCGGTCGGGTCGTTCTCGAGGGATTCGATTATCATGCATCGTATGAGCGCACAGGATGCCATTTCGCTGACGCGGTCTTTGCTCCACTTCGACACCGTCAACCCGCCCGGGCGCGAGCGCGACTGCGCGCATCACGCCGGCGGGCTGCTCGAGGACTGGGGCTACGCGGTCGATTACCAGGAGTTCGAGCCGGGGCGCACCAGCGTCATCGCGCGCGCGGGCGGCTCGGACGCCAAGGCGCCGCTGTGCCTCACCGGCCACCTCGACGTGGTGCCGCTCGGCAGGCGCAAGTGGGCCAGGGAGCCCTTTGCCGGCGAGACCGACGGCGACCGCCTCTACGGGCGCGGCTCCTCCGACATGAAGGCAGGCGTGGCGGCGATGCTGCTCGCGGCCAAGGCCTTCGCCGGCAAGCTCGCCGGCACGCCGGGCGTGGTGCTGGTGCTGACCGCGTCGGAGGAAAACGGCTGCATCGGCTCGCGCCACCTCGCCGCATTGCCCGCGCTGATGGGCAAGGCCGGCGCGATCGTGGTCGGCGAGCCGACCTCGAACCAGCCCTACGTCGGCCACAAGGGCTCGCTCAAGTTCCACGCCGCGTTCCGCGGCGTCTCGGCGCACGGCTCGATGCCCGAGCTGGGCGAGAACGCGATCTACAAGGCGGCGCGCGCGGTGGCCGCGCTCGAGGCGTTCGACTTCCACGCCCACCCGCACCCGATGATGGGCGCACCGACGATGAACGTCGGCACGATCGAGGGCGGCGCGGGGGTGAACCTGGTGCCCGATTCGGCGCAGATCGGGGTCGACATCCGCACCGTGCCGGGGATGGACCACGCCGCGCTGCGCGCGCGGCTGCAACAGCTGCTGGGCGACGCCGAGCTCGACGTGTTCTCCGACCTGCAGCCGGTGTGGACCGAGCCGGACCAGGCGTGGATGCGGCGCGTGTTCGAGATCTGCAACGCCGAGCTCGGCGCGGCGCCCGAGGTCAGGACCGCCACCTACATGACCGACGCCGCCAACCTGCTCAAGGTCTACCGCGGCGCGCCGACCGTGGTGCTCGGGCCCGGCGAGCCGCAGCAGGCGCACCAGACCGACGAGTACTGCAGCATGGAGCGCATCCGCCAGTCGGTCGTGCTGTACGAGGCCCTGATCCGGGACTGGACGCTCAGCGCTTGATCAGCCGAGCCGTCTAGCGGCGGATCAATTCGAGCAGCTGATCCATCGTCTCGTCGGCCCAGCGCTCGGGATCCTTGTCGATCTCGGCCTCGCCCTTGGCGAGCAGGTCGGCGCCGATCTTGCGCCGCTGGCACCAGCCGCGCCAGAACTCCTTGATTTCTTCCGCTGAAATATCCATGGCAGGGAGATCGTACACCAGGAGCGAGGTTAGAATCAGCGCGGTTTTCGCCTGGAGAACGTGTTGCGCATCTGCATCCTCGGCGCCGGCGCGATCGGCAGCCATTTCGCCGCCCGGCTCGCGGCCGCCGGACACGAGGTCTCGGTGCTGGCGCGCGGCGCGCAGCTCGAGGCGCTGCGCGCCAACGGCGTCACCCTGGTCTCGGGCGCGGAGCGGGTCACGGCGCGCGTGCGCGCGAGCGAGCGCCCGGCCGAGCTCGGGGCGCAGGATGCCGTGCTGGTGGCGCTGAAGGCGACCGCGCTCGGCGCCGCGGCCAACGGCCTCGCGCCGCTGCTAGGGCCCGACACGGCGGTGGTGTTCTGCCAGAACGGGATTCCCTGGTGGTACGCGCTCGGCCTCGCGCCGGGCCGGCCGCGCCCGCCCGACCTGTCGCGGCTCGACCCGGGCGGGGCGCTCGCGCGCGCGCTCGCACCCGAACGGGTGGTCGGCGGCGTGGTGTACTCGGCCAACGAGGTGACCGCGCCCGGGGTGGTCGAGAACCACACCCCGGGGCGCAACATGCTGGTGATCGGCGCTGCCGACGACCGCGCCTGGGCGCAGGTCGCGGCGCTGCGCGCGGCGCTCGATGCGGCGCAATTGCATTCGCCGGCCACGGACGACATCCGCCAGGCGGTGTGGAACAAGCTGGTGCTCAATCTCGCGAGCTCGACGCTTTGCCTGCTGGCCGAGGACACGGTGGCCGCAATCGGCGCCGACCCGGCGCTGGCGGCGCAGCTCGAGCGCATCCGCGCCGAGGGGCGCGCGATCGCGGCCGCGCACGGCGTGACGGTCGAAGGCGCGCCGCGCCGCCCCGGCGGCGGCCCGAGCGGCGCCGCGCACAAGCCCTCGATGCTGCAGGACTTCGAGCGCGGCAAGCCGATGGAGATCGAGGCGCAGGTGATGGCGCCGCTCGCCTTCGCCCGCGCCGCCGGCGTGCCCGTGCCGGCGTTCGAGATGGCGGCCGCGCTCGCCGCGCACAAAGCCGCGGCGAGAGGCTTGTACGACGCTTAGGGAAGCTTGGCTGGCGACGAGAACGGCCTGTCGGCGTCGACCACGAACATCACCAGCGAGTGCAGGTCGCTCGAGCCGCTGCTCGAGACCCGCATCGGCGTATCGGTGACGTTGCCCGTGCTGGAGTGGCCGGCTGCGACGCGCACCACGCCATGCGGGGTGTGGCTGCTCGTCTCGCCGGCGAGGACGTAGAACGCCTCCGAGCCGGGGTGCGAGTGCGGCTTGGTGATGCTGCCCGGAGGGCCGCTGCCCTCGTTGATCCGCAGCAGATATCGCTTTGCGACGACCCGTGGAATCGGCCCGACTTCGGCGACTTTGGTGCCTTCGAGCGAGGACCCGCCGGCCGGGCCGAGGGTGAAGAGCCAGACGTCGCCCGCCGCCTGGGCGACCAGCGACCAGGGGCCCGCTGCGGCCTGCGCACGCGCAAGCGCATCGTCCACCGGATTGCCGTACTGGTCGACGCCGCTGCCGTAAAGGCCATTGCTGAAGCGCTCTATGCGCCAGTACAGCGCTCCCGGCGGCAATGCCGAGACTTTCTTTTCGACCAGCGGCTTGACCACGAACTTCCCCTGCGCGACCGCGCTCGGCGGGGACAGCCACATCCCCGATGCCAACAACGCCACCATCCCGGCCAGAAACCGTTTCATAGGCGCCTCCTCGTCTGTTGAGGTAATTGCCGAATCGCCACCCGGCGCCTAACATCCAACTCCTCTCGGCGCGGGACGGTCCCGACGAAACGGTTACGCTTTTCCTATGGAAATGCTTGCGCGCCTTCAGGTCGGTGAGTGGCAGGCCGATCGCACGACCAACGAGCTGGTGCGGGCCGGCGAAACGGTGCGCATCGAACCCAAGGCCATGGAAGTGCTGCTGGCGCTTGCCGCTCGCGCCGGCCAGGTCGTGGGCCGGGAGGAGCTTCTCGCCGCGGTGTGGCCGGGCGTGGTCGTCGGCGACGAGGCGCTCACTCAGAGCATCATCAAGCTGCGCCGCGCGCTCGGCGACAACCCCCGCTCGCCGTCGTACATCGAGACCATTTCGAAGCGGGGCTATCGCTTGATCGCGCTGGTGCGGCGTGGCGAGCAGGCCCCGGCGGCGGGCGCGCGCCGCCACCTGCCTTCGCGCGGGCTGGCCGCGGGCGTCCTGCTCGCGCTGGCGCTGGTGGTCGCCTACGGGGCCCATCTGATCGCGCGCCCGGCCGCCAGCCGGCATGTGCCCGACGCCGCAGGCGAGCGCCCGGGACCGTATCTCACGATTACCGTCGTGCCGTTCGAGACCTTGGGCGCGAATGGCGGGCAGACCTATCTGGCGCGCGGCATCAGCAACGATCTGATGACCGATCTTTCGCGCCTGCCGGGCCTGCGCTTGGTCAGCGCATCCCGCGCGGCGCCGAGCAGCCAGGCGACGCCAGGCGCCCGCTACCTCGTCTCGGGCAGCGTGCAACGTGAATCCGGAACCTTGCGCATCAACATCCGCCTGATCGACACCGGGACCAGCCAGCAGCTGTGGTCGGAACGGTTCGAGCGGCCCTTTGGCGACCTGTTCGCGGTTCAGGACGAGATCACCCGCAGACTGACGCAGGTGCTGCCCGGCAAGCTCGCCGACGCCGCGCGTCAGCGGCTCTCCAGGCCCTATACGCACAGCCTGGAAGCGTACGATGACTTCCTGCGCGGGCAAGCGCTGTTTCTCGTGCGCCGTTCGGAAGACAACGAGGAGGCGCGCGGCTTCTACCGCAAGGCGCTCGAGCTGGATCCCAACTTCGCGCGCGCCTACGCCGGTCTCGCCATGACCTATGCCATGGAATATCGCCTGCGGCCCACCGGCCGCTCATCGCCCACTCTCGCACGGGCGTTCGAGCTTGCCGAAACCGCCCGCCAGATCGACCCCGACATCCCGGAAGTCTACTGGGCCCTGGCCTTCGTCCATGCGCAGAGCCGTCGTCACCAGCAGGCGATCGAGTCCCTGAAGAAGGCAATCGAGCTCAATCGATCCTACGCCGATGCCTATGCGTTCATGGGCGGCATCTACACCTACATCGGACAGCCCGAGAAGTCGATTCCATTGCTACGCACGGCGATGCGCCTCAACCCCGACGGCGGTCACCTGTACTTCCTGTTGCTGGGCCGCGCGTACCTGTTCCAGAACGACGTCGAGCAGGCGCTGATCAATCTGCGCGAGGCGTCGGCACGCAACCGGCTCGACCTGGAGACGCGCCTCTATCTCGCCGCGGCAATGGTGGCGGCGGGAGATCGCTTCGATGCCGAGTGGGAAGCCGAGGAAATCCGCGCGCAGGAGGCCGGCTTTTCGCTGCACGGCTGGCTCGAGAGCTATCCGCTGACCAGCGCCCGACACAGGGAGCGATTGGCGGCGCTGCTCGCGCAAGCGGGGCTGTAGCAAAGGTGCCGAACGCGCGGATTACAATGCGCCACTGACGAGGAGCGCCGGATGCCGATTTACGAGTACGCCTGCAGGAAGTGCGGGCACGAATTCGAGACGCTGGTGCGCTCGGGCAACGTTCCCGACTGCCCGAGCTGCCGCTCGACCGAGCTGGAGAAGAAGCTGTCGGTGTTCGCCACCGCGGCGTCGAGTACGGAAGCTGCACCCACCGCCGGACCGTGCGGCGCCTGCGGCCACCCGGACGGGCCGGGGGCCTGCGCGCTGCACTGAGCTCTTAGCTCTTCTTGCCCAGGGCGCTTTTCTTGGCGATGGCGCCGGTAAAGCGCTCCAGCGCGCGGGAGAGCTCGCCGCGCGGGATCATGATTTCGATCAGGCGGAAGCTTGTCTCGTCCGCGACGGCGTCTTCGAGCGCCGCCGCCAGCGCCTTGCGGCTGGCGACGCGCACGCCCTTGCCGCCGAGGCCCGCCGCCATGTCGGCGAATTTCCAGTCGTCGAGGTCGTTGTAGCCGGTGTCCTTCTGGAACGCCTTGAGCATGCCCCAGGCGGTGTTGTTGAACACCAGCACGATGGGATTCCAGCCGTAGCGGCGGCAGTTGCCCAGTTCCCAGCCGGTCATCTGGAACGCGCCGTCGCCCACCAGAACGAGCGGGCGCTTGCCGGACGCCGCCTGCAGGCCGAGGCCGAAGGGAATGCCGGGTCCCATGGTGGCGTAGTAGCCGGGCGCGAGGACGGCGGTGGGCGCGATGTCCATCGCCGTGAAAAGGCAGTCCCCCATGTCCGAGGCGATCGGCATCACGCCATGGCGCGCGAACAGATCGTTGACCGCGGTGGCGATGTCGATCGGCCGGATGGGCTGGCCGTCGGCCTTGAGGCCGGTGGGGTAGACGGCGCTCACCGGCGCGGCGTCGCCGAGGCGCCTGGCGCGCTCGAGCAGCGCATCGACCAGCGCCTCGAGGCTCACGCCCGGATAGACGTGGTGGCCGAGACGCACGTCGCCGTCGAAGGCGTGGATCGCCGAGCGCATGTCGATCTGCTGTTGCGAGACGCCGAAATTGGTGTCGCACAGGATGACGCCGAGCATCAGCAGGCCGTCCGAGCGCTCGACGATGTTGCGCACGCCGGCTTCGCCCGCCAGACCGAGGTAGGTGCCGGCCAGCGGCGCGCCGGTCTCGGCCAGGATGCCGCGGCCCATGAAGCTCGTCACCGCGGGAATGGCGAGTTTCTTCGCCAGCTTCGCCACCTTCGCTTCGAGGCCGTAGCGGCGGACCTCGACCCCGAGCAGCAGGGCGGGACGGCGCGCGGCGCGAAGGCGGGCGAAGACTTCGGCCGCGGCCGCGTCGGCGGCCTTGCGGTCGATCGGGTCGGGGACGAAGGCAGGAACGGCCTCGACCTCGGCCTCCACCATGTCGCGCGGCAGCTCGATGTAGACCGGGCGCGACTGGCGGCGCGCGGCGCTGAGCACGCGCGCGATCTCGCGCGGCGCGCTCGCGGCGTCGTCGAGCAAGGCCTGCGCGCAGGTTACCTCGCCCATGACCAGGAACTGGCTGTCGAGGCGCTTGACCTGGTGATGCAGCCCCAGCCCCATGCGGCCTTCGGCGCCGCCCGGCGCGCCGGAAATCACCACCAGGGCGGACTTCTCGGCGTAGGCGGTGGCCACCGCGTTGACCATGTTGAGCGCGCCCGCGCCGTAGGTGACGGCGGCGACGCCGAGCGTGCCGCGATAGCGCGCCGCGGCGTCGGCGGCGAAGCCGACGCCCGGCTCGTGGCTCAGCGTGTACAGCGGCAGGATGCGCGAGGATTCGATCTCGCGGAAGAAGGGCAGAGCGAAGTCGCCCGGGATGCCGAAGATCTCGCCCGCGCCGTAGTCCTTGAGCGCCGCGATGAGCGCGTGTGCCAGTTTCACTCGCGTCCTCATGTGAGCGCCGGACATGCCATGTCTCCAAACTCGGGAACAGGGCGCGGATTCTAGCGCGGGCGCGCGGCGAAGAGCAGCCCTGCGAGGGCGACGGCGGTGAACGTGGCACCGGCGTAGAAGGTCGCCGCCGGGCCGTAGGCCTGCCACAGCCAGCCGGCGAGCAGGCTGGCGACGATCAGCACCACGCCGGTGACCAGGTTGAAAACGCCGAACGCGGTGCCGCGCGCCTCGGCCGGCGCGGCCGCCGCGACCAGCGCCGAGAGCAGCCCCTGCGTCAGACCCATGTGCACGCCCCACAGCGCGACGCCGGCGAACACCGCGCCGATCGAGTGCGCGCCGCCGAGCGCGAGGTCGGCCGCGATCAGCGCGGCGAGGCCGCCGCCGATCAGCGCGCGCTGCTTGCCGCGGTCGGCGGCGAGGCCGGCGGGGTAGGAGGCGAGCGCGTATACCGCGCTCATCGCCACCATCACCAGCGGAACGTAGGTCGGCGCGAGGCCGACGTTCGCCGCGCGCAGCACCAGAAAGGCCTCGGAAAAGCGCGCCAGCGTGAGCACCGCGCCGAGGCCGACGATCAGCCAGTAGCGCGCGCCGAGCAGGCCGAGCATCGCCCTCGAGAGCGGGTTCTTCGCTTGCGTCGCCGCTGCGCGCGCGGGCTCGCGCACCGCGAACGCGATCACCAGCACCGCGGCGAGCGCGGGCACCGCGGCGAGCCACAGCACCGCGCGCAGGCTCTCGGCGAACAGCGCCATCAGCAGCACCGCGGCGAGCGGGCCCAGTACCGCGCCGACCGAATCGAGCGCCTGGCGCAGGCCGTAGGCCGCGCCGCGCAGCTCGGGCGCGACGACATCGGCGATCAGCGCGTCACGCGGCGCGCCGCGGATGCCTTTGCCGACCCGGTCCATGAAGCGCGCGCCGGCGACCAGGGCGATGCTGTTGGCGAGGGGAAACAGCGGCTTGGACAGCGCCGCGAGGCCGTAGCCGAGTGCCACCAGCGGCTTCCTGCGCCCGAGCCAGTCCGACAGCGTGCCGGAGAACACCTTGGCGATCGCCGCGATGCCTTCGGCGACGCCCTCGATCAGACCGACCTCGAGCATGCTCGCGCCGAGCACACCGGTCATGAACAGCGGCAGCAGCGCGTGCACCATCTCGGACGAGCTGTCCATCAGCAGCGACACCGTGCCGAGGGCCCACACGGTGCCCGGCAGCGAGCGGCGCGGGCCGGCGCGGCTCACGGCGTGTCGGCCTGCGCCGTCTCGCGCGGCGGCGCGTGGCCGCCGCCGAACTGCGCCCAGGCCACTCCCACCATGGTGATCGCCGCGCCGGCGAGCTTGAGGGCGGTGAATTTCTCGCCGAGCGAGAGCCAGGCCACCAGCCCGGCGATCGGCGGGATCAGGTACAGCAGCGGCGCACTGCGCGCCACGCCGCGCACCGCGTTGACCCAGGCCCACACCAGCCAGCCCAGGAAGGCCGAGATCACGATCGCCCACAGCACGCCGAGCCAGACCAGCGGCGACAGGTCGGCCAGCGGCGCGGCGATGAACGACGGCGCCGAGGCGAGCACCAGCAGCGGCGCGCCGAACACGAGCGAGTAGGCGAGCACGGGCAGCGGCCCGTAGCGGGCAGTGATCGGGCGCGCGATCACGGTATAGAGCGAGAACAGCGACGCGGCGAACAGCAGAACCAGGTCGCCGGCGCCCGCCAGCGCCACGCCGCGCACGAACTTGTCGGAGAGGAAGATGACGATGCCGGCGAAGGCGAGCGAGGTGCCCGCGATCTGGCGCGCGCGCAGCTTCTCGGCGCCGGCGAAGGCCAGGATCAGGAGCGTGAACAGCGGCCCGCTGGTGAGCACCAGCGCGCTCGAGAACGCGGTCGACAGGCTGATGCCCCAGGTGACCAGGCCGACGTGCGCGGTGTGGCCGATCAGGCCGCAGGCAACGAAGCGAGGCAGGTCCTCGCGCTGCGGCCAGGACTTCGGCAGGTGTCGCCGGTACACGACCGCGAGCAGCGCCAGGCCGAGCAGCGGCATCGCCAGGTAGCGGATGAACAGGAACGGGCCGACGCCGATCCGCTCGAGCACGTACTTGATGATCGTGAAGTTGACGCCCCACACGGCCATGATGGCGAGCGCCGCGATGAGCGACCAGCGTTCAACGGACGGTCCGGTGAGGTTGGAGGCGGCGCGGAGAAGGCTCATCTGCGCCGGGCAGCTTACAATACGCGCCTTCCGCTGTCCGCTTCCCGTTCGCAGCCATGCCCATCGCCCGCGCCCCGGTGCGCGCTCTCGCCGCCTCGAAGATCCGCGAGCTGGTCAACGAGGGGCTCGGCAATCCCGACGTGGTGCCGTTCTGGGTCGGCGAGCCGGACGAGCCGACGCCCGATTTCATCCGCCGCGCGGGCATCGAGTCGATCGCCGCGAGCGAGACCTACTACTCGCACAACCTCGGCATCCCGGAGCTGCGCGAGGCGCTGGCGGCCTACCTCAGCCGCCTGCACCGCCCGACCGGGGCGGGGGAGGTCGCGGCCACCAGCGCCGGAGTCAACGCGCTGATGCTCGTCTCGCAGCTATTGGTGGGCCCCGGCGACCGCGTGGTCGAGGTGGTGCCGCTGTGGCCGAACCTGCAGGAGATTCCGAAGATTCTCGGCGCCGAGGTGGCGACCGTCGCGCTCGAGTTCTCGCCCGCAGGCTGGACGCTGGACCTCGAGCGGCTGCTCGACGCGCTGACGCCCGGCACCCGGGCGCTGTACCTCAACTCGCCCAACAATCCGACCGGCTGGACGGTCACGCGCGAGGCGCAGCGCGCGATCCTCGAGCACTGCCGGCGCCACGGCATCTGGATTTTCGCCGACGACGCCTACGAGCGCCTGTATTACCGCGAGGAATCGGGCGTCGCGCCGTCTTTCCTCGGTCTCGCGCAGGCGGGCGAGCGGGTGGTGAGCAGCAACACCTTCTCCAAGGCCTGGCGCATGACCGGCTGGCGGCTGGGCTGGCTGGTAGTGCCGCCGACGCTCGCCGCGGACCTCGCCAAGCTGATCGAGTACAACACCTCGTGCGCGCCGGTGTTCGTGCAGCGGGCCGGGATCGCGGCGCTGAACGAAGGCGAACCGGAGGTCCGGCGCAGCCTCGGGCGCCTGCGCCGCGCGCGCGAGTTCCTGCTCGCCGAGCTGGCGTCGGTCCCAGGCGTCACCGCCGCCGTGCCGGACGGCGCGATGTACGCGTTCCTGCGCGTCGAAGGGGTTGCCGACAGCCTTGAATTCTGCAAGCGGCTGGTGCGCGAGACGGGGCTCGGCCTCGCGCCGGGCTCGGCGTTCGGCGCCGAGGGCGAAGGCTACGTGCGCTGGTGCTTCGCCGCCGGCGAGCCGCGCCTCGCCGACGGCGTGGCGCGGCTGCGCAGGATGCTCGGCTAGGCCCCGAGCGGGCGCGCGGCGCGCAGCGGCGGTGTCTGCGAGTCGAGCATGCTGATCTCGCCCGCGATCTCCGCGCCTTCCTCGACCTTGATCTTGGCGTAGCGGATCTTGCCCGACACCTTGCCGGTGGCGTGGATCACGAGCTGCTTGCGCACCGTGAGCTCGCCTTCCAGCCGGCCGTGGATCTCGGCGTTGTCCACCGCCACGGTGCCGCTGAAGATGCCCTGCGGCGCGATCTGCAGCACGCGCGCGTCGAGCGTGGCCTCGATCCTGCCCTCGACCGCGAGCGTGTCGCAGTCGGTGATCTCGACGCCTTTCATCTTGATGTCGGGGCCGACGATCAGCTTCGCTTCGCCCTTGCCCGCCGCCTTGCCGGCCTCGGGGTGAGGCGCAGCCGCAGGCGCGGGCGGCGGCACCGCGACGCGCTCCGGCGCCGGCGGCGTCGGGGCGGCAGGCGTGCGGCCAGAGAATGGTGGCTCTTCGCGGCGGCGGAACAGGCCTTCTTTTTGGAGCATGGGGATTCCTTGGTGAATGGTTGAACGGCGTAGACCCCATGCACGTTGCGTGCCGATGACGAAATCGCGCAGAAACAGTAAGTTGCGAACCAGCGCAGAGCCGGGAGTGTCGCCGTGGACCGACGACCATAGGGCGCGCCGCAAATGGCTCGTTCGGCTGGCGGCGATGATCGGCGTGATGGCCTCGATCATGTCGCCGACCATCGTCAACGTCGCGGTGCCGGCGATTGGCGCCTGCTTCTAGCTCGGTCAGGAGCGCGCAGTCGGTTTCCGCGGCGTGCATGAGCCCGCGCCGCTTCCTCTGCGCAACGCCTGGGTCGGCATTGACATCGCGCCGCAGGATTTCGCGAACCTACTTGCGGTATACGCTATAACCTGTTAATTTAAAAAGAGTCATCATTGGCGATTATGACGGCAAGAAATCCACTGCGAGTCCACGGTCGACCTTTCCGGCGCTCTAGTCGTGCGAATCAGGACTTGCTGGCGCTCGCGGCCGCGTGTTTGCTGCTGGCCGGCGTAAGTTTCCCGCAGACGGTGCGTGCGCAGAGCCAGATTGTTAGCACGGCGCCGCAGGGCCCGCTATGGATCAGTGCCGGCGCATCGTTTGCGTGGGACGACAACGTGTTTCGGCTGCCCGACGCGGCCGACCCTCAGGCGCTGCTCGGAACTTCGACCAAGTCAGACCGATACGTGTCGGCTCGAGTCGGGTTGCACCTCGACAAGCCCTACGCGCAGCAGCGCTTTCGCCTCGACGCAACGGCGTCCGGGTACCGTTACGATACTTTCTCCTTTCTGAATTCGAACCTGCTCCAGTACGACGGCGCTTGGGATTGGCACGCCACTCCGAGAGTAAGCGGCACGCTGAGTGCAAACCGCAACGAAGCGCTCGT
>Ga0315556_1000193_pt1 | contig 36203 bp, 38 predicted proteins | sample SalMarSW160310MG_FD_202112 | JGI IMG/M metagenome (GOLD analysis project Ga0315556, IMG submission 202112) | Salt marsh sediment microbial communities from the Plum Island Ecosystem LTER, Massachusetts, United States - Salt Marsh Sediment SW1603-10 ...
CATAACCGGCGCCTTCGTCGCGGTGCACGATGCGCTCGGCTGGATGAAGGCGCAAGGCATGCTGCAGGCGCTGCCGGTCAGGGATTTCGTTGCCGCAGTCTCGGTCGGCGTCTATCGGGGTACGCCGGTGGTCGACCTGGACTACGCGGAAGACTCGGCCTGCGACACCGACATGAATGTGGTGATGACGGGCGAAGGCGGGTTCATCGAGGTCCAGGGAACGGCCGAGGGCGCGCCGTATTCCCGCGCCGAGATGGATGCTCTGCTGACGCTCGCGTCGCGCGGCATCGAAGAGCTGGTGAGCCATCAGCGCCGCGCCCTCGGACTGTAGTGAGCAGGCTCGTCCTCGCGTCCAACAATCCCGGCAAGCTGCGCGAGATCGGCGCGCTACTCGCTCCCCTTGCGATCGAAGTGGTGTTGCAGGCCGAGCTCGGAATCGGCGAAGCAGAAGAGCCGCACCTCACCTTTCTCGAAAACGCGCTCGCCAAGGCCCGCCACGCGAGCCTTGCGAGCGGCCTGTCGGCGCTCGCCGACGACTCGGGACTCTGCGTCGACGCATTGGGAGGCGAACCGGGGGTGCATTCCGCCTACTACGCTGGCCGGGACGGCTCGCGCGAGGAGCGCGATGCGCGCAACAATTCGAAGCTCCTTGCGGCGCTCGCCGGCGTCGCCGAGCGCCGCGCGCACTATTACTGTGTGATGGTGCTCGTGCGCCGCGCCGACGATCCGGAGCCGGTCTTCGCGGAGGGAATCTGGCGCGGCGAAGTCGCTCTCGAGCCGCGCGGCACGGCCGGATTCGGCTACGACCCGCTGTTCTGGCTTCCCGCACGGCGCTGCACGTCGGCCGAGCTCGACGCGCAGGAGAAGAACCGCATCAGTCATCGCGGGCAGGCGCTCTCCAAGCTGCTCGCGCGGCTGCGCGATGAAGATCGAGCTTGAGCGCCCGCGGACGGTGCGCTTCGAGGCGCTGCCGCCGCTCGCGCTGTACGTGCACATTCCATGGTGCGTGCGCAAGTGCCCGTATTGCGATTTCAACTCGCACGAGCGCGGCGGAGACCTGCCGGAGAAGGACTACGTCGAGGCGCTGGTGGCCGACCTCGAGGAGCTGCTGCCCTCGGTCTGGGGGCGGCGCCTGGGCACGGTGTTCATCGGCGGCGGCACGCCGAGCCTGTTTTCTCCCGAGGCGATAGATCGGCTGCTGTCGGAGGTGCGCGCGCGGCTGCCGCTCGAGCCGGGCGCGGAGATTACGCTGGAAGCGAATCCGGGCACGGTCGAGGCTGCGCGCTTCCGCGGCTTTCGCCAGGCAGGTGTCAATCGGCTCTCGCTCGGCGTGCAGAGCCTGGATGACAGCATGCTCGCGGCCCTCGGCCGCATCCACTCGGCGGACGAGGCGCGCCGAGCGGCCGCGCTCGCCCTGCGCGAGTTTGAAAACGTCAATGTCGACCTGATGTACGGTCTGCCAGGCCAGACGCTCGCTCAGGCGCGAGCCGACATCGCCGAAGCGGCGCGAATCGGCGCTCCGCACGTGTCGGCCTATCAGCTGACGATCGAGCCCAACACCGTCTTCTGGCGCAAGCGCCCGAAGTTGCCGGAGCACGACCTCGGCGCCGACATGGGTCTGGCGGTGGAAGAGACCCTCGGCGCGGCGGGCTTCGAGCACTACGAGACGTCCGCGTTCGCGCGGCCGGGCCGGCGCTGCCGCCACAACCTCAACTACTGGGAGTTCGGCGACTACCTCGGCATCGGCGCGGGGGCTCACGGAAAGGTGAGCTTTCCCGATCGAGTGACGCGCCACGCGCGCATCAAGCAGCCGCGCGACTATCTGCAGGCGCAGGGGAATACGGTCGCCGAGCAGAGGCAGGTCGGCCCGGAGGAGCTTCCGTTCGAATTCATGCTGAACGCGCTGCGCCTGATCGAGGGTTTCGAGGTCGACCTCTTCCGCGCCCGCACCGGGCTGCCCATCGCAGCGGTCGAGCCGGCGCTGGGGCGCGCCGAGGAAAGAGGGTTGCTCGAGCGCGATTGGCGCCGAATCCGGCCCAGCGAGCGCGGCCGGCGCTTCCTGAACGAGCTGGTGGAAATGTTTCTCGGCTAGGTCGGGTGCCTGCGAAACAGGAGGTCGCGCACCGGGTGGCCGAGCGACAGGCCGCGGTGCTCGAACTTGGTGAGGGGACGGTGCGCCGGGCGGGAGGCGAAGCCGGCAGCCGTGTTCTCCAGCAGCGGCTCCGCCGACAGCACGCCGAGGATCTGCTCGGCGTACTCCTGCCAGTCGGTGGCGACGTGCAGATAGGCCCCCGGCGCCAGCTTTCGCGCGGCAAGCGCCGCGAACGAGGCTTGCACCAGGCGGCGCTTGTGGTGGCGCTTCTTGGGCCAGGGATCGGGGAAGTACACGTGAATTCCCGCGAGCGAGGCGTCGGCAATCATGTGCTCGAGAACCTCGACCGCGTCGTGACGGATGACGCGCAGATTACGGAGTTCCTGCGCCAGGATGCGGTTGAGCAGGCTGCCTACGCCCGGCCCGTGCACTTCGACCGCGATGAAATCCGTTCCGGGCTGCGCGGCGGCGATCGCCGCCGTCGTCTCTCCCATGCCGGAGCCGATCTCCAGGACCAGGGGCGCGTCGCGGCCGAAGACCTCCCTCGGCACGATGTTTTCCGGAGAATAGTTCAGCCCGTAACGAACGTAGAGCGTGTCCAGCGCGCGCTGCTGGGCGGCCGAGGTCCTGCCCTGGCGCAGGACGTAGCTGCGGATCGGCCGGGTCACGCAGCTTTGGGCTGCGAGGACGTGATCGTTCCGGTGGTGGGGGAGGAGGGCGTGGCGGTGTAGTGCTTCTTCGGCATGCGGCCGGCGAGAAACGCCTCCCTGCCGGCTTCCACCGCTTTCTTCATCGCCTGCGCCATCATGACGGGGTGCTTTGCCGCCGCGATCGCGGTGTTCATCAGCACGCCGTCGCAGCCGAGCTCCATTGCGATCGCGGCATCCGACGCCGTGCCGACGCCCGCGTCGACCAGTACCGGCACGCCGACGCGCTCGATCACCAGCTGAAGGTTCCATGGGTTGAGAATGCCCATCCCCGAGCCGATCAACGAGGCGAGAGGCATCACCGCGACGCAGCCGAGGTCCTCCAGCATCTTGGCCTGGATCGGATCGTCGGAGCAGTACACCATGACCTCGAAGCCCTCGCCCACCAGCTGCTTCGCTGCCGCCAGCGTTTCCGGCATGTTGGGGTACAGAGACTGCGGGTCACCGAGCACCTCGAGCTTCACCAGCTTGTGGCCGTCGAGCAACTCGCGCGCAAGGCGCAGGGTGCGCACCGCATCCTGCGCGTTGTAGCAGCCGGCGGTGTTGGGAAGGTAGGTGAACTGCGAGGGCGGCAGAAACTCGAGCAGCGACGGCTCGCCGCGAGTCTGGCCGATGTTGGTGCGGCGAATCGCCACGGTGACGATCTGCGCGCCGGAGGCTTCGATCGCGCTGCGCGTTTCGGCGAAGTCCTTGTACTTGCCGGTACCGACAAGCAGGCGGGAGGAGTAGGAACGTCCCGCTACGACCAGCTCGTCTCCTTTTGCCATAGTCAGCCTCCACCTACCGCGACGACGATTTCCAGGGCGTCGCCGTCGGCGACTTGCGTGACCCCGTGCGCGCTTTTCGGCACGATTTCGCCGTTGCGCTCGACCGCGACCTTCTTGCCCGCGAGCTCCAGGCGCGCGATCAGCTCTTCCACGGCGAGCGGACGCTCGAAGCGGTGCGCCGAGCCGTTTACCGTCACCTGGATCATGACCGAAATTCTACAACGGCCCCGAAGGACCGTGTCGCTCAGAGCGCGGCCATCACCCGCTCGAGCCGGCTGCGCACCTCGGCGGCGAGGCCGCCGATCTCGGGCCGGTCCACCAGCGTCAGGACGGCGCCGGGATCCATGAACTCGACGCGGGTGTTTCCCTCGGCATCCTGGCGCACCACGACGTTGCACGGCAGGAGCGCGCCGATCTCCGGCTCGGCGGCGATCGCCTTGCTGGCGAGCTGGGGATTGCACGCGCCGAGGATCTTGTAGGGCGGGAGCTCGAGGCCGAGCTTCTTCTTCATGGTCGCCGAGACGTCGATCTCGGTCAGCACCCCGAAGCCTTCCTTGGAAAGCGCCTCGGTCACCTTTTCCTGGGCGGCAGCGGGATCGAGGGCGACGGTCTTGCCGAAAGTGTACTGGCTCATGGTTCCTCCAATTGTCACGGCTATCAATATTGGGGACTCCCGACGCGAATTCAACCGGTTTTCTCCTCGGTGTTGCCGGTCGTTTACAATCCGGCATGCTTCTTTCGCGGATCGTCCGCAACGCACTGAAGAGGCCTCGCGCGGCCGTCGCCGACCCGCAGGTTCCGTTCGATGTCGCAGTCGTGGTGCAGACGGTGCTGCGACCCTCTCTCGAGCGCGCGGTCAGATCCGTCTTTGCGCAGCGCTTCGAAGGGCGAGTGCAGGTCCTCGTGGGCGTGGACAAGCGTCTCGGCAATGCCGGCATCGTCGATCGTCTGGCGGCCGAGTGCCCGGCCCATATGCACCTTACGGCGTTCGACCCCGGTTACTCGACATCCGCCAGATATGGAAGTCAATACGCGAACTTTTTCGGCGGCGGCATGCGCACGATCCTCAGTTACGCAGCCAACAGCCGCCTCGTCGCGTACCTTGACGACGACGACTGGTTTGCGGAGGAGCATCTCGAAACGCTGCGCGCCGCGATCGAGGGCAAGAGCTGGGCGTTCAGCCTGCGCTGGTATGTCAACCCGGCGAACCTCGAGCCCATGTGCCTGGATACTATCGAATCGGTGGGGCCGGGCAAGGGGATCTATGCGGAGCGATTCGGCGGCTTCGTATGCCCGAGCACCCTGATGCTGGACAAAATGCGCTGCCATTTCATCCTCCCGTGCTGGTGTCAGGCGATGGGGCCCAAGGGCAACGGAGAGGACCGGGTCGTGTTCGAGGCACTGAGAACCCGTTTTCCCGACGACTATGGCGCGTCCGGAAAGGGGACCTCCTACTACGTCGTCAATGTCGAGGACGGCATGTACCCGGTGCGCGAGCGCTTCATCGCGGCGTCGGGCTACGACATCTCGCGTCTGCCGAAGAATGCCGCGGACGCCCTGCGCCACGCCTGACGGCAGATTCGAACCGGGATCCCGATCAAGTGAAAGTCGCGGTCATCACGCCGTACCACAACGAGACCGAGGCGATCCTGCGGCGCTGCATGGACAGCATCGTCGCACAGACCGTACCGGTGACTCACTTCATGATTTCCGACGGCGTCCCGCAGGAAGCTCTCGATTCGGCGCCGGTGCGTCACGTCAAGCTGGGCGCGGCCCATGCGGATTGGGGCGATACCCCGCGTGCCGTGGGGTCGGTGCTTGCGATGCGGGAAGGCTTCGATGCGCTGACCTACCTCGATGCGGACAATTATTACCTGGCCGATCACATCGAGCTCATGATCGAGGCTCAGGCGAAGAGCGCGGCCGATATCGTCGTCGCGAGCCGCTTCTTCCTGCGACCGGACGGATCCGTGCTTCCGTACGAGGAGGACCCGCCGGAGAAGCACGTCGATACCAGCTGCATGTTCATCACGAGGCCGGCTTTCGGCGTGACCCCGCTCTGGGCGCTGATGCCGCGGCCGTTCAGCGTCATGGGCGACCGTCTCGTCTGGGCGGCAATCAAGTCGCGCGGCCACCGTTGGGTGCGGGTCGAAGAGAAGACCGTCGCCTACTTCACGCTCTGGGCGAGCATGTACCGTGCTTGCGGCGAGGACCCGCCGCCGGGAGCCAAGGAATTCACCGAGATGTCGGCGCAGGCGCTCGAGTGGTGGCGCGCATTGCCGCAAGCGGAGCGCACGATACATGAGAAGGTCCTGGGAATGAAGGTCAATTTCGGCAACTGAATGACGCGCATCGCCGTGATCGCGCTTTCCTGACCACTACCGAGGCCATTGTGAGCTATAGCCGCGCCAATCCGAGCCCACGTTATCTCGAGCTGCAGGCGCTGTATCGGAGCCTGCACGCGCAAGGAGAGAGCCTTCTCGGGATACGGGCCGAGGACCAGTACCCGGGCAACAGTCTCATGCCGCAAGTTCACCGGATCAAGGCGCTCGTAGACAGGACGGGCGCGCAGACTGTGCTCGATTACGGCAGTGGCAAAGGCAGACAGTACGATGCGGTGCCGCTGCGAGACGCGGCGGGGAACGAATACCCGGGGGTGCTCGACTACTGGAACATCGACGAGGTGCGTTGTTACGACCCCGGTTACCCTCCCTATAGCAAGTATCCCGAGGGAAACTTCGACGGCGTCATTTGCACCGACGTTCTCGAGCATTGTCCCGAAGAAGACATCCCCTGGATCCTGGATGAACTGTTCGGATTTGCATCGCGATTCGTTTTCGCGAACGTGGCCTCCTATCCCGCCCTTCAGCGCTTGCCAAACGGGGAAAACGCCCACTGCACCATAAAGCCGACGGCGTGGTGGCGGGATCTATTTGAGCGGGCCGCAGCGCGGCACGCCGGAGTCCGGTGGGAGGTGTGGATCGCTTCGATGGCGGACACGCAGAGCGGACGGAAGCTGGTCGAAGAAAAGATCGCCGGCGATTGATCGGCAGGCGCCGAGACCGTTCGCGCATCCGCGTCGCGACCGATTCCGACCCGATGATTGCATCGACACTCGGGCCCGCCGTAGAATCCGCCACTCGGGCGGGTGTAGTTCAATGGCAGAACGGCAGCTTCCCAAGCTGCATACGAGGGTTCGATTCCCTTCACCCGCTCCAGCGCTTGCGCCTGGCGGGATCTAGCCGACCAGAATGTCGGTCCTCGAGAAGCGCTCGGCCGAGCAGTAGGCGGGCTCGTACAGATAGCCCAGCCGCGGCGTGTCCACCGAGGAGCGCACGACGATGTAGCTTTCCTGGCAGGCGATGCCCTGCTCGCGCAGCTTGGCACATTCGGCGGACGTGATGCGGCGACCGTATCCGCCGTACGGAATTTCGGTTTCCAGGATGCCAAGTACCTTTTCCATAATCCTGCGTCGCTCTTGCGTGGATTGCTTTATAGCGCGCGCGATACGGGTCCAGCGAGGAAATTTTCTCTGTTTTGCGGTTAACTTGTGTCAGTCCAACGGCCGGATTCACCATTCGTAACCCAGGCCGAGCAGCCAGGTGGTGTCGACCGACTTGAAACCCGGTGGAGGGCTGCGCTCCCAATTGAGATCGAGTTGCGCGTTCGCCGTCATCCCGCTTTCGAGCGGGATACGCAGACCGCTGCTGGTGTTCAAGGTGACCTGCTTGGTGTGCCGCAGGTCCCAGAAACCGTCCTGACGGTGAAACAGCTCGACCTTGCGCTCCCGCAGCTTGTGCGAGTAATGCAGCCCCCAGCCGAAGGCCGGATAGCTGTCCGTGCTGCCGTCGAGGTGCTTGGTCGAGACCGCGTCCACGCCCGCCCGGATCGCGAGCTGTGTGCGCTCGCTGTCGTAGAGCTGCCAGCCGTATCCCGCGCCGGCGCTGGTGCGCAGTCTGATATCCCTGAACCGGTCGCGCTCGGCAACGCCGCGACCGTAGACGAACCGCTTCGGCGCGAGGAAGTGGTCGTAATGTCCGCTCAAGCGCCAATTTGAGGTGACCGTCTGGCCCGTGTCCTTCGCCTGGTCCACCCTGCCCCTGAGCTCGTAGCGGTGGTCCCTGGCGCGCGCGTGGAACGCGGCTTCGCCGTGGACGCTGCTGGCGGAACTGTTGCCGCGGGTCGCTGAAGCAGCCACTGCGACCCGCCCCTTGTACGTGACACCGAGTCCGGACTCCTCGGGCCGCGGATTGAGGAAGGCGATCCGGTCCAGCTCGACGCCGCCGGGAACGAGAACGGCGTTCCGAAGATCGCTCTCGCCCTTGAGCATGTAGTTCACCGGCTTGTCCGTCTCGATCGAGCGGATTTCGCTCCAGCGGATCCTGATCTTCCCGGCGTAGGAGGTCTGGAAAGTGAGCGTGTCGCCCGACTTATGCAGCACCTTGCCGCTCAGATGGTCGCCGTTGCGCAGAATCAGCGAATCGGCGTGCGCGCCAGTCGCCGCGGCGAGCGCGAGCGCGGCGGCCGCCGCGGGAACGTGGTGTCGGCTTTTGCGCATCGGCTCTACTCTAATCAATCGAGTGCGACCGCGCGAGGGCTCCGGGGTTCGGTCAAGGAGGATTTTTGTCAGCGAAACGCCCCGGACGAGTAAAATGGGCGCTGATGACCGTGTCGTTCGACGGCAAGCTGGTGGTCGCGATCTCGTCGCGGGCGCTGTTCGACTTCGAGGAAGAGAACCTCGTATTCGAGCGCCGCGGCGAGCGCGAGTACGTGGCGCTCCAATTCTCGCGCGTGGACGTTCCGGCGAAGGACGGCGTCGCGTTCCCGCTGGTGAAGAAACTGCTTGCGTTCAACACGCCAGGGGCGCAGCGCGTCGAGGTCGTGATCCTGTCGAAGAACGACCCGGTTAGCGGTCTAAGGGTATTCCGCTCCGCGAGCCGCGCAGGACTGCAGCTCGAGCGAGGGGTTTTCACGCGCGGGCGCTCGCCGTACCGGTATCTGGACGCGCTCAAGGCCAATCTGTTCTTGTCGGCGAACGAAGCCGACGTGCTGAGCGCGCTCGAGGCCGGGGTTCCTGCGGCCCGCGTCTACCCCGATTCGGCGCAGGCGGCGGAGCGCCACGCGGGAGAGATCAGGATCGCCTTCGACGGCGATGCAGTGCTGTTTTCCGACGAGGCGGAGCGCGTGTTCCAGGCGGACGGATTGGAGGCCTTCACGCGCCACGAGACCGAGCACGTGAGCAGGCCTCTGCCGCCGGGCCCCTTCAAACCGCTGCTCGAGGCGCTGCACCGGCTGCAGCAGGCCGCCGGCACCGATGTGCCGATGCGTTTGCGAACGGCCCTGGTTACCGCGCGTAGCGCCCCCGCGCACGAGCGGGCGGTGCGCACCCTGATGCAATGGAACATCGCCATCGACGAAGCGATGTTCCTCGGCGGACTGGACAAGGCCGAGTTTCTGCGCGCCTACGAGCCGGACTTCTTCTTCGACGATCAGAGTCGGCACGTCGAGTCCGCCAGGAGGCTCGTGGCGACCGGCCATGTTCCGTTCGGAGTCTCCAACATCGGACGCAAGGCATCATGAAAGTCGTCAAATATCTCCTCTACGCGCTCGGCGCTCTGGTTGGCCTGGCAATCGTGGTTGCGGTCGCCGTGGCGGTGCTGTTCGATCCGAACCAGCTGAAGGGCGAGATCGAGCGGGCGGTCAAGCAGCAGACGGGGCGCACGCTCAAGCTGGAGGGCGACCTGCACCTCGCGTTCTGGCCGAGCATCGGCGCGTCCATGGGGCGCGCCAGCCTTTCCGAGCGCGGGGGTGCGAAGACCTTCGCCTCGCTCGAGTCGGCGCAACTCGCGGTCGAGCTGCTTCCCCTCCTGCGCGGCGAGACGATCGTCGACCAGGTGCGGCTTTCGGGGCTCAAGGTGAGCCTCGTCAAGGGTCGTGACGGAAAGTTCAATTTCGACGATCTGCTGGGCGCCACCGCCGGCGCGGCGCCGCCCGAGCGCAAGCCCGCCCCGGCGAGCGGCGGCGGACCGAAAGTGCGGTTCGACGTCTCCGGGGTGCGCGTCGAGGACGCGAACCTGACGTATCAGGACCTCGCTACCGGCCAGGAGGTGGCGATCCGCGACATGCAGCTCCGTACCGGTCGAATCGCGAGCGGCGTGCCCGGCAAGCTGGAGTTCTCGGCGGTGCTCAAAACCGAAAAGCCCGCCATCGACGGAAAGCTCGAATTGTCCACCGGCTATCGTTACGAGGCGGCGCGCAATGTCGTCAAGCTTGACGGGCTATCGAGCAAGATCACGCTTGCCGGACCGCCCGTGCCGGGCGGAAAGCTGACGATTCCGCTCAGCGGGTCTTTGCAGGCGGAGCTCGGCAAGCCGAGCGTGCAGGCGGATCTCGTCGCCAAGCTGGACGATTCGAACATCCGGGCGAAGCTCGGGCTCGAAGGCGGCGCGGCCGTTTCCTACAATTTCGACGTCGATATCGACCGCCTGAACGTCGATCGCTACCTTTCGTCGAAGGAGGCCGCAAAGGGCGGTTCCGCGAGCACGGGCGGCGGCCCGAGCAAGTCCGCGCAGGCCGAAGACACGCCCATCGACCTGTCCGCGCTGAAGGGGCTGCGCGCGCGCGGCCGGCTGCGCATCGGCCAGCTGCAGGTGCAGCACCTGAAGCTCTCGAATGTCTCGACCGACGTGCGGATCTCGGGCGGCCGGGCGGAGCTCGCGCCGCAGTCGGCGAAGCTGTATGAGGGCACGCTCGCCGGCGCGCTCACGCTCGACGCCAACGCGCGCCGGGTGGCGATGAAAGAGAAGCTGACCGGCATCTCGATCGGGCCGCTGGTCGCCGACCTGACGCAGAAGGACGCGATCCAGGGGCGCGGCGACGTAACGCTCGACGTGAGCGCAACCGGAGCGAGCGTCAATGCGATGAAGAAGTCGCTCGCGGGCCAGGCGCGGGTTTCGCTGCGTGACGGGGCGATCAAGGGCATCAACCTCGCCGAATCGTTGCGCAAGGCGCAATCGCTGATCAAGGCGAAATCCACCCAGACGCTGAGCGCGGATCGCGCGCAGCAGACCGATTTCAGCGAGATGTCGGCCAGCTTCGTGATCCGCAACGGCGTGGCGCACAACCAGGACCTGAACGTGAAAGCGCCGCTGTTTCGTATCACCGGCGCCGGCGACATCGACATCGGCGACGGACGCATCGATTACCGCGCCAAGGCGGCGGTGGTCGGCACCGCGCAAGGGCAGGGCGGCAGGGAGCTCGCCCAGCTGCGCGGCCTCAGCGTGCCGGTCAGGATCGTCGGGCCGTTCGATGCGCTCAAGTACGAGATCGACTACCGCGCGCTCGCCACGGCAACGGCGAAGGAGCGGCTGAAGGAAAAGCTCGAGGAGCGGCTCGGAGTCAAGCCCTCCGAGGGCGAGGCGGGCGGCGGCCTCGAAGACAAGCTGCGCGGACTTCTGCGCCGATAGCCAATCCTCAGAGGGTCAGCTCGCGGGGGTCGAGCTCGAGCTTGCTGTGCTCGAGCGCGCGCCGGATCTGGTAGGGCTCGTTCGCGGTCGCCATCGGATCCTTGTTCAAGTCGAGAATCAAGTGCGGCCGCATCGCGTAACCTTTCGCGTCCAGTACCACCATGACGCGAGGCTTGAGGCGGCGCAGGGGGTTCTGGGCGATGACGATGCCGACTTCGCCCGTGTTGAGCTCGACCACACTTCCGACCGGGAAGACGCCGACGCATTGAATGAACTGCTCGACGAGCGCGGGATGAAAATTCGTTCCGCGCTGCTTGTAGAGAATGCCGAGCGCGCTCGAAGGGGAGATGTCGTCCGCGTAAGGGCGCTGCAGCGTGAGCGCGCCGAACGTGTCGACGATCCCGGCGATCGAGCCGTAAAGCCCGATCTCCGCGCCCTTCATGCCCTTGGGGTAGCCGCTGCCGTCGTAGCGCTCGTGATGCAGCGTTACCAGGTCCAGGAGCTTTTGGGGGATGCCGGGCGTGGCGCTCAGGATCTCGACCGAGTAGTTCACGTGCTTCTTGGCCAGCTCGAACTCCTGCGGCGACAGACGCTCCTTCTTCTCGAGCAGCTCGTTCGGCAGGCGCACCATTCCGACATCCTGCAGCAGGCCGAGCATGCTCAGCAGCTCGAGCTCATCGGGTGAGAGTTGCAGGAAGCGTCCGAACGTGGCCATGTAGATCGACACGTCCAGGGCGCGAGAAATGGTGTACGCGCTCTTCTCGCGCAGCTTGGTGACCAGCAGCATTGCGTCGGGGTTTCGCACCACGCTCTCGACCACGTGCGAGGCGGCTTCCTTGACGCGGTGCGCGTCGAGCACTCTTCCGCTCTTCGCCGAGCGGTTGAAATCGTCGATCAGCGGCGCGCTCTCGCGATAGATGTTGCGCGCCTGCTTGAGCTCGACCTCGACGGTGACCTTTTCCGAGTAGCTCGTGGTGCCGCGCAGCCGCATGGTCTGGCCTGTGGACGGCTCGTGCTGGATCGCGACCGGCTCCCGGCTGCGCTCGACGTCGATGAACACGTGCTTGCACAGCTTGCGCACGGTCTCCCGCTCGTCCTCGGTGGCGAGCAGGACCCCCTGCAAGGGAAACGGCGTCTCGGCCCAGGGCCGGTCCAGCTCGGATACGTACATGCCGAAACGCAATTCGGCGACGGGGATTTTCTTCTTCACCTGCCGCTCCCGGCTTGGGGCGCTTGCTCGGGCGGCAGCGACTCCTCGACCAGCGAGGCGAGGTAGCCCGCTCCGAGGGGAATGACGTCGTCGTTGAAGTCGTAGCCCGGATTGTGCAGGAAGCACCCGCTCGGCCCGCCGCCTTGGCCGAGCCATATGTAGGCTCCGGGCCGCGCCTGCAGCATGTACGAGAAGTCCTCGCCGCCCATGGTGGGGGCGGCGTCGCGCAGGACGTTTTCCTTGCCGAAGATCGCTTCACCCACGCGTGCGGCGAATTCCGCCTCGCGCGCGCTGTTGACGGTTGCCGGATAGCCGCGCTGGTAGTCCACCTCCGCGCTGCCGCCGAGCGACCCGGCGATGCCCGCGACGATCTGTTTGATGCGCGTCTCGGCGAGGTCCCGCGTCTCCGGCCGGAAGCTGCGCACCGTGCCGATCAGCGTGACCGAGTCGGGCATGATGTTGAACGCGCCGATCTGGCTGGTCTGCATCGAGCACACGCTGACGACCAGCGCGTCGACCGGATCGATATTGCGGCTCGCCACCGACTGAAGCGCGGTGATGATATGCGCGCTGAGCAGCACCGGGTCGGTGCCGAGGTGCGGCATCGCCGCGTGTCCGCCTCTGCCGCGCACGGTGATCCGGATCTCGTCGGTGGCGGCCATCATCGGCCCCGCGCGGACCGCGATCTTGCCCGGCGCCAGGGCCGGCCAGTTGTGCAAGGCGTAGACCTGCTCGGCGGGGAAGCGCTCGAAGAGCCCTTCCTCGACCATCCTGCGGCCGCCGCCGCCGCCCTCTTCGGCCGGCTGGAAGATCAGGTAGGCGGTGCCGTCGAAGCGCCGCGTCGCGGCGAGATAGCGTGCCGCGCCCAGCAGCATGGCGGTATGCCCGTCGTGGCCGCAGGCGTGCATCTTGCCGTCGTGGCGCGAGCGGTAGGGAACGGTTCCCGTTTCCTGGATCGGCAGGCAGTCCATGTCCGCGCGCAGCCCGACGGCGCGCCCGCCGGCGCCGTTGAGACCGTGCACCACGCCGACCACCCCGGTCTGGGCGAGACCTCGATGCACTTCGATTCCCCACGCGGTGAGCTTTTCGGCGACGACTTCGGAGGTACGGTTTTCTTCGAAGCCCAGCTCGGGATGAGCGTGAAGGTCGCGCCGGATCCCGCGAAGCTCGGCGTGGAATTCCCGTATTTCTTCGACTGCAGTGCCCATAAGTGGTCCGGCGGAAGGCGGCAAATGATGTTGCCGACTTCTCCTGACGGCGTCAAACGATCCGGGCGGCACCTCGCCGGCCAGTACAATCGCGCCGTGCCGGACTTCGCAAAGACCCTCCTCGCCTGGCAGCGCAAGCACGGCCGCCATGGCTTGCCGTGGCAGGCCACGCGCGATCCCTACCGCATCTGGCTGTCGGAAGTGATGCTGCAGCAGACCCAGGTCGAGACGGTGATTCCGTACTACGAGCGCTTCCTCGCCCGCTTCCCGGATGTGGGCGCGCTGGCCGACGCGCAGGAGGAGGAAGTGCTGCGCCTGTGGAGCGGGCTCGGCTACTACGCGCGCGCGAGGAACCTGCATCGCGCGGCCCGCATCGTCGCTCGCGAGCGCGGCGGGCGGTTTCCCGACACCGCGGAGGGCCTGGCGCGGCTGCCGGGGCTCGGGCGCTCGAGCGCGGCGGCGATCGCCGCCTTCGCGTTCGCCCGGCGCGAGGCGATCCTCGACGGCAACGTGAAGCGGGTATTCGCGCGCTTCTTCGGGGTGGACGGCTATCCGGGCGAGCGCAGAGTCGAGACGCGACTGTGGCAGCTCGCCGCAAAGCAGCTGCCGCGACGCGGAATCGGGCGCTACACGCAGGCGTTGATGGATCTGGGCGCGATGGTGTGCGTGCGCGGCAGACCGCGCTGCGATGCCTGTCCGCTCGCGCGGCGCTGCGTCGCGCTGCGCGACGGCCGGGTCGGCGAATTGCCGGCGCCGCGCCCGCGCAGGCCGTCCCCGCAGCGGGCCGTCACCTGGCTGGTGCTGATGCACGCCGGCCGAGTGCTGCTCGAGCGGCGTCCGGCGCCGGGTTTGTGGGGCGGGCTCTGGGCCTTTCCCGAGACCGGCGCGCGAGGACTGGCCGCGTTCTGCCGCCGCGAGTTCGGATGCGAGCCGCGCCCTGCGCGCCGGCTCGACGTGCTCGAGCACCAGTTCACGCATTTCCGCCTGCGCGCCAGGCCGGTCGTGGTCACATTGGCCGCGGCGCCTGCTGCAGCGGTGGAATCGCCCGGCCGCCTGTGGCTCGACATCGCCGATGCGCGCGATGCGGCGCTGCCGGCACCGGTGAAGACCCTGCTCGCCCGACTGGCCTAGGCGCGAGTCGCGAGGCCGTGCTGCACGAGGTATTTGTGCAGGATCTCGAGCCGCTCGCGCGCGTCGCCGAGCTCCATCAGCTTCTGCTTGGCGGCGAGCGGGACCGGAAGGATTTCGACCAGACGCGAGCCGACCCACGAGCTCGAATCGAAGCGGAACGGCGCCTCGATCTGCTGCGCGCCGTGCTCTTCGATCACCAGGCGCAGCAGCCGGGCGCAGGCGAGAAACTCGTCCGGCACGGCGCAGTCGTCATCCGCGGGCATGAGCTCCACCTCGGCGCGGGTCAGGCCGTCGTCGAGCACCTCGCGCCGCAGGATCCGAAAGCGATCCTCGCCGCGTACCACGACATGAAGAATTCCGAGCTGCTGCATATCCCAGCTCGCGATACGCGCCAGGCAGCCGACCTCCTCGGGCACCGCCGCCGGACCCACTTCGGCGCCGCTGCGGATGAGGCACACTCCGAACGGCCGGTCCTCGCGCAGGCACGCCTTCGTCATCTCGACGTAGCGCTGCTCGAACACCCGCAGCGGAAGCAGCCCGCCCGGAAACAGGACCGCGTGCAGCGGGAAGACCGCGATTTCCGTCGAGCCGCCCGCGCTCAGGACCCGGCCTCCGGCTCGGTGCGCGCGAGCCCGCGATGCCGCACCAGCACGCGACGGCCTCCGCGGAACGCGGCCGCGAGTCGCTCGGCGAGGTACACCGAACGGTGGCGCCCGCCGGTGCAGCCGATCGCCACGGTGACGTAGTTGCGCTGCTCGCGCTCGATTTCGGGAAGCCAGCGCGCGAGGAAAGCCTGCACGTCGTCGATCAGGTTTCGCACCGCGGGCTGCGCGTCGAGATAGCCTGCCACCGCGGCGTCCCGCCCGGTCAACGGGCGCAGGGCCGGTTCGTAATGGGGGTTCGGCAGCATGCGGGCATCGATCACCCAGTCGGCGTCGAGCGGGATGCCGTCGCGGAACGCGAACGACTCGAATAGCAGGGTCAAGGCACCGCCGCCCAGGCCGACGACCTCCCTTATCCAGCTCTGCAGGGCGCGCGGCAGCAGCTCGCTGGTGTCGATTCGGTGTCCGAGATCCGCCACGCCCGCGAGCAGGGCGCGTTCGCGCTCGATTGCCTCCGCGAGCGACAGGCCCGCCACCGTGAGCGGATGCCGGCGGCGGGTTTCGGAGAACCGGCGCAGCAACGCTTGCGGGCTCGCCTCGAGAAACAGCACGCGGCAATCGACGCCGCGCCTCTTCAGGCGCGAGACGTTCTCGGGCAGCGCCGGAAGCGCCGCGCTGCGCGCATCCACGCTGATGGCGATACGCTCGTGGCCGGCTTCCTGCAGGAAGTCGGCGACGTCGACCAGCAGCGTGGCGGGCAGGTTGTCGACGCAGTAGTAGTCGCCGTCCTCGAGAACGTTGAGGGCGATGCTCTTGCCCGAGCCCGAAAGTCCGCTGACCAGGATGAGCTGCATGGCGGCTCTGCGCTCAGTTGCCGCGCTCGATTTCCCTCTTCTGGCGCGCCATGAACTGCGTCATCGAATCGATGCCCCGGAGCTGCAGGATGTAATTGCGCACCGCGGCCTCGAGCAGCACCGCGAGGTTGCGGCCGGGCGCGACGGGAATCACCACTTTGCGCACGGTGACGCCGAGTATGTCTTCCGAGAGCTCAGCGAGCGGCAGGCGCTCCGAAGCCTCCGGCCGGCCCTGCGCGGGTTTTTCAAGGTGGGCGATCAGCTTGAGCTTCATCTTGGGCCGCACAGCCGTCTCGCCGAAGATGGTGCGCACGTCGAGCAGGCCGAGGCCGCGCACCTCCAGAAAATCGCGCAGCAGGGGCGGGCAGCGCCCTTCGAGCGTATTGATTGCGATGCGTGAGATTTCGACCACGTCGTCGGCGACCAGGCCGTGCCCCCTGCTGATGAGCTCGAGCCCGAGCTCGCTCTTGCCGACCCCGGAATCGCCGGTAATCAGCACCCCGAGGCCGAGCACGTCCATCAGGACGCCGTGGCGCTCCGTGGTGTCGGCGAGCGCCTTCGCCAGGTAGCGCGAGAGCTTCTCTATCACGCGCGCGGCCGGCACCCGCGTGGTGAAGAGCGGCGTGTGCGTATGCTCCGCGCCCTCGAGCAGCTCCTTGGTGGGCCCGACGCCGTCGGCCAGGATCACCGCGGTCGGCGAGGCGACGAACAGCCGGGCGGCGAACTCGGCGCGTGCGGCGGGGTCGCCTCCGGCGAGCATCGCCGCCTCGTACGCGCCGAGGACCTGGATGCTGTTCGGGTGGGTGAGGTTGAGGTGACCGATCAGCGCGGCCGAGGCGGCCGCATCGCGCTGCACTGCCGCGCTCGCGTCGCGCCCCGCAAGCCAAGCCAGCGAGAGCGCCTCGCGGTTGTCGTCATGCAGCTGCGCGACGTTGACCTGAAGCATCCGGTTGCCAGGCGGCGATCAGCTGGTGCAATGCGCTGGCGTCCGGCGCGGACGCCATCGATTCGCGCAGGCTCCTGTCGCTGAACATCTGGGCCAGCTCGGACAATATCTGCAGATGCTTTTCGGTCGCCTGCTCGGGCACCAGCAGAACGAACAGCAGGGTCACCGGCTTGCCGTCCGGGGCGTCGAAGGCCACCGGCTGCTCGAGCCGCAGGAACGCGCCCAGCGCGTCCTTCAGACCCTTGATGCGCCCGTGCGGGATCGCCACCCCCTGGCCGAGCGCCGTCGAGCCCAGCCGCTCGCGCGCAAACAGGCTGTCGAACACCAGGTTCCTTGCGATGCCGTGATTGTTCTCGAACAGCAGGCCGACCTGCTCGAACAGGCGCTTCTTGCTCGACACCGATAGGTCGAGCACGACATTGGCGGGAGGAAGGAGTTTTGCGACTAGGCTCATGCCTGAGGCGGCAGGGACTGCGGTGCGCGCGAATTATAGCCCAATGACGCGGGCCGAGGGGGGTCTCCGGACGGTTTCCCTCAGGAGCCCAATTCCTGCCTTTTCAGGGCGTCGTGGGGCGTGTCGTAGACCTTGCCTTTATGTTTCATGACCTGGCGGTCGAGCTTGTCCGTGAGCAGGTCGATCGCCGCATAGAGGTCGTCTTCCTCGCATTCGCAGTGCAGGTCCTTGCCGCGCACGTGAAGCGTGACCTCCGCCTTTTGCCTGAGTTTGCCGACCGAAAGAATGACATGGGCGTCTATCACGTGGTCGAAATGGCGTTTGATGCGTTCCAGTTTGGTTTGCACATAGCCGCGGATCGCGGGCGTCACTTCGAGGTGGTGGCCGCTCACGCTGAGATTCATTCTTGCTTCTCCTAGAGGCTCTTTCTCTGGTTGACGGGAGGGATCTGGAGGGATTCGCGGTACTTCGCAATGGTGCGCCTCGCCACTACGATACCCTGTTGCCCCAGAATTTGCGAGATTCGGGCGTCGGAAAGCGGCGAGCGCGCGTCCTCGGCCGCGACCAGCTGCTTGATCAGCGCCCGAATCGCGGTGGAGGAGGCGGCGACCCCCGATTCGGTCTCGACATGGCTGCCGAAGAAGTACTTTAGTTCATAGGTTCCACGGGGCGTCGCCATGTATTTTTGCGTCGTCACTCGGGAGATGGTGCTCTCGTGCAGCCCCAGGGTCTCCGCGATCTCGCGCAGGACGAGGGGCCGCATGGCGACCTCTCCGTGCTCGAAAAAGTGCCGTTGCCGGTCGACGATGGCCTGCGACACGCGCAGGATGGTCTCGAAGCGCTGCTGCACGTTCTTGATCAGCCAGCGCGCCTCCTGTAGCTGGGAGGCGAGTGCCTTGCCGCGGCTGCCGCTGGCGAGCTCCGCGTACAGACGGTTGATGCGAAGCTTCGGCAACGCGTCGGGGTTGAGGCTCGCGCGCCAGACGTTTCTGAGTTTGCGCACGACGACGTCGGGAACCACGTAGCGCGTTTCCACCTCGGCGAACGCCGCACCCGGGCGGGGGTTGAGGCTGAGGATGAGGCGTTGCGCCGCGCGCAGCTCGTCGTCGCTGGCCCCGGTCGCGCTCTTGAGGCGGGCGTAGTCGCGCTTGGCGAGCAGCTCCAGATGGTGCTCGCAGATCGCGAGCGCCAGACGCCGAACCGCGTCCTCCGCACCGCCGGCGCGGATCTGCAGCGCGAGGCACTCCGCCGGCGAGCGCGCGCCCACGCCCGAAGGCTCGAAATTCTGCAGGTGGCGCAGGGCGATCGCCAGATCCTCCACGTCCGCCTCGGCTTCCTCCGGCAGCAGCGTCGCCACCTCGTCCAGGCTTTGCGTGAGATAGCCGTCGTCGTTGAGGGCGTCGATCAGCATGCCGATCAGAGCCCTGTCGCGCCGGCCGAGATTCGTGAGCGAAAGCTGCGCGTAGAGATGATCGCGCAGCGTCTGCGGCTCCGGCGTGGCGAAGCTTCGATCGTTCTCCTCGTCGTCGGGGCCGCGCCAGACGGCGACCTGCTCGACATCCCAGTCCGCGCGGGGCTCGGCGGGCGGCGCCTCGCTCGCGGGTGCCTGCAAGGGTGCCTCGCCGAATTGCGCCGGGGGCGCAGCCGCGGCCTCGGTCTCGCCATCCTCGCGCTCGAGGATCGGGTTTTCCATCAGAAGACGCTCGATCTCCTGGTTCAGCTCGACCGTCGAGAGCTGCAGCAGTCGGATCGACTGCTGCAGCTGGGGCGTGAGCGTCAGGTGCTGCGACAGCCGGAACTGCAGGGTCGGCTTCATGAATCGGATCGGAGCGCGAAGCGCGCTACATGCGGAAGTTCTCGCCGAGGTAGACGCGGCGAACGCTGTCATTATAGACAATTTCCTCGGGCTGCCCCGAGGCCAGGACCGCGCCTTCGTTGATGATGTAGGCGCGGTCGCAGATGCCCAGTGTTTCGCGCACGTTGTGGTCGGTGATCAGCACCCCGATGCCGCGCTCCTTGAGGAAACGGATGATGCGCTGGATGTCCAGCACAGCGATCGGATCCACGCCGGCGAACGGCTCGTCCAGCAGGATGAACGACGGGCGCGTGGCGAGGGCTCGCGCGATCTCGAGCCGGCGGCGCTCGCCGCCCGAGAGCGAAAGCGCGGGGAGCTTGCGCAGGTGCGCGATGCTCAGGTCCTTCAGCAGCTCGGTGAGCCGCAGCTCGATCTCCGCTTGCGCGAGACCCTGCAGCTCGAGAATCGCTCGCACGTTCTCCTCTACCGTGAGACGGCGAAAGACCGAATTTTCCTGGGGCAGATAGGAGATGCCGAGCCGCGCGCGGCGGTGAATCGGCAGGTGCGTGAGGTCGCGTCCGTCCAGCTGTATCGTCCCCGCATCCGCGGGCACGAGCCCGACGATCATGTAGAAGCAGGTCGTCTTGCCGGCTCCGTTCGGCCCCAGCAGCCCGACGACCTCGCCGCTCGAGACCTCGAGCGAGACGTCCTGTACGACGGTGCGCGACTTGTAGCGCTTGCGCAGGCTCCCCGAGCGCAGGACGCTCATTTTTGTGCGGGCGCCGGCGAAGCGCCCGGCGCGGACGGTGGGGCGGGCATCTTCGGCTGCAGCACGGCGCGCACGCGCCCCTGCGGCGTATCGGCGCCGCCCGAGACGGAGAAGAAGCCCGAGCGCTCGTCCAGGAAGATGTAGTTGCCGCGCACCACGTCCTTGTCGCGCGTCACCCGCGCGTTGTCGAACAGCTCGACCTTGTCTTCGTGCTCGTTGAGCTCCACGCGTTTCGCCTCGCCGTCGATCCAGCTGCCGTCCGTTCCGTTCTTCGCATCGGTCTTCTGCCGGAACCGCACCGGATTTCCGGTCGCGGTGACATGCTGGAAGCCGTCGGCATCCTGCCGCACCACGATCTTGTCCGCGTGCACGACGAGCGTTCCCTTCGTCAGCACGACGTTGCCTTCGAAGATCGTCATCTGGCGGGCGTCGTCCGACATCATGCGGTTCGACTCGATCTCGGTCGGCTTGTTCTTGTCGGCCTTCTCGGCATGAGCGGCGTGCGGCGCGAGCGTCGTCATGGCCAGCGCGGCAGCGAGCGCGCGCAGCGCGGCCGAAAGCGTGCGCGACCTCACTGCTTGCTCCCTCCCGGCTCGAACTGGCCGTGGACCTGCGAGTACAGGGTCAGCTGTCCCAGCTCGTTGTCGTATTCCATGCCCTTACCCGTGATCGTTCGCTCCTTGTCGCTGATCGTGACCTGGCGGTCGGTCAGCGCCAGGGACTTGTCGGTGACGATGTGCAGGAAACTGGTGCGCATGCGCATTTCCGGCCGTTCCGCATCACCGGCGCGCACCAGCAGAACGTTGCCGTAGAGAAACAGCTCGTCGGCACCCTGCGACAGCGTGCCCCGGTCAGCGGTGACGGTCATCCGCGGCTCGCCCGGCTTGGTCTGTACCATTTTCGGCGCGACCAGATCGGTCGAGTCGTCGTCCGGGTAATGTATCATTTTCGCAGCCGCCAACGTAGAGACGGCCGTCCCGCCCGGACCGTAGCTCGTAATATCGAAGTTTTCGACGATGTAGTCCGGATCGTGCCGCCGCAGCGTGGTGTGTTGCGGCTCCACCTGCGCCGCTTCCTTGAGCCAGAAGGTCACCATCGCCAGCGCCAGCATGAGCGCCAAAGGGAACAGCCCGGTCGCCGACAGTCTCACGCCAGATATCGGGCCAGCGCCGCCTCGAGCGAGCCCTGCGCGCGCATCAGGAGCTCGCAAATCTCGCGCGCGGCGCCGGCTCCCGCCGGCGCGGCACAGACGTAATGAACGCGCTGGCGCACCTCCGGCGGCGCTTCGCGCGGGGCGCACGCAAGGCCGCAGCGTACGAGCACCGGCAGGTCGACCACGTCATCGCCCACGTAGCCCGTTGCGTCCGCCGCGAGGCCGAGCTGCGACAGGAGCTCCGAGTACGCCGCACGCTTGTCCTCGATCCCCTGCAGCACATGCGCGATCCCGAGCTCGGCGGCCCGCCGCGCGACGGCCTGCGAGCGCCGGCCGCTCAGGATGGCGGATGCCACGCCGCTCGCCCCGAGCATCTTGATGCCGTGGCCATCGAGGGTGTGGAACGTCTTCATGGCTTCGCCCTCGGGGCCGTACCACAGCCGCCCGTCCGTGAGCACGCCGTCCACGTCGAAGATCATGAGCCGCACGCGCTTCGCGCGCTCGAGCGCGGCGTTGTCGATCGTGCTCATCACCTCAGATGACTTTGGCGCGGAAGAGGTCGTGCATGTTCAGCGCGCCCACGACCTTGTCGTCGCCGTCGACCACGACAAGCTGGTTGATCTTGTGGCGCTCCATCAGCTGCACCGCCTCGACGGCGAGCGCCTCCGGCCGGATCGTCCGCGGGCCCGGTGTCATCAGCTCGACCACCCGCGCGCCGGTGAAATCCGTCACCTTGTCCAGCACGCGCCTCAGGTCGCCGTCGGTGAATACGCCGACGATGCGGCCCGCCGCGTCGACTACCGCCGTCATTCCCATCCTGCCGCGCGACATCTCGTGAACCGCCTCGCGCAGGCTCGCCGTTTCGGCGACCGTAGGCACGTCGGCTTCCTTGCGCATGACGTCGGAGACGTGGGTCAGCAGCCGCCTGCCGAGCGAGCCGCCCGGGTGCGAGCGTGCGAAATCATCGGCCGAAAATCCCCGCGCATCGAGCAGTGCCACGGCGAGCGCGTCGCCCAGAGCGAGCGCGGCGGTGGTGCTGGCCGTCGGCGCCAGGTTGAGCGGGCAGGCTTCCTGGGCCACGCCCGCGTCGAGGTGTACGTCGGCCTCCCGGGCGAGCGTCGAGTCATGATTGCCGGTGAGGGCAATCAGCTTGGCGCCCTGGCGCTTGATCAACGGAACGATCCAGAGCAACTCGTCGCTCTCGCCGGAGTGGGAAATGGCGATAAACACGTCGTCGGGCTGGATCATGCCGAGGTCGCCGTGGCTCGCCTCGGCCGGATGAACGAAATAGGCCGGCGTCCCGGTGCTCGCCAGGGTGGAGGCGACCTTGCGCGCGATGTGTCCCGACTTTCCGATGCCGCTCACCACCACGCGCCCGCGGCGGCCGAGGATGAGCGACACGGCGGCGAGGAAGCGCTCGTCGAGGCGATCGATCAGCGCGCGCACCGAGTCGGCCTCTATCGCCAGGACGCGGCGCGCAAGCTCCAGCGCCGTTGACGAAGCGCTTATCATAGCGAGGAAGTATAGCCCAACGACCCCTTTTCCCGATGGACGCGACGGGTATAGCCCTGCAACCGGTTCTGGTGCTGCTCGCGGGCAGCGTGCTCGCGGTGGTTGCATGCCGCAGCCTCTCGCTGCCGCCGATCGTCGGCTACCTCGTCACCGGCCTCGTCCTCGGACCGCACGCGCTCGGATTGATCGAGGACAGCCAGGAAACGCGCCGGCTGGCCGAATTCGGTGTCGTCTTCCTGATGTTCTCGATCGGGCTCGAGTTCAGCCTGCCGAGGCTGCTGGTGATGCGGCGCGTGGTATTCGGGATGGGCCTGCTGCAGGTGTCGGCGACGATAGCGCTGTGCGTTGTGGCGTCCGTCGGGCTGGGCGGCTCGTGGCAGGCGGGGCTGGTTCTGGGCGGAGCGGCCGCGATGTCCTCGACCGCGATCGTCTCCAAGCTCCTTGCCGAGCGCATGGAGCTCGATTCGCCGCACGGCCGCCAGATCATCGGCGTGCTGCTGTTCCAGGATCTCGCCGTGGTGCCGCTGCTGATCCTGATCCCGGCGCTGGGAAGGCCGGCGGGCGAAACCGGCGTCGCCATCGCGTTCGCCCTGGCCAAGGCGGCGCTCGCGCTCGGCGCGCTGCTCGTCGCGGGCCCGACCGCGATGCGCACGTGGTTCGGCGTCGTCGCGCGGCGGCGCTCGACCGAGCTGTTCGTGCTGAACGTGCTGCTGATCACGCTCGCCCTGGCTTTCCTGACCGGCCTCGCCGGGTTGTCGCTTGCGCTCGGCGCATTCCTCGCGGGCATGCTGATTTCGGAAACCGAATACCGCTACCAGGTCGAGGAGGACATCAAGCCGTTCCGCGACGTGCTGCTCGGGCTGTTCTTCGTCACCGTCGGCATGATGCTCGACACGCGGCTGGTGCTGGGCCATTTCTGGCTCGTGCTGTTGTTGCTGGTGTTGCTGATGGCCGCGAAACTGGGATTGATCGCGTTGCTGTCGCGCGCGTTCGGCAGCGCACCGGGCACGGCGCTGCGCGTGGGGCTGTCGCTCGCGCAGGGCGGCGAATTCGGCTTCGTCCTGCTGACACTTGCGCGCGGAGAAGGCATCGTCCCGGACCCGGTGCTGCAGGCCCTGCTGGCGGCGATGATCCTGTCGATGATCGCGACGCCGTTCGTGATCGGCGCCAGCAACCGCATCGTGCTGCGCCTAGCGCGCTCGGAATGGATGATGCGCTCGCTCGAGCTCCACCGGATCGCGGTGCAGGCGCTCGAGACCGAGCGCCACGTCATCATCCTCGGCTACGGCCGCAACGGGCAGCGGCTCGCCCGCATGCTGGAAGCCGAGAAGGTGCGCTACGTGGCGCTCGATCTGGATCCCGAGCGAGTGCGGGAGGCGGCGCTCGCCGGCGACACCGTGGTGTTCGCCGATTGCGCGCGCCGCGAGGCGCTGGTGGCGGCGGGGATCTCGCGTGCCGCCGCGGTCGTGATCACTTTCGCCGGCGCGGCCGCGGCGATTAGGGTGCTCGCCAACATCCAGGCCCTCAATCCGACCGTGCCCGTGATCGTGCGCGCGCGCGAGGAGCGCGACATCGCGAGGCTCACCGCTGCCGGCGCGTCCGAGGTGGTGCCCGAGGCGTTCGAATCGGGCCTGATGCTCGCCTCGCACACGCTGGCGTGGATCGGCGTGCCGCTGGCGCGCGTCATGCGCCGCATGCGCAAGGTGCGCGACGAGCACTACGGCCTGTTGCGGGGGCTGTTTCACGGCGTCGGCGACGAGCCCGACATCGGTGAGGAAGCGCAGCCGCGCCTGCACGCCGTCACCCTAGGGGAGGACGCGCACGCTGTCGGCCTTGCGCTCGATGCGCTCGGCCTCGCCGACCTGGGTGTGCAGGTCAAGGCGGTGCGCCGTCCGGGCGCGGTGCGCAACCTCGAGCCGGCCGAGGTCAGAGGGCTCGAGGCCGGCGACGTCGTGATCCTGCTCGGGGTGCCCGAGAGCCTCGCGCTCGCCGAGACGCGCTTGCTGCAGGGCTGAGCGCGGACAAAAAAAGGGCCGGCAATGCCGGCCCTCCAACCCCCGGGGATGCGCCGCGCTCAGAGCGAGCGGCAGAGCGTGTAGATATTGGTCCCCGTTTCGGCGTACGCCGTTGTCGTCGCGGCGGTATTGATGTTTGGATTCGGCGCCGTCTGCAGCTGGCCGCGAACCGTGCCATTGCCGATCAGGCCGTCGTCCATCTGGGTGTCGATGGCGATCGCCACCTTGTCCGGGATATTCGCAGAGCAAACGATCAAGCCCGCGAATCCACCCAGGGCGGGCGCCGAAGGAGACGCGCCATCGCCGGTCTCGACCCCGATAATTCCGGTAAAGGCGTTGAACGGCTGCTTGCCTCCGTTACCCGCGACGAACCCCGAGCGGCGCAGATCGTCCCACCAGAGGCAGGACTCGGCCGTGCCGGAGGCGACCGTCACCGGGCAGGAAACGTTGTACGTCCCTGCCACGACGCCATTTCCGTCGCCACTGACCGCGCCCGACCAGCGCGAGGCCGCGTTGGGGTCGTCCCCGGGGATGGCGCGGTAGCGGTCCTGGTAGCCGTAGTAGGCCGCCGAGATTCCCGAGAAATCGGCGACCGCGTTCTTGATCTTGGCCTGGGTGATCATTTCCTGGCCCTTGAGGATGCCCCCCAGGAGCAGGCCGATGATGACCAGCACGATCGCGATCTCGACCAGCGTGAAGCCTTTCTGCGCGATTTTCATGGTGTTACCTCTCATTGCTCAGAGCGGACGATAGAGCAGCAGCAAGCGCCGTGCCAGATTTTAACCCGTTGATTGATAAGAAAATTTGTTAACGACTGCAAGCGAAAGCGTCGGAATCCCGACACTTCCGTCGGAGATGTGACATATGTCACCAGCCCTTGGGGGCGCCGTTCGGGCCGGCTTGGCGGGCCTCGAGCTCTTCGAGATGCCGCTTCAGGAACCGCAGTTCGGCGGGATCCTTGATCTTGCCGGTCGCGAGCAGCCCGCCCAGGATCACCTTGGCGGCCTCGATTTCGTTCATGTCCTCGAGGATGAAAATGCGCATCTGCCGGGCCCATAGCGGCACGTCGCGGCGGGTGGTGAGGCGGTCGATCGCGTTCGCGTAGCGCAGCGCGAGGGGCAGGTCGTGGAGCCGGTACTTCGCCAGCAGCGCGGCATGGGCGAGCCAGCGCCAGCGCCGGTTCGGATCCTTCAGGAACTCCCGGTAGATGAATTCGAGCATGGCGCGTGCTTTGCGCGGATCCGGGTTTTCCGCGTAGATGCGGGCCGCGGCGAACAGCGGGTAGATGCTGCGCGGATCGGTGTCGAGGATGGCCCGCAGCCAGCCGATCAGTCGCCCGTAATCGAGGTCGCGGTACGGAATGTCGTTGCCCGCGCGTTGATCGAAGGATTGCAGGTAGAGCATCGCAAGGCGCGCCGCGGCCGCCGGCTCACCGAAGCTCGCCAGCCGCAGCACGCCGGGCGCGGGTGGGGGCGGCAGCTCCGACGTCGCCGCTCGCAGCCGCGGTCCCGTCGAGTGCAGGGCGACCTGCGCCGCGAGCGCCAGCGCCAGAAAGGCCCAAAGCCAGCCCGGCACCGCGGAAAGCTTTCGTTCGTCCCGGGTCACAGATTGCGGCGGTGGAAGTCGAACAGTCCTGCGGCGACCAGCACGAGCGCGTACACCGCGAGTGCCGCGATCGCCATCGCGTAGTATCCGAGTCCGGGCGGACCGTAGATCAGCCAGTCGCTGCGCGTCACGGCGTCCAGTCGCGGCAACAGCAGCGCGACGGCGTCGACGCTCCAGCGCGCGAGGCGCTGCGGCAGCGACGGCTCGACGAGCGGCCCCCCGGCGATCGCCTGGATCGCGGCGATCGAGCGGGCGAGCAGGTAAAGGCCCGCCGTTGCAGCCGCGGCGGGCAACAGCTGCACCAGCACGACCGAAAAGAACATCGCGGCGGCGGCGACCATCGCCGTCTCCGCGCACAGCGAAAGTGCCCAAAGCAGCACCGCCTGTGGCGGGCTCCAAAATAGCAGCGGCAGCGCGAAGCAGATGGAGACGGCGGCGCCGCAGGCCGCGAACCCGGCCAGCCGCCCGAGGTAGTAGACGTGGCGCGACAGCGGCAGCGAGAGCATCAGCTCGAGGCCCTTGTCGTCGTGCTCGCGCTGCGTGCTGGTGATGACCTGAAAGGCGACCAGAAACACCGCGCACGCCCGCAGCAGCGCCGCGACGGTCGCGGTCTGCAGCGCGACGCTCTCGGTTACCGCGACCTGCGACAGGAACGCCGCCAGCCCCAGGCCGGCCGCGACGCTCGCGGCGACGAGCCACGGCAGGCCGCTGCGGCGGGCCTCCAGGAGGACGAAGCGGGCGATGGATGCGGCAGGCATGGCTACAATGGCGCTGGAAAACGCGCTCAATTTACGCCAAATACCATGATCGTGATATCGCCTGACCCGCTGACGGGTCACGTCACCCGGCTCAGCCAGCGTTACTGGAGCTTCGTGGTGGTGGCGATGTTCGTTCTGCTACACGTGGCGGTGGTGCGAGGCGTGACTGACAGCTGGGCGCGCGGCCTGCTGCTTGCCCATCTCGGGCTGTTTCTGCTCTGGCAGCCATTCCTGCGCGGGCAGTACCAGGTCACCACCGGCCAGACCCTACTGATCGTGATTGCCGCGGCGGGCGTGATGCTGTGGCTGGACTGGTGGCTGCTCGCCCTTTGGGTGGTCACTCTAGCGGGACTCGTGGGCGGCAAGGTCTACCAGCAGAACGCGCGCTGGCAGCGTCTCTTTCACCTGCTTATCCTAATCTACCTGCTTGGCTTGCTCGCCGTCGTAATCCTGCCCGAGATCGCTCCACGGCAGGAAATCTCGGAAGAGTTGCGGCTCGGCGCGCAATACGGTCTGCCGCTGATCCTGCTGGTAGCGGCGCTTTTGCCGACCGAGCCGGAAGCGCCGGACACGCCGCAGGTCGTCGATTTCTTCTACAGCGTCTTCGTTATGCTGGTGCTGGGAATCGTGATTCTCGGAAGTTTCACGTTCATGACGCTTGGCCGGGTAGCGTATTTGCAGGCGCTGACCTACACGGTGTTCGTGATTGCCGGAATGGTTCTCGTGATCGGGCTCACCTGGGATCCTCGGACCGGTTACGCGGGGCTAAACGTGTTTGTGTCGCGCTATCTCTTCTCGATCGGTCTGCCGATGGAGAAATGGCTCTATTTCCTGGCCGAGCTTTCGCAGGTCGAGACCAGGCCAGAGCGCTTTCTGGCAGAATCTGTCGCGGCGCTGATGCGACTGCCGTGGATCGCCGGCGTCGAGTGGCGCGGCGCGCACGGCCAGGGGGCGGCGGGAGAGAGGACCACGCATCACGTCGAGTACGAGAACAGCGAGCTCGCGCTCACCCTGCATTCGCGTTACCGCACCAGCCCGGCGCTGCACTGGCACCTGAACTTGCTCGGCCAGCTTCTGGGCGAGTTCTACATCGCCAAGCTGCGCGAGCAGAAGCTCAAGCAGCAGAGCTATCTCGAGGCGGTGCACGAGACCGGCGCACGCATGACGCACGACGTCAAGAACCTCCTGCAATCGCTGAATGCGCTGTGCGCCGTTGCGGCGCGCGAGCCCGAAGGCGACTCCGCGCAACTTCAGGCGCTCATCCGGCGGCAGCTGCCCGTGATCGCGCGCCGCCTCGGCGACACGCTCGATCGGCTGCAGCAGCCCAATTCGCAGACCGAGCCGACGATGCCGGCGGACGAATGGTGGGAGTCGCTCGCGCTGCAGTACCGGGACAAGCAGGTCGAGTTCGCCGCCGAGGGACTGCGTCCCGGCGTGAGGGTGCCGCGCGGCCTGTTCGGCAGCGTCGCCGACAACCTTCTGCAGAACGCGCTCGCCAAGCGCGCCGCGGACGCCACGGTCGGGGTTCGCGTGACCCTGGATTGCCGGGACGGCGTGCAGCTGCAGGTGTGCGACACCGGCCACGCGGTGCCGTCCGAGCTCGCCGCCTCGCTGCTGCGGGCGCCGGTTCGCTCGGCTTCGGGGCTCGGTATCGGCCTGTACCAGGCGGCGCGGCAGGCGGAGGCGAGCGGCTATGCGCTGGGGCTGACGGAGAATCGGGACGGCCAGGTCTGCTTCGCGCTCTCCGCGCGCGCGCGCTGAGCTCAGGCCGCCGCGTCGCGCCCGTTCAGGCGGTAGACCCGGGTGTCGCCCTTGCCCTTGAGGTAGATCGTCTGCGGGGGATCGAAGGCGTAGCGATCCTGAAGCCGAAGGTAGGTCGGCTCGTCCACGTGGATCGCGCCCGGCACACCCTCGCTGGTGATGCGGCTGGCGATGTTCACGGTGTCGCCCCACAGGTCGTAGATGAACTTCTTCCTGCCCACCACGCCCGCGACCACCGGCCCGGTGCCGATGCCGATCCGAAGCTGCAGCGGCGCGCCCTCGACGGCGAAGCTGCTCTCGACCACGTTGCGCATGTCGAGGGCGAGCTCGGCGATCGCGCCGCTGAAGTCCGCTACGGTTCCGTTCAGGCCCCCCGCCACCATGTACGCGTCTCCGATCGTCTTGATCTTTTCGAGCCCGTGACGCTCGGCGATCGTGTCGAACTCGGAGAACATCCTGTTCAGCAGCGAAAACACCTCGGCCGGCGCCATGTTCTCGGCGATGTGCGTGAAGTTCACGATATCGGCGAACATGACCGTCACTTCCGCATACCCGTCCGCAATCTGGGCATTGGAGTGCTTCAGGCGCTCGGCGATCGGTCCGGGAAGGATGTTCAGCAGCAGCCGCTCCGAGCGGTTCTGTTCCTCCTGCAGCTTCGCGTGCGCCACCTCGAGACGCGCGCGCGAGCGCGCCCGCTCCGCGAACGCAAAACTCATCAACCAGTACACCATCGTCGCCACCGCGGCGAAATTCAGCGCGAAGAAGACCACGCTCGTCTTGAGCGGCACGGCGACCGAGGTGTGCGGCATGCCGATCAGGTTGAAGTCGACGTAGCCCGAGGCGACCGTCAGCACGATGTACGCGACCATCCACGGCAGCGACTCGCGCGCCGAGTACAGGAGCGCGGCCCCGACCGGCGCGAGCAGTCCCCACAGGATGATGCCGCTGGCGGAGACGAAGTCGCCGATCGCCCACTCCGCCACGAACGGCACGAACAGCCACAGGCCGAGCTGCGTCGCGCGGAAGAGCTCGAAATTGAGCGTCCAGAGGTACGCCAGGAGCGTCGCGAGCGCGAGCAGCTGGAACGCGATGGGCAGGGTGGCGGGCAGGGACACCCCGAGCAGCCAGTAGATCGAAAGCCAGACGGCCGAGGCCGCGATCATCAGCCCGCAGGCGAACAGAAGAACCTGCTTCTTGAGCTGCAGCTCGTCGGAATCGCCCGGCTGCACGCCGGCCGTGGTCAGGCGCTGCATCAGCGCCGAGAAGGAGGCGTGCCCGCTCACGGCAGCACTCCCGCCGCGATCAGGCGGCCGTAGAGCTCCCCGACCGTGATCCAGGTCAGCCGGTCGTCGAACTCGCCGCCGGCTGCGCCGGCGGGCGCCGGCGGATGATTGACGAACACCGCGTCCGCGTTCAGATTTGCCGCCTCGTCGGCGCCGCCGCTGCCGGCCACGGCGAAGTTCTTGCCGACCGAATAGACCACGGCGACCACGAGATTCTGGTTGGTGAGCGCGTTGCCGGTTGCGCCGCAGCCGGCCGCGCCGATGCCGCGCGAGGACTTGCACACGACGAGGTCGTCCGGCAGGCAGCCGATGCCGTTCGCCTTGAGGTTGGCCGCCGAGGTGAAGTGCGGCAGCGCCGGCGATCCGCCGCAGCCGGTGACCGACTTCGCCACCGCGTAACGGATGCGGTTTCCCCAGGCATCGCGCGCGAAGCCGTCCGTGTCGATATTCTGCACGCCGAGGCTGCGCGCGGGCAGCAGCCCGCCGTAGTAGTTCTCGGTGCCTGCCGCGTCCGTGCATTCGCCCGCGGCATTGCGGACCTCCTCGCCCGAGCTCGCCTCGCGCGCCGGGCAGGGCAGCCTGCCGCTGACGATCGCGAACGACAGGACCAGCTCGCGCGCTTCGTCCAGGCGCTGCCGGGTTTCGTTCTGCTCCCGCTGCGCGATTTGCGCCTGCAGGGTGTAGGTCACCCCGGTCAACAGCAGGCCGACGACCGCGAGCACGACCGCCATTTCAACCAGCGTGAAGCCCTTCTCCCCGCGCGTCATGATCCGGTTTCCACCACGATGATTCTGTCGTTGTGCCGGGCGCCGACCGGCAGTTGCTCGAAGCTGCGATCGTTGTCCCGATTTTCGGTGCTGTCCAGATAATCCTCCAGCTTGCCGTTGGGCCGCTCGAGCCCGCCCAGACTGCGGCCTGCGAGAACCATGATGGCGCGCGCGGTATCCGTTGCGGGGCCGGTCCTGATCGAGAGGCAGGCCGCGGTCGCGCCGGCGCACGCGGGCGCTGCCGCATAGTAGACGAGCCGGAACCACTGGTTGCGCACGAACCAGCCCGTGACCGGATCGTCGGGCCCGAGCAGGGCGTGGTCGGCGAGCACGGACTTGTCCATCGTCAGGTAATACCATCGCCGGGGGGCCGCGGGCAGCGCCGCGGTCGCGCGGATCACGGCCGAGCCGTCCGCCGCAAAAGCGCCGCCGACGCTCGCGGGCGAAAGCTCCGTGCCGGAGGCCCCGCCCGGGTCGAAAGTATAGGCGTGCGCGTGCGACGGATCGATCCGCCTGAGCGCCATCGCCACGTGGCGCATCGGCGCCGTCATGCTCAGCTCGAGCGGCCCGCCGCGATACTCGCCCCAGCAGTAGGCCACCGACTCCGCCGTATAGCCGCAGTTGGCGGAGCGGATGCGGCCCGCGCCGCCGGCGCCGGTCACGCGCGGCACCGAAGCGGTGACCCAGTCGACGAAGGCGGGCGCGCAGCGCGGGTCCTGCGCCGGGTCGCAATCATGCGAGCGGCTGAACGGGAGCAGACCCTGATGCACCCCCGCGGCACCCTGGTAGCTCGAGGTGCCCGGGTTGGCGAAAGGCGCCGCGAACGGAACTTGTGGCGTGCCGGACCCCCACTCGGGCCCGGCGTAGGCGCCGCGCAGCAGGGGAGCGATCTCTCGCTCGATGCGCACCTTGATCGCCGCTTCGAGCAACGGCATCAGCTCGGCTGCGGTCACCGGCACGAGCTGATCGTTGAACGACTCGCCCGGACCGGTATCGGCGAAGGTCTCGTCCAGCGGGGAGCTCGCGTTCTGGCATTCGAGGTAGTCGCGATAGTTGTGCGTCGCCGCGCCGCGCGACTGAAGGCGCGCCACGCAGTGCGCCGCGGCGCGGACATCGAGCGGCGCTCCGGGAGCGATGATCAGCGCCACCGCGCCCTGCGCGCGCCCCGCAACGACAAGCCGGCCGCGCGTATCGGAGTTGATCGACAACATGCTGCGCGTCGTGGGCAGCGCCCAGCCGGGCGAGACCGCGTACCACAAGGGCTCGCCGGCGGCGTCGGTGAGCCTGTCCAGGCCGAGCGTGCGCCACGGCAGGCGCCCGAGCGCGGGCAGGGCGCAGCTGCCCGCCGCGATGCCCTCCCGCGCGGTGCCGACGTAACCGGCCGCCTCGGGGCAGGGCAGGCGGCCGGGGTTGTTTTCCCCCGGCTGAACCGCGCGCTCGGCCACGTAGCCGATCAGCGCCCGCTTGGCGTGGCCGAGGACCGCCGCATTTCGCATGCGCTCGGCCGCGCGCGAGCCGGAGGCGCCGAGCGCGGCCGCGAGCAGCGCGGTCGCCACCACCGCGAGCGCGGCGAGCAGCGCGAACAGGATCACCCCGCGCTGCGCAGCCCTGCACCGCACCCGCGTTCGCATGCGAGCGTCCGCTTAACGATTGCCGGGCGGCGGTGACACTTCGACCGTACCGCCGCCGAGCATGTCCTTCACTTCGCCGCTGTCGCGCTCGAGGGTCTCGCCCACGCGCAGCGGAACCCGCCGCTTCCTGCCCTCGCCCGCCTGCAGCGTCACCGTGTCCGGCCGGGTGCGGGACGAGTGTATCTGCGCCTCGTCCGACCCTTTTCCGGCCGGGACCGGCTGCCCGTTCAGCCACACGGTCGACTCCCCGTCGGAGCGTTTCACGTAGCCGTCGAGACGGGTGCGCGGCGATTCGACGGCCGTGACGGCGGCGGGCTTGTCGGGCACGCGCGACTTGCGGCGCGCGTCGAGCTCGGCGCGTTGCTCCGGAGTGAAGAACAGCCGCCCGAGCTGCTGCGCGGCGGCGGCGCTCGCGCCCGCCGCGAGCAGGATGCCGGCCAGAAGCGACCAGGCGCGCCTCATGACCTGGCCGCCCGGTCGAGAATGGTGATCAGATCGATGACGCACTGCGCATGCAGGCGCGCGACGATGTTGGTGCCGGTCGGCACCTGGCCGGTGCGGTTGATGGTGCAGCTGCGCACCGAGTAGTAGGCGTTGCCGGAGTCGCGCAGATCGTCGAGAAAACGCAGCAGGTCTCCCGTATGCAGCAGCGCCAGGTCGACCGTCATGGAGCTCGAATAGAACTCGACGTTTGCGGGCTTGCCCGGGACCGTGACCAGCGGCTGCTGGCGGTCGACCCGGTAGCGAAGATCGAGCAGCTCGCGGTTCGACTTGATTCGCGACATGGCGTCGGCCCACTCCAGGCGGCGCTCGGGCCCGATCACGTGAAGCTGCTGCAGCCTGCGATAGACCTCCAGCTTTTCCCTCACCTCCCGTTCCTCGTCGGCGATTCGCATCAGGCGGTCGTGGGCCTTGGCGCGACTCGCCTTGGCCGAGACCAGCTCGCGCTCGGCCGCGGCGAGCCTGGAATCGACGAACCCGATCAGCGCCGCGCCGGCACCGATCAGCAGCGCGCAGGCGATTGCCGGCAACGCGAGCTTGCGGGCTTCCTGGGCGGAGATGATCATTTCAGCGGCCTCGCCAGGACCACGGTGAAGCGGGGCGACTCACCGCGGTCCATCGCGCCGATGTCCCCGGTGAGCGTGCCTTGCGAGGTGATGTCGAACGGCAGCCGGGTGCGCTCCAGCTTGTAGGGCGAGTCGGCGCTGAGCGCTTGCGCGAAGCGCTGGACTTCGGCAGTGATCGCGCGGTAGTCGGAGCGCTGGGTCGTATTGACCTTGCCGGAGACCTCGAGCAGCACGGCGACCGGCCCCGTCACCACGCTGGAGGCGCTTTCCGTGCTCTCCACCCCGCCTTCGCCGGGGCGGCCGATGCGCCAGGTCAGGCTCTCGAGCTCGATCTGGGGAAATGCGTCGAGCACCTTGGAAAGGTGCACGAAGGATGGTTCCGGCCACGCCGTACGGGCGGCGATCTTGCGGAATTCCACGACCGTCGCCTTCAGGTTGTCGGTCGTGGTTTGCGTCACCGGGAAGGCGGCGGTGATCTGACGGTAGCGTTCGGCCGCCTTGGCCGCCTCGCGCTGCTCGGTGGCGGCCTTCTGGCGCGCCGACATCACGTTGAGCCACTTTGCGCCCGCGTAGAGCGAGCAGGCGGCGAAGGCGGCGACGCCCGCCAGGGCGATGCCGCGCTGGAGCTGCCACATGACGTAGCCGCGGCGGTCCTCGCGGCGCGCGAACTGCTCCTTCGGCGTCTGCCTGACCATCAGGTCCAGGTACAGGCGCTCGGCGAGCGCATCCGGGGGCGCGCGGCCGACCTTGGCCGCGCGCGCAGCGCCGTCGAGGTCGAACGTCCGGAAGGCGTACCTGGCGTCGGAAGCCAGGAGCTGCTCGAACGCGGCGCTCTGTCCGCGCGGAGCGACCACCAGCACCTCGACCGGCGGGCCGTCTCTTGGCAGCGCCCGCAGCGTCGTCAGGTACTGGGCGAGGCGCATCGTTTCCGAGCGCACGAACGCGGCCAGGTCCCCGGGGGCCATGTCGGCGGTCCGCTCCAGGCGGGCGAAGCGCAGCCTGCCGTTTTCGACGAAGCACTGGCGCAGGCCGGCGCGGTTCGCGGTGATGACGAAGGCCCGCTCGCCGCGCGCGCCGAGCCGGGCCGCGAGCGCCGGCGCGACCAGCGGCGCGGAGTACACGCCCGCCAGTTTGGTGCCGGACTCGGTCAACGCGTCGAGCCAGGGCGTGAACTGCTGCGTGTTCGTGAAGGAGGCGAGCAGCAGGCGCTCGTTGCGCCGCTCGCCGGTGACGTAGCCGAGCGAAAGGGCCGCGGACAGGCGCGTGTCGCGATAGCGCTGCGCGAGGCGGCGCTCGATCACCGCCTGGCGGTCGCCGCCTCGCAGGTAGGGGATCTGGTCTTCGTGGAAGTCTTCGCCCGCGAGGTCGGCCACGACATAGAACAGCGAGCGTTTCTTGCCGCGCAGGTAGTCGCGGAAGGCGGCAACCCCGGAGTCGTTGGCGCCGAACGTCGCGTCCAGGACGAGCGCGCGCCGTGTCCAGCGGTACACGCGGTGCTCGGTCGCGGTGAAGTAGAGGAGGTGCTTGACGGACACGCGGCGGGCCTAGTACTTCATCTTCGAGATGGTGTCGTACACGGGCCCGAGCACCGAGAGCATGACCCATCCGAGGATCAGGCCGAGCACCAGCGTCAGCGCGGGCTCGATCATCGCCTGGATCTTGGCGATGCCTTCCCGCACCTCGCGGTTGTAGAAGTAGCTCACGTTCAGCAGGGCGGTGTCCAGGGCGCCGGTGTTCTCGCCGATCTTGAGCATGCGTATCACCAGGGGCGGGAACAGCGCCGCTTCCTGGAACGCCGCGGTCAGGGCCTTGCCTTCGGCGATCTGCTGTCCGGCGGTGCGCAGCGCGGTTTCGAGCGGCCTGTTGCCGACGATCTCCTCCGAGCTGCGGATGGCGTCGAGCACCGTGATCCCGGAAGCGTACATCATGGCGAAGCTCGAGGCGAAGCGCGAGAGGATGATCTTGCGCAGAATCGGCCCTACCAGGGGCATCGAGATCTTGTAGTGGTCGATGGCGTACGCGACGGAAGGGTAGGTGCGCGCCGCCAGCTTCAGCCCGAACCAGATCAAGAACGGAGCGCTGATCACGCCCCACCAGTAATTGACGAAGAAGCTGGAGACCTGGATCAGCAGCCGCGTCTGCAGGGGGATCTCCTGCCCCATGTTGCGGATGAATCCGGTCATTTGCGGCACCAGGTAGATCATGAGGAACAGCGTCACCAGCACCACGATCGTGCCGACGAACGCCGGGTACATCACCAGCTTCTTGGTCTGCGCCGCGAGCTCGTCCTCCCATTTGATCGACTCGGTCAGGCTCTTGAGCACCTCGGGCAGCCGCCCCGTCTGCTCACCCGAGCGCACCAGGCTGACGAACACCCGGCCGAACACCTCGGGGTATTCCGCCATCGCCTGTGAGATGCTGCGCCCGCCGCCGATCGATTCGATCATTCCCGACACCACCTCCCGAAAGCGGGGGTTCTCGAGGCTGTCGCGCAGGTCGGTCAAGCTCTCGACCACCGGCACGCCGGCGCCGATGAGCTGCTCGAGGTGGAAGCAGAAATTGATCAGGTCCTGGCGCTTGACCTTGGTGCCGCCGATGAAGCGGCTCTTCTGGCTCGAGGGCGCCCCGCTGATCAGGTCGAGGCCCATGC
>Ga0315556_1000194_pt1 | contig 36097 bp, 32 predicted proteins | sample SalMarSW160310MG_FD_202112 | JGI IMG/M metagenome (GOLD analysis project Ga0315556, IMG submission 202112) | Salt marsh sediment microbial communities from the Plum Island Ecosystem LTER, Massachusetts, United States - Salt Marsh Sediment SW1603-10 ...
TCCCTGAGGGTAGTTGTACGTCCTGATGCGTTCGCTACGGTCTCCCGAGCCAACCATATTCCGTCGTTCCTCGGAAATCTTTGAATGCTGCTGGGACTGCTCCAGATCCAGGAGACGGGAGAGCAGGACCTTCATGGCTTTTGCCTTATTCTTGTGCTGTGATTTTTCATCCTGGCAGGTGACCACCAGGCCGCTGGGAAGATGGGTAATACGTACCGCGGAATCGGTGGTGTTGACGTGCTGGCCTCCATGCCCTGAGGATCGATAGACGTCGATCCGAAGATCGTCGGGGTTTACTTCCACGTCAATCTCTTCCGCCTCCGGAAGTACCGCAACCGTGACCGCGGAGGTATGAATCCGGCCCTGGGTCTCGGTCTCCGGGACCCGCTGCACCCGGTGCACCCCGCACTCATATTTCAGCCTGCTGTACACCCGGTCTCCCGAGACCAGGATGATGACCTCCTTGAATCCTCCGATGCCGGTAATGTTCTGGCTCAGGATCTCCGTCTTCCAGGATTTCAGTTCCGCGTAATGACAGTACATCCTGAAAAGATCCGCGGCAAACAGGGCAGCCTCGTCTCCGCCGGTCCCAGCCCGGATCTCGAGCAGGGTATTTTTTTCATCATTGAGATCCTTGGGGAGCAGGAGAATCTTGAGTTCGTCTTCCAGCTTCCCCATTGAGGAACGGAGGGCCTCGATTTCTTCTTTCGCCAGATTCCTCATCTCCGGGTCTGCATCGTCAAGAAGTGACTTATTCTCCTCGATTTCATCCTGCGCGGCCCTGTACTTCCGGAAAAGGGAAATGATCGGGCTCAGCTGGCTGTGCTCCTTTGCGTACTTCTGGTAGGCCTTCTGGTCTTTGAGGACTTCAGGATTCCCAAGGTTTTTCTCCAGGTCCAGGTACCTATTTTCAATTTCCTTTATCTTGCCAAACATAAAAATCCTTGGAACCACTGCAGTTCACGATTGATCCTCGAAAACAATTACTTCCCACAGAGCCACAGAGGTCACAGAGAACAACCTTCCTTGTTTGTTCAGAAATCATTCTGAACAAACAAGGAAACAGCAGTTTTTGACTCGGAGTTCCATAAAATCGAATCAGCCAGACTCAAACTGGGAAATGGGTTCATATCAGGCTTCAAGAAAGAGTCACTTTTTATCCGATCGGGTTCTCGCGATCGGATAAAAGCAGTAAACTCTGTGGTGAATAAAACGTGTATGGAATACCTGACCGCATCGATACCTGACAATAGCAGCATCATGAATCCGAAATGGAATCCTCAGGACTCGGACTTCTTGGCGGCAGTCTTTTCAACCCTCTCTTGCTCGAACTTTGCGTACTTTCTCTTAAAACGTTCCACGCGCCCTGCCGAATCCACCAGTTTCTGCTTGCCGGTGAAAAAAGGGTGGCATTTTGAACAGATTTCCACCTTGATTTCCTTCAAGGTGGAACCCGCCTCAAATTCATTCCCGCAGGCACAGCGTACCTTCGCCTGATGATATTCCGGATGAATTCCTGGTTTCATAATCTCTCCTTCTCTTTTCCTTTGGCCTTTCGCCTTATGCCTTTAGCCCTTCACAAACGGTGTTTCAGGAAATTAGACGATACGCTCTTTCAGAAACGGTTATTCCTGACAGCGGTGAAGAGCTCTATTCACTCATGGAAGCCAAAAATTCTTTATTATCTGCCGTTCCCCTAATTTTTTCAAGCAAAAATTCCATGCTGTCCACCTGCGTCAGGGGAGACAGCAGTTTCCGGAGGATCCATATGCGATTGAGATCCACCTCCTCCAGCAAGAGTTCTTCCTTCCTTGTCCCGGAGCGATTGATATCAATGGAGGGAAATACGCGCCTGTCAGTCAATTTCCGATCCAGGTGAATTTCCATGTTCCCGGTCCCCTTGAACTCCTCAAAAATGACTTCGTCCATCCTGCTCCCGGTATCGATCAGCGCGGTCGCTATGATGGTGAGGCTTCCTCCTTCCTCGATATTGCGCGCAGCCCCGAAAAACCGTTTCGGCTTGTGCAGGGCATTGGAATCGAGGCCCCCTGAAAGGATCTTTCCGCTGGGCGGAACTACGGCGTTATAGGCACGCGCGAGGCGGGTGATACTGTCCAGCAGTATCAAGACATCCAGCTTGTGCTCCACGAGTCTCTTTGCTTTTTCTATGACCATCTCGGCCACCTGGACATGCCGCTGGGGAGGCTCATCAAAGGTGGAGCTGATGACTTCGGCCTCCACAGATCGGGACATATCAGTCACTTCCTCCGGACGCTCATCGATGAGAAGGACGATCTTGTGGATGGAACTGTCATTTTTCGTGACGCTGTTCGCAATATTCTGCAGAAGCATTGTTTTCCCTGTCCGTGGAGGCGCCACAATCAGCCCCCGCTGGCCCTTTCCAATGGGCGTCATCAAGTCCATGATCCTTGATGAATAGTTATTGGAGGCCGTCTCCAGCTTGATGCGCTCCTCTGGATACAGGGGCGTGAGATTATCAAAAAGGATCTTTTCGCGGGCAATCTCGGGGTCTTCCCCATTCACGCCTTCCACCTTGAGCAGGGCGAAATACCGCTCCGAATCCTTTGGCGGCCTTATCTGCCCGGAAACCGTATCCCCGGTTCGCAGGTTGAAACGGCGGATTTGCGAAGGCGATATATAGATATCATCGGGGCCGGGGAGATAATTGGCATCGGGGGCCCGCAGGAAGCCAAAACCATCGGGCAAGGTCTCCAGGACTCCCTCTCCATAGATGAGGCCGTTTTTTTCGGAATGGGCCTGCAGAAGGGAGAATACCAGTTCCTGCTTGCGCATTCTCGATGCCCCCTGGATATGGAACTCTTTTGCGAGTTCCGTCAATTCACTGATTTTCATCTTCTTAAGTTCAATAAGATTCATGCTCTCTCTCCTGTTTCTTGCAACTATACACAATTGCTCCACCACGCAGGTGAAGGCCTAGCCCGCAAAGCAACCCGGTCCGGATGGCAAAATCCATGGTTCGCGATGATGCTTGTCTGCACTTCCCTTCATATTTCCCGGGGTAACGGAGTCTTTGCGCAAGGTGGTGTTTCGGGGCCCTCAGGGTCCTCCGGTCGGGAACGCCACATCTCAATCCCATTCCCGCACACCTGTTTTCCAGAAAGCCGGCAGGAACAATGGTATGTTGCAAGGTGCCCGACCTTGGAACCATTATGTGTGAGTGAGAGAAGGTGACTCAGCAGATGAGCTATGCAGTTTTATGATATCCGGTCTTTACCGAATCCTCCAGAGGGTAGGAAACATTTTCAATAGCTACTCAGGTGGATAGCCTGAAGGAAAAAATGAATTGAACATACTCTCGTCTTCAATCTAACCACTTGGGTAGTTATCATTTCCTGTTACTATAGGAATACTCCATGGGCGTTGTCAAGATTTTTCGTAACTACTCAGGTTGTTCGGTTCACGGTTCATGGTTCACGGTTGTTCTGCCTACAGCGGGATCGTATTTTTCATATTGCTTGAGGTAGTTGATGAATCTGCGAACAGCAGGCAGGCTATTTGCGCATAAGGCGCCACGCCTCAATATCTTCAAACCGTTTAGTTTCCATCAGTTTAACCTTGAACTATAGAACTTTGGACCTGAGTAGTTACGTTTTTTCCTCAATGGGCTGCGATCCCGCCTCTTTGAGGCTTGCAAGCATTTCCCGGAAGTCATCCGGCAGGTCCGTCTCAAATTCTATGAACCGTCCGCTTTCGGGATGCTGAAAGCCCAAGCGTTTTGCGTGAAGCATCTGTCGCCGGGGAGGTGTTATGATCCCTTTTCGTTGCAATGCATGTCCATTCCACCATCTTTTTCCATATCCATAGACCGGATCACCGGCAACCGGATGGCCAAGATGGGAAAAATGGACCCGAATCTGATGCGTTCTCCCGGTCTTTATGGAAACCCGGAGGAACGAAAACCCCGCCTGAAAGCTTTCCAGAAGCCACCAGGTTGTTATCGCCTCTCTTCCTCTACCCTGAACAACCGCCATTTCCTTGCGTTTCCGGGAATGGCGCGCAATAGGGACATCAATGACGCCCTTCCTCCCCTGCAACAATCCATGTACCAAGGTTCGGTATTCCTTCTTTATCGTGCCTGACTTGAACTGGCGTGCCAGGGCAGCGTGCACTCGGTCATTCTTTGCCACCACCATGAGTCCTGACGTATCCTTGTCCAGTCGGTGGACAATGCCGGGTCTCGTCACTCCGCCGATTCCGGAAAGGTCCCCGCAACGCCAGAGCAACCCATGGACCAGGGTCCCGTTCGCGTGCCCGGGAGCAGGATGTACCACCAGTCCGGCCGGTTTGTCCACTACCACGACGGAACTGTCCTCGTACACGATGGAAAAGTCTACCGGTTCCGGTTGAACCACGGTGGGGGAAGGCGGTGGAATGGAAAGAGAGATATGATCTCCTGTCCGAACCCGATAACTGGGCCTGGAGACCATCCCGTTGACACTGACAGCACCTTTCTTTATGAGTTCCTGTATCCTGGATCGGGAAAGGGACACGTCCCTCGATACCAGGAAGTGATCCAATCGCACGCCCTCTTCTTCTTGGGAGATATGGAAGAAAAACGTGCTTGATCTACTCGAGGTATCAGATTCACGGGTCACGGTCCCTCATGCTGTCATTGCATCTGACTTCCAACGAAATCATAGCCCCTAGGCAGTCAAACGGCATACTCCAGAAGCTACGCTCCCTCCGTCGTCCATGACTCCGGTCGCTGCGGATTTCGGCCCTTTTCCCGCCTGTGGCGGGATTCCAGGGCCAAAATGACGCCGCTTCAGGAACATCCCGTTCGCCTGCTCTTCTAATAAGGCTTTCCTGGAGAGCGTGAGGGGCTTTTCACGAGTTCATCAAGATAAATTTATGCAAAAATACGATCCAGGTCATCTTCTACCTGGTCTTCGCCCACCTTTCTCGCCAGAGAGATCTCTTTCACGAGCAAGTTCCTGGCGGTGTCGAGCATCTTCCTCTCACCAAACGAGAGTTCCTTATCTAATTTCAACATCAAGAGGTCCCGGTACACTTCAGCCACCTCAAAGGCCGAACCGGTCTTGATCTTCTCCATATATTCTCTATAGCGGCGATTCCAGGTCTGGGTGTCAATGGGTAAGTCTCTTTTCATCAGGATTGAGAAAACCTTTGGGACTTCTTTTTGGCCGATGATCTCTCTCAACCCCACATTGTCCACGTTGTGTGTGGGAATCATGATTATCATATCATTGTCAAGGATCCTCATGACATAAAAATCCTGACAGCACCCCGAAATCTCCTGGCTCTCAATTTTTTCGATTTTTCCAACACCATGAGCCGGATAAACGGCCAAGTCACCTACGCTGAACATCTAAGCCCCCAATCTAGTGCCCATCCATAATTGGCTATTTTGCCCGATATCTGCGTTATGCTCAATCCCGCCATGGCGGGATTAATCCTCGAAATACCTTCATGTATTCCTGTGGTCAAAATTTTCGCATGCTCCCGCACAAAGCACGGGATCTACGACTTGCTATCGAACAAACTGTCTCATTTATGGATAAACACATTCTTAAACAAGATACCAACTTTCGTATACTTCGCGTCAGTCTTTTCGCTGACTGTATGGTGAGGATTGAACTAAAAGGCACAAAAAACCTCCGTTCTCTCCTCACCATCTCTTTTTGCTGCTAGAACCTCAAAAAATACCCGATCGCGGGCAACAATGGTGCGATAACCAAGGAAACCACGGACATCAGCTTGATCAGGATGTTCATGGCCGGTCCTGAGGTGTCCTTGAAAGGATCACCCACGGTATCGCCTACCACGGCGGCCTTGTGGTTGTCGGACCCTTTTCCGCCGACATTACCTTCTTCAATATACTTCTTGGCATTGTCCCAGGCGCCACCTCCGTTTGACATGAAGAGTGCCAGGAAGACGCCCATGAGAGTGGCACCAAGCAGCATCCCTCCCAGGGTCTCTTTGCCCAGGAGGAAACCAACGGCTACCGGGGTGAGCACAGCGATCAAGCCGGGGGCAACCATCTCTTTCAGGGCGGACGTAGTGGCGATGGAGACGCAGGTCGTTGAATCTGGTTTGGCGCCCTCTTTCCCTTCCAGGAGCCCTGGGATCTCCCTGAACTGCCGACGGATCTCTTCCACGATTTTGAATGCGGCCTTGCCCACCGAGGTCATGGTCAGTGCGGCGCAGATCATGGGAACAATCCCGCCGATGAAGGCGCCGATGACGACCATCGGGTTCCTGATATCGATGATCTTCAGACCCGCTGATTGTGAAAACGCCACAAACAAAGCCAGGGCGGTCAGGGCCGCCGAACCGATGGCAAAGCCCTTGCCGATAGCCGCGGTGGTGTTTCCAAGGGCATCAAGACCGTCTGTGATTTTGCGGGTCTCCGGTCCCAGACCGGCCATCTCGGAGATACCCCCCGCGTTATCAGCGATAGGTCCGTACGCATCAACGGTCATGGTGGCGCCCACCGTGGACAGCATCCCCACGGCGGAAAGACCGATGCCGTAAATTCCTGCCGCATGATATGCAACAAACGTTGCCACGCAGATACCGAGGACGGGCAGGTAGGTGGACTGCATCCCCACGGCCAGACCCGCGATAATGACCGTTGCGGGACCGGTCTTCGACTGTTCCGCGATCCGCCTGATGGGAGGACCGGAGGTATAATATTCAGCCAAAAGCCCGATGGCGATGCCGCACAGCAGGCCGGAAAAGATGGCCCAGAAGGCACCCATGGGCATCCCGAGATACTTGGTCACAATAATGGTCAGAATAACAAAGATAATGGCGGCCACAAAGGTGGTATACCTCAGGGCTCCCGCTGGATTTCCCTTCTGGAACAACTTGATGGAAAAAACACCCACGAAGGAACTGAGAAGTCCGACCATGACCACCAGAATGGGCATGGCCATGAATTTCAGCTTTATGGCCGTGGGAGTAAGCCCATTCAGCACCGGGAACTTGGCGAATAATTCCGGGGTGACCGCCATGGTTGCCCCGATAGCGATGGTGGCAATAACGGACCCCACAAAGGACTCAAAGATGTCGGCACCCATGCCGGCGATATCGCCCACGTTGTCACCCACGTTATCCGCGATAACACCGGGATTTCGGGGATCATCCTCGGGTATCCCTGCTTCGACTTTTCCCACCAGGTCAGCACCGACGTCCGCCGCCTTGGTATAGACGCCACCCGCCACACGGGCAAAGAGGGCAATAGAACTCGCACCCATGGCAAAACCGTTGATATATAATGCTGTATCCGGGCTGCCTCCATAAATCCAGAACCAGAATCCCAGTCCCAAAACGCCAAGGCCTCCAACTGCCAGTCCCATGACAGAGCCTGAAAAGTATGAGACGTTAAGAGCCGCAGCCTGTCCTGATTTGGTAGCAGCTTCCGCTGTACGGGAATTCCCCCTGGTTGCGGACGTCATACCCGAAAACCCTGCAAACATGGAGCAGAAAGCGCCCGTCACGAAGGCAATGGCCGTTTTCCAGGCGATCCCCCATCCCAGGAGGACAAACACCACTGCGATGAAAATAAGCAGCACGGAATATTCCTTCTTCAAAAATGCCATGGCCCCGGAATGAATCGCCTCTTCCAGTTCCTGCATCAGTGGATTGCCGTTTGGCTGTTTCTTGACATAACCGTAGATCAGCCAGGCGATAATGAGACTCAAAATCCCTATAAAGGGAGCATAAATAGTTAATCCCTGCATCAGACTTTTCCCTCCTCGTTTCCAAAATTTTGGCTATTAATCGCGTTCATTGCCGATTCAACCCCTTCCAATACGAACAATTCACCTGCCTGAACCGCCCCTTGAATCACCTGGTCGAGCATTTCTTTCTGGTCCTTGTAAAATGGTGACAGGACAAAATCTTCCATCGGTTCCTCGTACCGAGGTCGCCCGATTCCGATCTTGACGCGGGCAAACCCCGTTATCCCGAGATTCCGGATAATGGAAACCACGCCTTTGTGTCCTCCAGAGCCGCTCTTTCTTCCCACCTTGATCCTCCCGAAGGGAAGATCCAGATCATCATGCATGACCAGGATACGTTCCTGATCAATGTCATAATAATCCCTCCAGACCCTGACCGCGTTTCCGCTGAGGTTCATGTATGTTTCAGGGCAGAGAAGGAACACCTTTTTTCCCTGAAACACCGCCTGGGCATATTGTGCCTGGAAACGCCGGCTCGAAAAACGAACATCCAGTAACCGGCTCCATGCCCGGAGCGCCGCAAAACCAACATTGTGGCGGGTATGCTCATATTTCTCTCCCGGATTGCCAAGGCCCACAATCAGAAACACTTCTCGAAAGTCCCCTCACCCCCTTTCTATTCTTCTCCTGGTTTCTCGGCACTCGTCTCTTCCGACCCGGCCGCAACTTCCTCTCCTTCCAGTATCTCCTCTACTTCCTCTTCAACCTCTTCTTTTTCCACGGCGGGAGCAGCAATGACGGCAAGAGTCAGGTGCCCGTCCTCCAACGCCCGCATCCCCTCGGGAAGCTGAATATCTTCAAGATGAAGGGCATCCCCGATATCCATATCAGAGATATCCACGTCAATCGCATCTACCAGTTTCCCGGGAAGGCAAGAAACGGCCACTTCTCTCCTGATATTCTCCAGAATTCCCCCGTTCGTGACCCCAATCGGCGTGCCGTTGAGCTGGATCGCCACGTTTACGGTGATTTCCTTGTCCATGGAAATTTCATAGAAATCCGCGTGCAGGTATTTTTCATGAACAGGGTCGCTCTGCAGCTCCTTGAGCATAACGCTCCTGGTCTGGCTCCTTCCCTCCGACTCCACTTCCAGGGCTATGATGACATTTTCTCCCGAGACGCCTGTCACAATACGTTCCAAATCACTGTACGGAACCGCGAGTTTCATGGGCTCCAGACCGGGGCCGTAAAAAACGGCCGGGATCTGTCCCTGTTGTCTCAATTTTCTGGCGGCCCCTTTTCCTGTTTCCTGTCTTTCCCGGGCAGCCAATACCGGTTGTGCCATATCATTCCTCCAATTTTGATGTAATCGAAAAAAATCCGTCCATGGACTTTTTACTCACGGAAACCGAAAAGTGTGATTTTCGGCTTCCTTACAAATCAACGGGTTGCGCTGCACCCCATTAATTTGCATGCCCCTCCATGGGCCCGATGATGACTTTACGAAGTCATCAATTTTGCAGCTATTCAGCTGGATACACTGAAGGCTGAAGGGAAAACTGGCTCCTCATTAAAAAACACTTCAGTCTACAGCCTTCAGCCTAAACAGCTTGGCAATTAATAAAATTTTTCACAAAGTCTTTCAAAAAAAAAGCCCGTCAACACGGGCCTCCACTCCTCTTACACGAATAAGGTACTCACCGAGTGTGAGTTGTAAATCCTCTTAATCGTCTCCCCCAGGATCTCCGCAACGGACAAGACGATGATCTTCCCGGAGGCTTCAGCGTCCGGCTTCAGAGGGATGGTGTTGGTGACCACCAGCTTGTTGATGGGGGAAGCTTCAATCCTCTTGATGGCGGGGCCGGAGAGCACCGGATGGGTGCAACAGGCATAGACCTCAGAACATCCCCTGCTCTTGAGCGCCACCGCCGCCTGGGTCAGGGTCCCGGCGGTATCCACCATGTCATCCAGGATGATAGCGTTCCTACCCTCCACCTCCCCGATGATGTTCATGGCCCGGGAAATGTTGGGCGCATCACGCCGTTTATCAATGATGGCAAGGGACGCGTCGAGCCGTTTGGCAAAGGCCCTCGCCCGTTCCACACCCCCGGCATCAGGCGAAACGATCACCAAGTGGTCGTTAAAATGGTCTTGAATATACTTGAGCAGGATCGGGGCCGCAAAGATATTGTCCACGGGTATATTGAAATACCCCTGGATCTGCCCCGCGTGGAGGTCCATGGAGACCACCCTGTTCGCCCCTGACACGGTAATGAGATCCGCCACCAGCTTGGCGCTGATGGGAACCCGGGGTTTTACCTTCCGGTCCTGGCGGCCGTACCCGTAATAGGGGATCACCGCGGTGACGCGTTTGGCCGACGCCCTTCGCAGGGCGTCCATGATGATCAGGAGCTGCATCAGGTTGTCATTGACCGGCGTGGAGGTCGACTGGAGGACAAAAACGTCCTTCCCCCGGATATTCTCCCGTATCTCTACCTGGGTCTCGCCGTCACTAAAAGTCCCTGCCATGATCTGCCCCGGTTCAAAACCGAGGTAGTCACACACTTCCAGGGTCAGGCTTGGATTTGAGGTTCCACCGAATAACTTCATCTCAGGTATCAATGTCCAATAATCTCTTTTCTCAGTATCGGTTGATTAGAGGAGGCTGATAGACTATTAGTTTTTTATCATCAATCGACTCAGGGTGCCTAAAATAGTCTTGATCTCCAGCGCCCAGCCTAAATGCCTTCAGCCTATTCTGGCTGGGGTGGGAGGATTCGAACCTCCGAATGCGGGCTCCAAAGGCCCGTGTCTTACCACTTGACGACACCCCAATTTTCAGGTTCACTGGTTCACCGTTCATAGTTCACGGTTAACCTTGAACCATGGAACCGTGAACGTTGTCTCTATTCTCTAAATTGGCCCGCCAGGAACACCCTTCCTTCAACGCGGGAGGAAACGTACCTTGTTGCCCCTCTTGCCGCTTCTTCAGACGGGAAGACCCCGAACACGCTGGGCCCGCTCCCGCTCATGAGGGCCCCTTCCGCCCCCGCCTTCACAAGGACCTTCTTGATGGACCTGATCAGCGGGTATCGGGCCGTTGTCACCGTTTCCAGATCATTTTCAAGGAGGTCGCCTATGGCAGACCAGCCCTTCCTTAAGGGGTTAACTATATAGCCATTTTCAGGAGTTGTCAACTCTAATTTCAGGTTGTTGTAGACCCATGCGGTAGATACGGATACGGGGGGTGTCACAATGACATACCAGTATTCCGGCCAATCAAAGACCGGGTCCAATCGCTCCCCAACTCCCCTGGCAATGGACGGCAGGTTGTACAGGAAGAACGGCACGTCTGCACCAAGGGTAAGGGCAGTTTCAGCCAGGTCCTCCCCGTCCAGGGGATGACCGTAGAGGCTGTTCAAGGCCTTCAGCGTCGCCGCTCCATCGCTGCTGCCGCCCCCGAGGCCGGCGGCCACCGGGATATGCTTGGTGAGGGAAATGGTGAGACAAGGTCTTTGCCGGACTCGCGAGAAAAAGGCCTTCGCGGCGCGAAATACCAGGTTGCTTTCATTTTCCGGGACCGGAATACCGTGGCAGGTGAGATGTATTCCCGGTGGCCCCGTTGAAAACGTGAGCCTGTCCACCACACTGACCGGCACCATGAGAGAGAACAGCTCGTGGTATCCGTCAGTACGCCGGCCCACAACTTTGAGGATGAGATTCAATTTGGCCGGGGTCTCCACACTCATGGCCGGAATAGCATGCTCTTTCAAGCCCTGTTACTCCCCGGCGCGAACGGTCAGGTACAGGGTGGAACCACCCCGCTTCACCAGCAGGAGGATGGTCTCGCCTTTTCCATACTTTTGCATCTTCCGCTTAAAGGCCCGGAGGTTCCTGAGCGGTTCCCGGTCCACCTCCAGGATCAGGTCTCCCACCTTCAAGCCCGCCTCTGCGGCCGGGCTCCCGGTCTCCACCTTTACGATCACGAGACCATGCTTCTCCTTGAGGCCCAGTTCTTTTGCCAGCCGGGGGTTGAGCTCCTCAACAGTCATCCCCAGGCTCGCCTTCTCCTCCGCCGCTGCGACCTTCCTTTCCTCTTCCTTCATCCTCCTTATCTTCACGAAAAAGGTCTTCTCCCTGCCGGCCCGGACGACAATCACTTTCACCTTCTTGTGAATGGGAGTGGATGCCACCAGGTAAGGCAGGTCGTTCATCTCTCTGATGCGTTTCCCGTCGAACGAGATGATCACGTCGCCCCGCCTGATCCCGGCCTTTTCCGCGGGACCGCCGGAGGTTACATCGGCGACCAGGGCGCCCCGGTCGCTCTTGAGCCCCAGCTTTTCCCGCAGTGCGGGTGTGATGTGCTGGATCATCACGCCGAGCCACCCGCGAACCACCTTGCCCTTCTTGAGCTGCGGGAGCAGGTCCCTGGCCATGTTGATGGGGATCGCGAATCCGATTCCGATGCTTCCCCCGGTCTGGGAAAAGATGGCCGAATTGATGCCGATGACTTCTCCGGCCGTGTTCAGAAGGGGTCCCCCGCTGTTGCCCGGGTTGATGGACGCGTCGGTCTGGATGAAATTGTCATAGGAACTGGTGCCGATGTGGCGGTACTTGGCACTCACGATACCCGCGGTCACGGTGCTTCCGAGACCGAAAGGGTTCCCGATGGCTACCACCCAGTCTCCCACCTCCAGCTTGTCCGAATCTCCCAGGGGGAGCGGCGTCAGGGGACCGTCGGCCTTGATCCGGATCAGGGCCAGGTCCGTCTTGGGGTCCTTTCCTACGATCTTTGCTTTGTACTCCCGGTCGTCCGCCAGCTTCACCTTGATTTCATCGGTCTTTTCCACCACGTGGTTATTGGTGAGAATATACCCCTTTTCATCAATAATGAAGCCGGAACCAAGGCTCTTCTGCTTGAAGTCCTTGGGGAGCTGGTCTTTGAAGAAGCGGTCAAAAAAATCCTTCAACGGATCATTCTGCTTGAAAGGGCCGTGAAATGGGAACGGCGCCCCTCCGCCCTTGATGGTCTTGACGGTGCTGATGTTGACCACGGAGGGCCTGGCCCGCTTCACCAGCTTGGAGAAGGACCCGGGGGCCCCGGGGAGCACGCCGCTGGTCTGTGCCATGGCAACAGGAGAAAACGCGATGGCCGCGGCTACAAAGAACCACACACCACCTCCTAGGAAAGCCTTCACAGCGCGGGAACTTTTCCTCTTTACGGTATGTTTCCGGTTCATGAAATTGCGTTTCCCTTTCATCCGGCGGCCTTCACATACCGCCAGCGGAGATCGGTCAGGACGTTCTCAATGAACTTGGCCTCCTCCTCGGTGAGATTTCCCGCTGTTTTTTCCTCCAGCATGTCAATTGTATCAATGGCATGCTTGGCAAGGGGCAAGTCCTTCTTCTTTTCCCCGGTCTGGGGGTCGGCGATTTCTCCCAGATGAAACAGGGCCGAGGAACTGAGGCTGAAGATCAGCGAATTGAAATCCACCTCCGGCAGGGGAGGGTTTTGGGCCGCCTGTTCCTGTGTGCTTTTTTCCTCGACAGTTGGTTCTTGTGCCTCGCGTTTTTCTTCCCCGGCCGTCTCCTTTTTCAGGTCGCCCTTTTCGTCAAAAGACCGCCGGTCTTTGATCACAAATCCCTTTTCTTCGTTCTCCGCCATCTCCTTCACTCCTCCAATGAAAATTTTCACCACAGAGACACAGAGAACTCAGAGCAAATCTTTCCTGCCCGATCGGGCAGGAAAATGGTTCTTTTCCCAGGAACTTTTAGCTGGCCCCCGACTACCCATCGGAGGCCCTTTCTATTTGCCGGTATCTCCCGGCAAATAGAAAAAATCGTTCTCAGTGCCCTCTGTGTCTCGAACGACCCGCTCTTGCGGGTGAGTGGGTGGTAAACCAATTTGCTCCGGAAGTCATCCGTCACTACAACTCAATGCGGCGGGCCATGTACACGTGCTCCAGGGCCCGCAGGGCCTCCAGGACCTCGTCGCTCACCACTGTGTTTGTGGCGAGAAAAATCACGTTCTGCTTCTTCTTTTTCTGTTCCCCCACCTGCATGCGGCAGATATTGACCCCGTACTGCCCCAGGGTGGTCCCGATCTTCCCGATGACCCCGGGACTGTCATCATTCTGGATAAACAGGTTGTGGCCCTCGGGGATGGCCTCCAGGTAGAAATCGTTGATCCGGAGGACCCGCGGGAAGGTCTTGCCGAAGATGGTCCCGGAGACAACGTTTTCCCCTTCCAGGGTCTTGACCCGCATGTTCACCAGGCTCCCGAAGTCCTCGGACGTGCTGCTCTTGGACTCCACCACCTTGATGCCGCGGTCTTCCGCGATCACCCGGGCGTTCACGAAGTTCACGTCATCGGTCAGGATAGGGGTCAGAAGCCCCTTGAGGGCGGCGGTGGTCAGTGGCTCCACGTCATAGTCCACCACCTTTCCCGAGTAGTTCACCTGGAGTTCCACGATGGCGCTCTCCACAAGCTGGGCATGGAGGGACCCCATCCGCTCCACCAGGATCACGTAGGGCCTGAGGGTGGTCATCAGTTCTTCACTGATGCTCGGGACGTTCACTGCGTTCTTCACGCTCCCGTGGAGCAGGTACGCCACGATCTGCTCGGCCACGTCCCGCGCCACGTTGTCCTGGGCCTCCCGGGTAGACGCTCCCAGGTGCGGGGTGCAAATAAAATTGTCGAGTTCCATGAGCTTCATCTTCCCCGGGGGTTCGGACATAAACACGTCAAAGGCCGCGCCTCCCAGGTGGCCTGACGCCAGGGCCTCGTAGACGTCTTCCTCGTTGACGATCCCTCCCCTGGCGCAGTTGATGACATACGTACCCTTTTTCATCTTTGCGATGGCGTCCCGGTCGATGAGGTTGGCGGTTTCTTCGGTCTTGGGGGTGTGGACGGTGATGTAATCGGCCCGGCTCAGCAGTTCCTCGAAGGAGACCGGCTCCAGGTCCAGTTTCTCGATGGCCTCGGGTTTGATGTAGGGGTCATAGACGATCACCTTCATCTTGAGCCCCTTGGCCCGGTCCGCCACGATACGGCCGATGTGCCCGGCGCCGATGAGGCCGAGGGTCTTGTTATAGAGCTCGCGGCCCTGGAGCTTTTTCTTTTCCCATTTTCCTTCCTTCAGGGAGGCTGTGGCCCTCGGGATGTTCCTCGAAAGGGCCATGATCATGCCCATGGTGTGCTCGGCGGTGGTAATGGTATTCCCCTCCGGCGTGTTCATGACCACGATACCCCTCTTGCTGGCCGCCGGGATATCCACGTTGTCAAGCCCGATCCCGGCCCGGCCGATCACCTTCAGGTTCGCGGCCGCCTCGATGATATCGGCCGTGACCTTGGTGGCACTGCGGATGACTAGGCCCTCGTACTGCCCGATGATCCCTTTCAATTCCTCGGGGGTCAGACCAGTGTTCACGTCCACGTCAATGTCCGGTATCTCCTCGAAAATCCGCACCCCCACTTCCGACAGGTTGTCGCTTACCAGTACTCTCATAGACCCCTCCTTGTTGACATTTTACGACCCCTCCCCCTTCGGTGGATTGAGGGAATCAGATAATAAATATACTCAAGCGCTGCAGGGAAGTCAAGACGCTCAATACCTCCCGGTTATTCCCTTGACAGGTATGTAAAAAAAATATATTTATTTTCCATAATGATCAGACGTATTATTTGTCTGCTCTAAATGTATACAGGCCCCCGCCGGATATTGCGGGCAAAAAGAAAATCCATACTACTTTTAAGGAGGCTGGCGATGAAAAAGGCATTTTTTTGGGGAATAGGTATGATTTTTTCAGTGGGTCTTTTACTCAACGCGATAAACACGCCTTGCCGGGCAGCCGATGCCATTGTGCTCAAGCTCGCCCATTTCATGCCCACCATGCATGTTCAGCATCAAAAAGGATTTATGCCCTTTGCAGAAAAGGTGGCAAAGCTCACCGACGGCAAGGTAAAGATCAAGATATACCCCGGTGGCGTGCTGGCAAACCCAAGGACGATGGTTGACGCCATCAAAACCGGCATCACCGACATCGGTTTTGTCCTCCCTGAATATATCCCCGGCCGTTTTAAGAGGAGCAGCGTTTTTGAACTCCCCTTCATATTCAACAGCGCCACTCATGTAACCAAGACCGTTTATGCCATCTATGATAAATACCTTGCAGAAGACTATAAGGATTTCAAGGTATTGTGGTTTCTTTCCGCACCACTGAGTCAACTGCAGACGGTGAAAAAGGCCGTGTTGAAGGTAGACGATTTCCGTGGTTTGAAAATTCGTTCGGGAAGCGCCGATGAAACGGCCGGCCTGAAACTGCTGGGCGCAAATCCCGTGGGCATGCCCATTTCGGAACTCTCAGTTGCGCTTCAGAAGGGTGTTGTGGACGGGGCCTTTACGCCGTATGCGGCCCTGAAAAGCCATAAGCTCATAGACATCGTCAAACACATTACAGAGATCAACTATAATGGAGCCTTGATGTGCATACTCATGAACAAGAAAAAATGGAATTCATTGCCTGACTATGCCAAGAAGGCCATTGACCAGGTAGCGACCGAGGAATTCGGCCTCATGACCGCCCGCGCCTTTGATGAAGAAGATCTCGAGAATATTGAGGCTGCCAAGGAAAAGGGTATCCAGCTCATCAAGCTCTCTGATGCTGAAAAATTGAAGATGAGGAACCGACTGAAAGGCCTCTGGGACAAGTGGGTCACCAAGATGTCGAAAAAGGGCCTGCCTGCGAAAGCAATACTGGAAGCGACCCTGGCAGCGGCAAAGGCCAGTCAGTAGTTCATTTTGAAGGGAAGTCCTTTGGGCCGGCCCTTTTGCAGGTCGCAAGGTCCTCTCAGGCCGGCCTCAAGCAAAAAGGAGACTTTGAAATGGAAACAAAATCCCCGAAAAAGGGCATCGTGTCATGGATAAACCTTGTGGCAAGGTATGCAGATCGCTTGAGCTGGGCCATCCTCTTTTTCCTGATGGTGATTACTGCGGCGGATGTCTTTGTCAGAAAAGTCTTTAACACGTCAATCCTCGGGACGGTCGAACTTACTGAACTTTCAATGGTCGCCATTATTTTCTTTTCTCTTGCAGAGTGCCAGGTGCACGACGGCCATATAAAGGTGGATCTCGTGCTGAAGAGTTTCAGCAAACGCACCCAGGCGGTTTTTGACGTGATAACCCAGACCATCTGCTTCCTTCTCTTCTCCCTGATGACCTGGGCGCTCTATCTCCATGCCGTCGGCATGAGGGAGGGAGGAGAAATCACCCTGGACCTCGGCCTGCCCAAGTATCCCCTTGTCTACGTGGCTTGTATCGGCAGTGCGCTTTTGGCAGCCGTCCTTTTCTGCAAGGCCATGACGGCTGTCCACGAGGTATTTGTACCATGAGCCCCATAGCGGTAGGCATCATTGGTATCCTTGTCCTCTTCATACTCCTGGCCACGCGCATGCAGATCGGGTTTGCCATGGCCCTGGTGGGATTCCTGGGCTTTATCGTCCTCAATTCTTTTGAATCCGCCATAGGCGTCCTCGGAATTCAGCCATTCAATACGGCCGCGTCCTATACACTGAGTGTGATCCCGCTCTTCCTGCTGATGGGTCAGTTCGCCAATCACTCGGGCATGGGCTCGGAACTCTACGAGATGCTCTACAAATGGATTGGGTTCCTTCCCGGGGGTCTTGCAATGGCTACGGTCGGCGCATGTGCATGTTTCGCGGCTATTTCAGGGTCTTCTCTGGCAACCGCCGCCATGTTCGGGACCATCGCACTCCCCGAAATGAAGAAACTCCACTATTCCGATAAACTGGCCACCGGGTGCATTGCGGCGGGAGGGACACTCGGGATACTGATCCCCCCGAGTTCCGTGCTGATCCTGTATGGCATCCTGACGGAACAGAGTATTGCGAGGCTGTTTATTGCCGGTATCTTTCCCGGCATCTGCCTTGCACTCCTTTTCATGTCAGCGATCTATGTGATGACGAGAGCAAACCCATCCCTAGGTGCACCAGGCGCAACATTCTCCCTGAAAGAAAAGGTGGTTTCTCTCAGGGCCACCGGCAGCCTCCTGGCACTGTTCATTCTTGTTATCGGCGGCCTCTATACCGGCTGGTTCACGGCCACCGAGGCGGCGGGCGTCGGCGCCTTCGGTGCCTTTGCCGTCGCCATCGTGAAAAGACGTCTGACCTGGAAAAACCTCATCGCATCCCTGAAAGACACGGCCGGTTCCACGGCATTCATATTCGGAATTCTGATCGGCGCCATGATATTCCAGTACTTTGTAACCCTGAGTCAGATTCCCAGCACCCTTGCCGGGTACATCGTGGGGGTCGGGATAAACCGCTACCTTGTGGTTTCTGCCATTATTATGGCCTTCATGGTCCTGGGGTGTTTCATGGAAGGGCTTTCCATCATGGTCCTTGCCGTGCCCATTGTCTATCCCATCGTGGTCCAGCTCGGATTCGACCCCATCTGGTTCGGGGTCATCATTACCCTTACCATGGAGATGAGCCTGATCACGCCCCCTGTCGGGGTCAATGTTTTTGTCCTGAGCGGCGTGGCAAAGGACGTGCCCATGTACACAATCTTTCGCGGGATCCTGCCTTTCTGGCTGGCAATGATCGGTTGTATCGCGCTCCTGACCGCCTTTCCGGGCATAGTGCTGTTTCTCCCCAGATCCATGATGTAGGGAAAAAGGAGACCTCTTTGATGCACCATTCTGATACCGTTCTCATCGTGCTCCTCCTGGCGGACTTCGGGCTGTTCGCCGGGGGGCTCTATTTTGCCTATGAATCCATAAAAGAGAAGGAGCGTCGTGCCCCCAAGATGGGGGGAGGGATTGCTGTCATAGCCTTGCTGATCGGGGCAGGGATCATCTTCCTGCCCGTCCTGCGGGTCCCCTTTGCAGTGGTCGTTGCCCTGGGGGCCGTCTTCGGTGGGATCCTCTTGATCCCCGGGAGGCCGGACCCCGTCGTGCTCAAAGGCGCGGCAGGCCATCTGGTTGATGAACCTGTCCGACCGGATGAGCGCGATATCCCTTTTGCCCGGTTGAGGAGTGTGCCCCCGGGTACAAAGTATTACCGAACCTACTACCGCATGCATCCTGAAAAAGAAGAGCCGGACAAAAGGCGACGGGAAAAAGGGCTGTTGGGAAACATGGGAAGGATAGACAGCGGGTATCGGCCCCTCGTATCAATGGTTCATGCGGCATTTGACATGCCTGATTTCCTGGGTCCCTACGCCCCGGCCGATCCGGACCCGGAAGACCCACCTTTGGAAATGGATCCTCTCCAGGCCACCGAGATCGTCAAGCGATATGCCCTCCATATCGGCGCGAGCGCGGTCGGGATATGCAGGGTCAATCCCAACTGGGTCTACTCCCACCGGGGAGAGATTTTCTACGACCGATGGGATGAATGGGGCAAAGAACTTGACCCGGATGCCCTGCCCCCCTATGCTGTGGTCATGCTGACCGAGATGGACTGGGACCACGTATCATCGGCCCCGCACACCCCCTCTGTGGCGGAAAGCGCACGCAACTATGGCAAGGGGGCCTATCTGAGCACTGCCCTGGCCCGGTGGTTTGCCCATATGGGGTACCGCGGGCTGGCGGAAAACACGCGGAACTACGATATGGCCCTTCCGCCCCTTGCGGTGGACGCAGGCCTTGGTGAAGTGGGCCGCCTGGGCTACCTCATCGCCCCCCGGTTCGGGGCCAGGGTGCGTGTTTTTGCAACGCTCACCGATATGGTTCTCGTGCCGGACAAACCCCTATCCATCGGGGCCGACGAATTCTGCAGGAGGTGCAAGAAGTGTGCGGAATCCTGCCCCTCCAGGTCCATACTCCCGGGTGAAAAGGTGGTCCATAACGGCGCCTTGAAGTGGAAACTCAACGAGGATACCTGTTTTGAATACTGGAGCAAGGTGGGGACCGACTGCTCCGTGTGCATGGCCGTTTGCCCGTTCAGCAGGCCCAATACCTTTCTCCACAGGACGGTCCGGTGGTTCGTGGCCCATTCCCCGGTGGCCCAAAGGCTCTTCCCCTCCATGGACAATGTCCTCTACGGCAGAAAATGGAGGCCCAAACCCGTGCCGCCGTGGCTCTCGTTTCCCCGGGGATCACAGATAAGAAAGGAGGTCTATTGAACCCGTGCCTTTCAAGCCCTTAGATAAGAAGCGGTTCCCCGAACTGGTTGCCCATGAGATAGAGACACGGATCCTCAACAATGACCTCCAAATGGGCCAACGGCTCCTTTCAGAGGTGGACTTGGCCCGGGAATTTCAGGTGAGCCGCTCGGTCGTCCGGGAGGCCATGCGCCTCCTGGAAGGACGAGGTTTCGTGACCATAAAGCGGGGTCCAAAGGGGGGCATTTTTGCGAATAACGGGTATCACAAGCCCCTGAGCGAGGCCCTGGGGAGGCTCGTGGATTCAGGCAAAGTGAAGGGGGAGCATGTCTTTGACATTCGCCTGCTCATCGAACCCTATGCCGCCGCAGAAGCGGCAAGGGTGGCCGCCGAGGATGATATTGAAGAGCTTCAAACCCTCCTGGATCTCTCCGGTGAACACCGGGATGACGCTGATTTTCTCCAGAGGATCAGGGGAAAGTTTCACATCCGTCTGGCACGAGCTTCCGGCAACCCTGTCCTCCTCATCCTGATGAACGCCCTGATCGAGCTGCTCCGAAAATACTTTTCCGATTTCAAGGAGCTGGATCTTGAGATCAAAGCGGTGGAAACCCACCAAAAGATCCTGGATGCCATACGAGCGAAAAATCCGGATGAGGCCAGGGACCTGATGCAGGCGGACATCCTGGAGATAAAGAAACACGTGGAAAAATGGGTGGGACCTGACGGCAGAGATGCTGCTCCCCCCCAGGGTCCGGGTATCGCCCGACCCCCCCAACCCCAAAAAACTTCTTGACATCCTTGATAAAAATTGGTAGGTGGACATAACTTTGTGGCCCAGGATCCTGCCTGCCCCGTCAGGAAAGGGGCGTGGTTGTCTGGGTGTTGTTTGTCTAACCTGCTGTCATTGTTGGAGAAAGGGGGTGATAGGTCCTTCCGCGTTTTTGGTGAAGTTTTGGCAGTTATTACTAATGTTCAATTTCTTATTTTTTCTTTAGGAGGAAAGAGTAATGAAGAAACTTCTGCTTATTGTTTTTGCAGTCGTGCTGGCGGTGGCCTTCTGCGCGCCCGCCATGGCCGCGACCAACTCGGCCACCTTTTACGGCAATGTCCGTTTCTGGAACTGGATCCAGCATTCTGACTCAGCTTATAATGGTACTCCCTATAGTGACACGGACCTCGTCTGGGATGTGGATCAATATGATAACCGCTTCGGGATCAGGCTGGAAGAGGGTCCCATCAAGGCCAACCTGGAAGTAAGACCTATCAGTGGGTCCTATTTCAGGCAGTTCTGGGGATCCTATACCTTCGGGCAGACCGAAGTGCTCATGGGATTTACCTGGTCGCCCTTTTTCTGCCCCGTCACCACCTCCATCTATACGGCCGGAGGCCTCCAGGGGGACTGGGGTGATATGGCAGCCTGCCTGCGTTCCAGTATGATCGGGATCAAGTCGAACCTGGGCTTCGCGAAGATGTTTCTCGCCCTGGAACCGCCCCACACTACTGGTATAACTGATATAACTGATCCATTGACCCAATTGCAATCTGATACGGATACGTATCTCCCCAGGATCGAACTCAATTTGACCTTTAATGCCGGCCCCGCCAACGTGGGCCTCTTCGGCGGCTATAATGCCTTCAAGCTTGTTAACAGTGTGGACCAGTCAGAAACCCTTACCAGTAACATCTACGGCCTCAGGGTGGAAGTACCGGTGGGCCCGGTCTCCCTGCGCGGTATCGTCTATAACGCCAAGAATATGGGGAATTACGGGTATGCCTTTGGCGGCACCCAGCCTTATTTTGCCAGCGCCGTAGTGGTAGACGGTGACATAGAAGACTCAAGCACCTTCGGGTATGCACTCGCCGGCTCGTTCAGGTTTTCGGATATGATCAGCGTGGATCTCGGCTATGGACACGCCAAATACGAACGGTACGCGGAAGAAGAGCAACCCGGATCCTTTTACTATATCCGGTTCCCCATCACCATTGCCAAGGGCTTCACGGTTACGCCTGAAGTCGGCAAGTTGGCCAAGGGAGATTTGACTGCTGCCGACGGTACCAGTACGGATGGAGGAAATCTCACCTGGTACGGCCTTTACTGGCAGATCAACTTCTAGACCCTCTTGATTCAAAGAGCGTCTTTTCACCGAACCCGGGGGCAGCACAGTCCCCGGGTTTTTTTCTCCCATCCCATTTGAGGGACGTTGTTCACTAATTACACAAACCACGGGAAACCTCCTGGCTTGACCTTCTCGCCGCATGATGCTATAGCATACATCCTGTCAGTACAAAACGCCGGTTCAACAAGGAAGGGCGGATGCCATTCAATTTCTTCCTTTGAAAAAAGGGGACACAGGGGGATTTTCTCAACATGATCAAAAACGTTCGTATCTTTTTCCGAATCTTCTTTTTTTTCGCGGTCCTGGTGTGCCTGGTAAGACCTGCCCCGGCAGCGAACAGGACCCTGGCGCTCTTTCCCTTTGCCATCTACGCGGAGCACCCTCAGGAGTATGTCCGACAGGGCCTCACAACCATGTTTCTCTCGCGGCTCTCGGGCGGTGGGCTGGAGGTGGTCACGGACGAGACCTTCGGCTCCCTCCTCACTGCGGAAGAAAAGAGCGGGAAGATCACCAGGGAACGGGTCGAGGAAATTACCAGGAAGCTCAAGGCCAACTATGGGGTCTTCGGCAGTGTCACCACCATAGGCGGGGGATCCAGCCTGGACCTTTCGCTCCTGGACCTGACCAAAACTCCCCCCAAGTTGACCCACGTCACCGAGGCCATGACCGAGGACCAGTTCATCCCGAAGGTGGCTGATGTCGCGAACCGCTTCCGGGGCATAGTTGAAGGAACATATCCTCCCCCCAGGAGAATGACCGGGATTGCCGCGAACCGGGAGATGATGGAGACCCCTTCAGGCCTCTTTGCGCCGTTCGGAAAGGGAAGCCAAACCAGCCAGGAAGGCGAGGAAGGTTTTTTCCGCCGCACCCGGCAACCGAGGGGGTTTGAACCCCAGGGCAGGATCTCCCTCCATATGACCGTGGAGTCGTTCGACGCGGGTGATCTCACCGGTGACGGTAATACGGAACTGGCGGTGATGGGAAGGAACGAACTTCGGATCTATGGGAAAAAGGGTGACGTGTTCCGCCTGCAGGACACGCTCAAGACCTCGGTCGGGGAAGAATTTATTCACGTCTCCGTTGGGGATGTGGATGGAAACGGCAAGGCCGAAATCTATCTGGTCAGCCTCTATAGCATGCGGGCACGTACCACCGTGTACGAGTGGAACGGAGCCTTCCGGCAGGTCTTCCGCCGGACAGGGCACCTTGACGCCCTCAGGAATGCCCAGGGCGGCAGGCCAAGACTGCTCTTTCAGGATTCGCGGACGGGTGAGTTTTTCAGCGGCAGGATATCCCAGCTCGATTACGATGGGGCCGGTAAAACGCGGGAAGTGCGACAGTTTCCCGCCCTCAAGGGGATTCGTTTCTACAGCCTGATCCTGTACGACCTCAACAAAGACGCAAACCCCGAACTCATCGGCCTGGGGGAAGGAGATACCCTCCATATCTGGAGCAGTGACGGAGGCGTGCTCTGGGCCGAAGAGAAGGGTATCGGCGGCACCAATAACAGGGTCGTCATCAATGACACGCATCCTGAACAGCAACTGCACTGGGAGTCCTTCGAGGCCAGGCCGGTCATTATGGATGTTGACGGGGACGGGAAAAATGACCTGATAGCCGTCAAAAATATCGCCTTCATTAAACACATTGAAAATATGAAACTCTATATCAAATCAAAGCTCATTGGGTACAAATTCCAGGGAGCTGCCCTCTCCCCGGGTTGGGACACCAAGGAGATAGACTATGCTCTTGCAGATATGCAAGTGGTTGGAAACCGGTTGTTTCTTGCGGTACAAAAGGGGAAATTGAGCAATATCGGGAAAGGGACCAGCCGCATCATCTGGTTCAATTTCCAGTAAAAAAATTTCACCACAGAGAGGCGGAGGACACAGAGCTTACCTGTCCAGGTTCTTTCTATTTGTCGGTATCTCCCGACAAATAGAAATATCTTTTTTCTGTGGGCTCTGTGGCTCTGATGACCCCGCCAGGCGGGGGAATGGGTGGTGAAATGAGTGAGAATTTGATCGAGGACGAATGGAAATGAAACCTGGGAACAAACGGGGCTTTGCGAGCGACAACAACGCCGGCGTGCACCCGAAGATCCTCGAGGCCGTGGTGCAGGCCAACCAAGGTCACGTGGTGGCCTATGGGGACGATCCCCACACCGAATCCGCCACCAGGAAATTCAAAGAGATTTTTGGTGAAGATACGGAGGTCTTCTTTGTCTACAACGGGACCGGGGCGAATGTCCTTTCCATCCAGGCCCTGACTGATTCCTTTCAGGCGGTCATCTGCGCAGAGACCGCCCACATCAACGAAGACGAATGCGGGGCCCCGGAAAAATTCACCGGGTGCAAACTCCTCCCCATTTCAACGGGAAACGGGAAGATAACGGTCGATCAGATCGGACTGCACCTGCATGCGCTGGGAAACGAGCACCACGCACAGCCAAGGGTCATCTCCCTCACCCAGGCGACCGAACTGGGGACCGTCTACCGGCCTCAAGAGACCGAAGAAATCACCCGGTTCGCCCACCAAAACGGCCTCTTTGTGCACCTGGACGGGGCGCGGATTGCCAATGCCGCCGTGTCTCTCAAGACGGGACTCCGGGAAATCACCCGGGATGTAGGCATCGACGTGCTCTCCTTCGGCGGCACCAAGAACGGGATCATGTTCGGTGAGGCCGTGGTCTTTTTCAATCGCGCCCTGGCGCGGGATTTCAAATTTATCCGCAAACAGGGGGCCCAACTCGCATCCAAGATGCGTTTCATTGCCGTTCAGTTCGAAGCGCTCCTCACCGATGATCTATGGCGCAGGAACGCCCAACTCGCAAACAACATGGCCGCGCTGCTGGAGCGGGAAGTCCGCAGCATCCCGCATCTCACCATCACCCAGCCGGTGGACGCGAATGCCGTCTTTGCCGCCATCCCTCCAAGGCATATACAACCACTTACTCAGGAATATTTCTTCTATGTCTGGGATGAAGAGCAGTCCATCGTCAGGTGGATGACCTCCTTTGACACTACCCAAGAGGACATCATGGGGTTTGTCGCACTCCTCAGAAGGGTCCTTGCCTAGCCCGGGTTACTCATTGGAACAGCTCCGTCAGGAACTTCGGCTCAGGGAGAAGGGATGACCGAGAGGATACTGGCTCCCTTGAGGGGTGAGGAGTTTCAAAAAATGTCGCCAGGAAGTGTAAGGATCTTTCCGGATATCCGACAAATTCATAAATGCCATTTGGAGATATCCGGGCAAGGTTGCTTCCTCCCCCTTCGAGAATCTCCCTTGCAGATCCAAAGGAGAGGACTTAGATTAAGACATAGTGACTTCACAAAAAAACCAGAACATTCAAACAAAGGAGGAAAAAATGAAAAAAAGAAAACACCTTGCCGTTCTTTTTGTAATGCTTTTTGCGGGGCTGCTCGTCCTGGGAGTTCCCATGCAGTCGGTGCTCGCCGCGGAGCGAGTGGTCGAGTTCTCCATTCCGGCATGTGAATGACCAGCCACAGCCAGCAGGGTAAGTTATATCCTGAAAAAAGTAGACGGGGTAATAAAAGTGGTACCAGATGCGCAACTCCACAGAGCCACTGTTACCTACGATGACACGAAGACAAATCCTGATGTACTCAGTGAAAAGTTAAGGGAGGGGGGATATCCTCCTGACGCCCCGGCGAAATTTCTCAAATAGCCGGCCAAATCCTCCTATGGTGGTTCTCAAGAACCTCGCACAGTGCTGCCTCACCGATTGAGGACCCCATAGTACTGGCCGGACTTGTCCATCTTGTCCCCCACCTTGGTCCCGCAATACTGGCAGCGGTATTCATACTTGTCACCATCCGGCAGGATGAGGAGCAGGAATTTCCTGACCGGCACCGCCTGTCTGCACTTGGGACAGTAAAGCTCCGTGGCCTCCAGTTGATCAAAGTCTGCCTGCCTTTCCGGAGGAGATGGGGGGTCGGGTGGAACAAGACCGAATGGATTTTTTTTCATGGTACCGTCCTTTCATTCCGCTCATTGTCCTTTTTTCTGCGATTTTATTCTAATAATGAAAACAGCCAAATGCAAGGGGCTCGGACACCTTTTCAAGGGAAAACCTTCTTGACCGGGGATATCAATGACAGGTATGGTAGAGGTGGACAAGCAAAAGGGGTTCAGGATTGATTTTCCCAACGAGAGGAGGAACCATGAAGATTAAGCACATCGATCATATCGGGGTTGCAGTAAAAGAAATTGCCCAGGCGGGGAAATTCTACACAGATATCCTGGGCCTGGATATCGCGGGGATTGAAAATGTTGCCGATCAGAAGGTCAACGTGGCCTTTATCCCCATCACCGACAGCGAGGTGGAACTGGTGGAGTCTACCCACGAGGATGGTCCCGTGGCGAAATACATTGCATCCCGCGGGGAGGGGATCCAGCATATTGCCTTCCGGGTGGAAAATATCGAGGACGCCCTGGAAGAACTGAAGGAGAAAGGAGTCCGGCTCATAGACAAGATTCCCAGGCAGGGTGCGGGCGGAGCGAAGATCGCCTTCATCCATCCTAAGGAAACCAACGGGGTCCTGATGGAGCTCTGCGAGCGGCAATAAACCTCTGACAGGACGAATAGGATAGACAAGATTTTTATCCTGTTCGTCCTGTCAATCCTGTCAAGAAAACAAATGACTGAAAATGACACATATAAGACCATTCGGTCCTTCACCTTCAAAGACAGGGCCCTTTCTCCTGAACCCACGGACCTCTTGGTGGAGGCCCCACTCGAAATCACCATTGATCGGGGGAGACAGGTCCTTATCATGTGCACTCCCGTTCTCGTCCGGGAACTGGTCTATGGTTTTCTGTTCACCGAGGGGATCATCAAGGATCCCGGTGACGTTCTGTCCTGCCAAATTTACCCCGGGGAAAACGGCCATTCCGATGATATCATCCAGGCATTCGTCACTCTGGGCGACACCCTCCCTACCAGTTTAACCGGGCCCATGAAAAGGGTCTCCTTTTCCAGTTGCGGGGTGTGCGGGAAGCAGAACTACAGTGAGCTCAACCCCCGGCTTTCCCGAGTCAGGAGCAAGGTGCGCTTTTCCATGGACATGATTTACGCCTGCGCCGAACGCCTGGAAGAGCACCAGCAGTTGTATAGGCGGACGGGGGGTGCCCACGCCGCCATGCTCCTGGACGGAAACGCGGTGCCTGCCCTTTTCAGCGAGGATATGGGCCGTCACAATGCCCTTGACAAGGTCATCGGGGCCGGTCTTCTCCACCATATTTCCATGGACGATAAGATCCTCGTTTCCAGCGGCCGGGCAAGCCTTGAAATGATTCTCAAGACTGCCCGGGCCCGGATTCCCCTGTTCATCGCCATGTCCCGGCCCACGTCCAAGGCGGTTGAGGCGGCCAAGGTCTACAACGTTACCCTGGTGGACCTGGCGAAAGACACCAATCGAATTCACAGCCACGTACGGAGGATAGAAGGATTTTGACGAGGTATCCCTTCTTCATGGTTTTTGGACACTGGGTATTTGGATCTTGGAATGTGGAACCCTCGAAACTCTTGTTCTTTTCACGAAACGGCCATGCTCTATAAAGATATTTCAGGGATTATTCTGGCGGGGGGAAGGAGCAGGCGTTACGGTCGAAATAAGGCCCTGGTGCAATTACATGGAACCCCCTTGGTCGAACGGGTGATCAGGGTCCTTGAAGGGCTTTTTGAAAACGTGGTTCTCATCACCAATTCTCCCGAAGAATACGCCTATCTTCGCCTGCCCATGGAACAGGACATCATCAAGGGCCTGGGGCCCCTGGGAGGCATCTATACGGCCCTCCAAACCATTTCAACGAAATACGGCTTTTTTGTAGCATGTGACATGCCTTTTCTCAACTCACCACTCATATCGTATATCATTGATCAACGGGAAGAGTATGATGTGGTAGCTCCAAAAATCGACTGGAAAATTGAGGCGCTTCACTCCCTTTACAGGAAGACCTGCCTGCCGGAAGTCGAGCGGCTGATCCGGAACAATGAATACCAGACCATCCGCTTTTTCGACCGGGTTTCAGTCCGGTATGTGGAGGAAGATGAGGTCAGGAGATTTGATCCCTCATTGCGCTCTTTTCTCAACATAAATCGCCCCGAGGATCTAACTCGTATTTCTCGCAGGCCAAAGGAGATTGAGCAATGATTGAACTGGTGCTCGCTGTCGGGTTGGCGATCCTTCTCTCCGCCGGTTGTTCCCTGTTCGAGGCGGTCCTCTACTCTGTGCCCCGGAGGCACCTGGAGGCCATGGCGCAGGCGGAAAAGAGGAGCGCCAGGATTTTTCAAAACATGCGCAGAAACGTGGAAAAACCCATCGCCGCAATCCTTACCCTCAATACCATCGCGAACACGGCGGGGGCCGCCTTTGCGGGGGCGTCTGCTGCAGTGGTTTTCGGGCATGAGCGGCTGGGCGCCTTTTCGGCCTTTTTCACCCTGGCCATCCTCATCTTTTCGGAGATCATCCCCAAGACTACCGGGATTATTTATGGGAGATCCCTCATCCCGCTGGTAGCTTATCCACTCCAAGGCCTCGTTTGGATCATGCGGCCCGCCATCTGGCTGAGCAGTCTGCTCACCGCATTTATTTCACGGGGCAGAAAAGGTGATATCGTGACCCCGGAAGAGATCAGGATCATGGCGCACCTGAGCCTCCAGGCGGGGAAGATCCAGGCTTACCAGAAGCGGGCCATCGAGAATATCCTCACCCTCCAGAGGAAGACGGTGAAGGATGTCATGACCCCCAGGACGGTTATCTTTTCCCTCAATGAGCACCTTACCCTGAAAGAGGCCTGCGATGCGGCCACAAAATGGGAACACAGCCGGTTCCCCGTGTACGATCGAGACCAGGAAGATGTGGTGGGCTGGGTGTTGACAAAAGAGCTCTTTCACGCCCTGGTCCGGGGAAAAGAAGAGGAAAAACTCACCGAGCTCATGAGACCCGTTCATTTCGTGGTGGAAACTGCTCCATTGAGCAAAATGCTGAGGGAATTCCTTGACCTCAGGCAACACCTGTTCGTGGTCCTTGACGAATACGGGGGACTTGCCGGACTCATCACCCTGGAAGATATTCTGGAAGAGATCCTGGGGACAGAGATTGTAGATGAATCCGACGAAGTGGCAGATAAGCGGGAGCTTGCCAGAAAGCGCAGAAGCGCCCTTATCTCAAAAGGCCCAGGAAACTGATTTCCCCGCATAGATACCTCCTGATCCGAAGGACCTGCCATGTTCAGCCATTCAACCCCGCACGACTTTAAACCGACTCTGTGTATCCCGGATGAGGAAAAAAGCTGTTTCGCCTGTTGCCCTCCCATTCGTCCGGTGGGATATGAGCATATCCACCACCGCACGATCATCCAGCGGATTCTCAGGGAAAACACCCGAGAATTTGACAGTCAAAGCAGGCGTATGCGACCCATTACAGGATTCAGTTGCTGGGCACTCGGATACCTTGACAAAGATTGCCGCCTCGTGGGATGCCTCCTCCACCCCGAACGCCATCAAGGAGAGGACTTGCGCTTCCTCACGGACTATGGGGAAAAGTGCCGGAGGGAGAACTGCCCGGAATCCAGGGTTTTTCTTGGGCTACCCCTAGAGGCCCGGCGTTTCTGGCTCCACCTGGTCAAGGACTTAGACTCGTTTCAGTATTCAAGCCACCGGTTCAACCCCCTGTTTCGCCTCCTGGGATGGGGACCGGCCCTGCTGAGTGCTATCGCCATGGAACAAGATAGTACGCCTCTTTCCCGCGATCACCTTTCAAAGACCTATCCGGTGCTTGAAAGCGGTCCGGAACCGCGGGCCAATGCGTACCTGCTCAAAGGCATTGTCCAGCAAGAAGGTATTGGGTCTCTCCGGGGGGCCTCGTTTGTGCAGCAATTTGAGCAATTCTCGACCGATCTCATGCCACGCCTGCGGAGCGGCTCTTTGAGCAGCGGCGCCCCCTTTACTCATCTCCTGCCCCTTGATCCCCTTTTCCTGGATCTCCTGCGCCTGGGAGGAGGGATCAAAAGAATCCATGAAAATGCGGCCGTCACTCTCAAGGCCCAAGTGGACGAGCAACTTTCTCACTTCATCGGCGAGACGCAATAAAATTGGGCCTCTCAGCCGCATTGACGGGCACGGAGGGCCAGGGGGCTCCTTTCTGGCGGGAATATATTCTGCCTGCGGTTATGGAACAGCGCACATATTCTGAATACCGGGTGGCCCCTTCCATGATGGACCGGATAAACCCGAATTCCCCCACCTGGTCAATGGTTTTTTCCCCTGATCCATGATTTCCCCCGGGTAATAAAAAATGGGCATTTCAAAAGGGGCAGGAAAACTTCTTCCCTGCCCCTTCAAGTCGCCCCGGCTAGTCATACAAAGTTATCACTTTCCTGCTGAACAACCCAGATGTTCAATGTCCCGCTTCGGCTAGAAATCAGTCTGCAATTTTTTTGCTTCCCATTCACTTCCCAGTTCATGATAAGATTTTGAGCATGGAAAAGCAAATCCTGAAATTGCTCGAGCAGTCCGGGCCCATGACCGGCGCGGAGGTTTGGGAACACATGGGCGGTAACGGGCTCCTGTTGTGGCGTGCCTGTCGCCTTTCCAATGCGATTCTTGTGGGCACGGTGGGGACTCGCTATCTCCGCCTGGATCGGAGGGTTCCTGGATTCGGCAGGCTCTCTCCTTCTATTTTCCGGGAATTCCTCACCTACCGCGTCCTCGGATGCAAAGGCCAGAAGAATGCGGTCCGGGAAAAATGCTGCACGGTGGAATCACACATCGAGGAGGTGACGAGGACAAAGCTGGACCTTGCTTATCGGACCATGACTTCCCTTGCTTCCCAGCTCGACACCGAGATACCCGTGGAGAAAAACGGTTGTTTTATCATTGCCGGAGATATCGTCTATGCCATGGCCCACGACGTGCCCCGGCCGGAGCGGAGCACCGGAAAGCTGGTCAACGGGTCTGATATGGATATCGTCGTGATTGTGCCGGACGACTTCCCGGAACCTATCATGAAACGGCTCGATGATGCTATCTACCGTGAAAAATACCGGCTCCTCGTCACCCCGCACATCCGAGAGGAGATAGACTACGTGCTCAAAAGAACCGGGAAGGTCCGTGAACAGCTCAAGTTTGACACGTTCCGCCATAAACTGGCCTGCAAGATCATGCGAGAGGGGACCTTTCTCTGCGGGAGTGAGGAGCTTTTCCACGAAATAAAGGTGATGCTGCGGGAATCAGGTGTCCTCAAAGAGTTGGAAATCATGGAAAGACAGGCACGGGTCTTTCGCAAAGAGGCGGAACACTACCTCCTCCATGAGGACCCCGAAAAAATCCTGGATAAGAACCTTTCCCTTTTTTACCCGGCCGACGAATCAGAGGAGTTTGAATAAAGGTCGGGGTTTGGGATCGGGGATCAGGCAAAAGAGGATGTTTTGAAATAGGCTCAAGGGTGTAATTTCTGCCTTATGGTATCAGCTATTGCTTGGGCGGAGCGCTCCACTTCTTCCCTGTCTTCCCCTTCCACCATGACCCGACAGAGGGGTTCTGTGCCGGAATACCGCACCAGGACTCTTCCGCGATCCCCCAGTGCTTGTTCCACTTGCTGAATGACCGCTCCGATTTCCGGGATGGATCCCAGATCCGGTTTCCGGCTCACCGGGACATTGATGAGGGCCTGGGGGAATATGGTCATGGTGCTCGCCAGTTGAGAAAGCGGTTTCCCCGACCGGAGCCGGGTCGAAAGGAGCTGAAGGGCGGAAAGGATCCCGTCACCGGTGGTGTGGTGGTCCAGGAAAATGATATGGCCCGAGTCCTCGCCCCCGAGCACAGCCCCATTCTCTCGCATGGCCTCCATTACCGAGCGATCCCCCACCGCGGTGGTCACGGGCTCGACTCCCATGCCTTGGAGGGCAAAGCGCAAACCCATGTTACTCATGACGGTGCTCACCACCACGTCATTTTTCAGTCTGCCCTGCTCTTTGAGGTCACCGGCACAGACAGCAATAATCTGGTCCCCCGAAAGGACAGCTCCCGTTTCATCCACGACCACGAGGCGATCACCATCCCCGTCAAAGGCCAGCCCGGCGGATGCTCCTGACCGTACAACCTCTTCCTGCGCCGCTTCAGGATGTTGTGACCCACACCCAAAATTGATGTTTTTCCCGTCCGGTTCTGCGAAGAGGGTTCTGACGGTTGCCCCAAGGCGCTTAAAAAGGCTCGGAGCGACCTGGAAGGTAGCCCCGTTAGCACAATCAAGCACCAGTTTCATCCCTTTTAAGGGCTGCCCTCCGGGAATCGTTTTTTCCAGGAAACCCATGTACAACCGCCAACCGTCTTCCCGCGTCTCCGCCCGGCCCGGTGGGCGATTCTTGCGGGATTTTTCGGGCTTGCGAATCATCTCCTCGATCCGGTCTTCCTCCTGATCCGACAGTTTGAATCCATCGGCCGAGAACAGTTTGAACCCGTTATATTCATGCGGGTTATGGGATGCGGAGAGCACGACCCCCGCCCCTGCTCGAAAATGCCGAACGAGATAGGCCACCGCTGGGGTCGGGACTACCCCCGCCATGTATACCCTGCCGCCCGCCGAAAGAACGCCGGCAGCCACCGCAAAAGACAGCATCTGTCCGGAACTCCTGGTGTCCCTGCCAATCACTACTGAGGGTTCCCTGCTCCCCTGACGGCAATATTCCACCACGGCGCGGCCAAGATGAACGCCCAGCTCCGGGGTAATGGGATGCCTGTTGGCTATCCCCCTGATTCCATCGGTGCCGAAAAGCCTGGTCACTTTGTCTTTCTCCCGCGGTCGAAAGCAGGGAGCACGTCCCTGATCCTTTTCTCAATCCTGTCCACAATGCCCTGCAGCCATCCCGTTCCGAGAGCGGCCTCGTTATCATCCAGCCCCTTGATCACCTCCAGGTAGCGTACCCCATGTTCCGCCGTTGATCGATCGACTCCTGTGAGAATGGTTTCTTTCGCTCTTTCATCCCCTTCTTCTTCCAAGGCCTCGAGAAAGTGGTCTTTCATGCGGGGCCATTTGGCGGCGAATTCCTTTGATTTCTCAATCAAAGGATCATGGGTTTTTCTTGACACGAACCGGTACACTTCTATGGAACGGTCCATCCCTTCCGCTATTTCCCCGAATGTCTTGAGGCGTTCATTGACCCCGGCCATGAGGATGTCAAGCGCACCGGCAAGGAGCGCTTTTTCCATTTTTCCCGAACCGATAACTCAGGATCGAACATCCAGGTACCATCGGCGAAGGGCGATCAGGTTCGCGATATAGTTGGTGTTTTGCATAACCAGCCGCTTTATATTGCTGTAAGCCCCTGGTGAAAGGGGATCGATCTCGAGGGGACCGCTTCCCAGCCTGACGTTCCTGCCGACAAAGCAGTCCTGCACCGTCACCGGTCCTTCGGTCCCCAGTTCAACGCCGGGCAGAATCAGGGTCTTCGGGCCGAAGAGCCGGGACCCCGTGTGTATCACCACCTTTGCTCCTGCAATGCGATCAGGGTCCACCTCCGGCCCAATCTCCACGCTCTCCGGGCAGGGCATGTTTACGCCCTTTTCTATCAGCGCCTTCTTGATTGTCTCAGGATTTTTCTTCACCATGGAGTCATCTTCGCCTTGCTTTCACCTACTCCCCTGTTTTCTAGCTGCAGACCCACGCAGACAGACACAGACTTTTGCTCTGCCGACATCGGCAGAGGAAAAAATCCGGCATAAAGTCATATATTCGCCTTCCCTCACCATGTGCGATTTCAAGACAGTGCTTCAAAGAGACGTGGTGGAGGGCCACAACAATCTTTTTTCAACCACGAGGGGGCTTCACTCTGAGTCAATCACATGAACTGGAGGTCATGCAACTGCCGAAAACGGCCGTTCAGGGCCAGCAAATCGTCTTCTGATCCTGACTCCACGATTCGCCCCTGCTCCAGGACATATATCCGGCTCGCTTTCCTCACGGTGCTGAGCCGATGTGCCACCACCAGAATGGTCGGGCCCCCCTTGAGGTTCTCGATTGCGTCCTGGACGAGCTGCTCACTTTCCGCGTCCAGTGCCGAGGCGGCCTCATCGAGGATTAAGATAGACGGATTAATGAGCATGGCTCTTGCGATGGCAATCCGCTGGCGCTGGCCGCCGGATAGCAGAGTCCCCTGGTCCCCGACAACCGTCTGGTACCCCTTTGGTTGTGCCATAATAAAATCGTGGGCCTGGGCCTTTTTTGCGGCTGAAATCATCTCACCTTCTGTGGCGTCGGATCTTCCATAGGTGATGTTATTGGCAATGGTATCATGAAACAGGAGGATTTCCTGGTTCACTATCCCGATCTGCCTTCTGAGGGAAGAGAGTGTCACGTCACGGATATCGTGGTCATCAATCAGAATCCGCCCCCCGGTCACCTCATAGAACCGGGAGATCAGATCCAGGAGTGTACTTTTCCCCGCCCCGGTGGAACCCACAAAGGCCACCATTTCTCCCGCATTGACCTCAAAGGAAACATGATCAAGCACCTTTTTTCCCGGGGCATAACCGAATGAAACGTTCTCGAACACGATTGACTTTTCGTGCCTTGGCAAAGGGACCGCACCTGGAGCATCCCTGATGTCAGGTTCTGTCCCCATGATGCTGAAGACCCGCTGGGTAGCGCCGTTGAGGGTCTTGAGATTGTTATTGATAGTGGCCAGCCTCTTGGTGGGGGCATACACCCGGGAAAACGCATACACCATGGACATGAGTTCCCCCAGGGTGTGGTGAAAATACACTTTGCCCACGATCAGGACCGCCGGCAGGACCAGAAAGACCGTTGAGTCCATCAGGGGGCCGAGACCGATATTCCACCGGGCCCAGTGCATGACCCTGCTGTACAGGAAAAAGGCAAGATTCTCGAATTTTCCCGTCTCCTCATCCCCTTTTGAAAAACCCTGGATCACTTTCAGACACACAAGTCCCTCGTGATACGCGTTGGTGACCTCCGCGGTGGCGTCCTGCACCCGGATGGAATGCTTTTTCACCTTTCGCCCGAAGAGCCTGACCAAACCGACGATCAGGGGGACAGTGACAAAGACCAGCAGGGTGAGCTTGAAATTCATGACGACCAGGTAGATCAGAAAGATGAATATGGTCAGCGGATGCTGGATCAAGCCGATGATAATATTGGAAATATTTCCTTGCATGACGGTCAGATCGGCGGTGGCCCTGGCGATCAGTTCCCCTGATTTCGTCTTCTGGTGAAAGCTCAAGGGGAGGGAAACAAATTTCTGGAACACGTCAATCCGAAGGGACAGGACGGCCCTGTTTGAGAAGGCCGCAGCGGACAGTCCCCCCAGATACATGGTGATGGATTTGCAGGCCACCGACACAAAAGCCACCAGGGTAAGCAGGAAAAGGAGTTTATTGGGAGAGACATGATCAACCAGTACCAGTTCAGTCCGGTGCCACGAAAGCCACGACCCTGCCTCAAAAGCGATCCATGGAATTTTCCAACTCACCGGGTTTGCACTCGTCTTCATGCCTTCATCCACAAAGGGCTGCAGCAGGTAGGCCGGAATCACGACAAACAGGGAGGATAGGGCTGCAAGGAAGATGGTGGTGATCACCAGCCCCCGGTGCTGCCTTACATAATAGGCTATTTCTTTTCCGAGTATAAAATTGAGCATTGCGCCTGTTGCGTGTTGGCTGTTGCGTGTTGGCCTTTAGCCTTTCAGGCAAAGATTACAGGACCTCTGAAGTGACTGTCAAGCGGGAAAGCCCTGATTTTATCATGGACAAAAGGAAGAAGATCATGGTATGGGGTTTCTCCAAAACAATGGATTTAGCCCGCTTTTCTTACGGGCCTTCGTAGCGAGGCGGTGGAAAGGCCCGTGGATACAAGGCGCGCGAAGGAAAATGGATGAAGGCCTACTTACAGTACGTCGAAGTCATTTTTCAAGTGCAACGCAGGAGCCACGGGACTATCCGCCGTCACAGTAGATTGCCCGTAAGAAATGCGGGTTAGCCTTTTGAGGGAGGTTTTTTCGCAATGTTGAGCCTCATGCGCAGGCAGGCCAAGTCATGGCTCATTAAATTTCTGATCGGGATTATCAGCCTGGTCTTCGTCTTTTATTTCGGGTATTCCTTCACCTCCAGTCGGGCTCATAAAAT